>Ga0307511_10004552_pt1 | contig 14140 bp, 12 predicted proteins | sample 13_EM_MG_FD_200266 | JGI IMG/M metagenome (GOLD analysis project Ga0307511, IMG submission 200266) | Populus trichocarpa ectomycorrhiza microbial communities from riparian zone in the Pacific Northwest, United States - 13_EM | ecosystem: Host-associated > Plants > Roots > Unclassified | place...
GGTCAGATTTCAGATAGAAAAAGCAAAAACTTTCGTGTTGTAAATGATTACATATGAATACTGAGTTTATTAAAAAAAAATTAAAAAAGGATTGGTGATCTCCATGAAAGTTCAGGGTAACAGAGAGCAGAGATTCTAAGATCCAGCCAATGAGAAATAAGAGTATTGTGGGGAACAGGTGTATACCACGAGTAACTGAATGACTGAAGGGAGTTAAGGAAGTGACCTAGAACAATAACATCTAGACAGGGAATAAGAACCAGGACCGACTGTACTATTGAGTTCAGGGTAACTTGGGTAGTTCTCTCGGCGAGGTGTGGGAGAACGCAACAACAACAGGGGGTGGATACAATAGGGATCAAATTTTAGAACCCACTCATGAGAAATATGCTGGATGTCGCTCACCCTGCTCCGCCGCTTCTCTTCCTGTGAAATCCACCACATAACTTTATGGTCCCATCGATACACAGACTTAAAAAGAAAAAAAACACCCTCTGTAAAACGCGCACCCCCTAATACCATAAACCACTAAATCCATACAATCAAATGTATGCAAACACATATTGATAGATCACACACAATCAAAAAAAAAGCGACAAATTAAAAGAATACACAATCCCCACTGCTACATATTTAGCTTCCCCTCCGATGCATTCAATATAGTTATAAACCCCGCCTCCCTTTCGAGAGCCACACAAATTATCAACGCTGCTGCAGCCTCCTTATCCCCCTCCCCTACATACTTGTCAACAATGTTTAATGGGCCTCACTCGGCTGGTTGATGCCGCTACCTACTTTGTTGGTCGTAGGCTTTGTCACTATCCCTGAGAATAACTTCACCAATATAGTGCTCCCACCGGAAATAGGACTTGTACAACCATATCACTGGACGCCTTGGTGGCCTTCTTAGCTCCTATCTGCGGCTCCTTTCCTTTTGCTGCCTCCCTTCCAGCTATCCCCCCCCCGGCACATGTAAAATCTCCCACACCCGCCCTTTCAGCTCTTCAAGTACCCCCATATAGGCACTCTATCTACTCCCTCAATTCTGCTCTGTCCCCTACGCTCTGCTTCTGTAAGATGGCTCAGGAGGACAACCTTCCACCCTAATGTCCACCTCTCGAGGATTGTCCTTCTCACCTCCGGTTCCGGTAATGGGTTACTCCACTTGAACAGAGTGGGCTTCCCGGTGCCTGACATCCCCAGGAGACATGTTATTTTCTGCGTGTATGGTGTTAGTGGTCGGAAGTTGGAGAGGAGACTTTTTGAAATCACAGAGGCATCGTGGAGAGCTTTGCCATCTACATCATGCTTAAAAAAGATACTCAATTGGGCACGTGTGAGACCATTATCCGCTAAAGAGGTTAAGGTCAAGGAATGGGATAGTTGTGGCGAAGGTGACCGAGATGGGAGAGGCGCCAAGCAGAGGTAGGCCTGGGCACGAGACGTCTCGTGGGCAGGGACAGTGATCTCGAGACTTCTGGAAATCGAGCAACAGCAATCACAATAAAATAATGCAGGTACTAGGAATTTGTAGAAAATGAGCACAGAAAAGGCATCTCAGCCTTTAATTATATACAGGTTGCCACACTGTCTCACCGGCTGTCACACTCTTTCAAAGGTTGCCGCACTGCCTCACACAAATATCTGCACGGTGCAACCAATGAAAAATTTTCACAAAAGTCTTGAGACATCTTTTCTTGTGCCAAGGCCTAGGCAGAGGTAGACTCGGAGCTCCAGGTTGAGATTTGGATTGACAAGTATCCCCTCATATTGTTCACCCCCAATAGTTAGCCGCAGAGCGCGTGGGTTGCATATGACACCTGAGTCTCCATTATGCACCAGCTCCTCCTGCCTTCTACCCTTTCAGGTTTATAAACCGAAAGTTTTGGGGCATACCTACCTCATGAGACCCTTTGTGGGGATTTTTTTTTTTGGTATATCAGTACTCATATTGATGCTATGGCATATGATGGGGGCACCCATCCCGGGATGGAGACCCCGCTGGATTGTCCAACCTCACTTTACATCGGTTGGGACTCCCTACCCTAGCTGAAGAATCCTGAGACCGTTTGAGCTGTGTTCGGTTGTGTGCCATGGTGGATTTGGAGACAAGGTTTACTATAGCGGCGGGTAGAGACTCTGTCCAGGGCTTCGTTAGTGATAGCATTCTTTTTAGCTTACTCTATTAGAACAACCCACTAGGACCATCCCCCGTTATGCTCCATCTTCTCCTGCCTTCTACCCTCTCAGGTTTGCAAAGCCCAAAGTTTTGGGGTAGCTTGTATACCTTATGAGGCCCTATGTCATTTGGGGCTCCCCACGCTAGCTGAAGAATCCTTCGATCGTTTGGGCTGTGTTCACGGTTTGTGCCATGGTGGATTTGGAGGGGACCGGAGTCCAATCACTGGAACCCACGTCCTATCTTCAGCGGACGTTAATGCATTCGTCTCCCGGGATATCAAGAAGCACAATCATATTACCGTACCCTCTATCTTTTTCTATTGCATCTGATATGGTATGCAAACCAGTATATTTTGTGAACCAGCAAATCAGTATTGAGTCCTTAGGGACAGGAAGCCTGTGAGCTTTCCCTTATTGTCAACAGCTTCGAGGGGCACCTTTTTGCAGCGTTGCCTCGCATTGGGTGTGGGCGGCTCACCAGCTAGCCAGGGGGATCCTCGGTGATACCTATGTATTGCTTGGCTCAGGATGTCTGTGGCCCCCTATGCACTTGCACTGGGGTGGCTCGCGCGTTCAGTGTTGAAGCTGATTTGCTTGACGCGTCAGGATGTATGTGTGGGGTCGAGTTTGAGTATGTGTAGGGGTAGTTGTGTGTGGGGGTGTGTTGTGTTTATGTGTGACGGTAAGTACTCTTTAAGTGTTTGTTTGTGCTTGATTCTAGCAGGTATTGTTTTAGCTTAGTCAGGTGTGTGATTAGCCTCTCTCACCTTGGCTGAAGTAGCATCAACAATCGGATGTTGTAATCAGATAGTCCGGGTCGCCTCCCTGAAACCTATTTGGCCATCAAGTATTTTAATCATGCCCTATTTCCTGTAGTACACATAGAAAACACTAATGTGTTACAAAACATAATCCCTACCTAGTATATGTCTTTCGCGCTGTCTTCCTCCTCCATAAATATACCTCCGTCTTTCCGATTTGTTGTAGACACAGTGCTTGTATTCTCCACGTTACCCTTATTAGAGTCGAATTGGGACTACCTTTTGTTTCGAGGCTCGTTATTCATAATCCTACAGCTAATTGGGCTGGTAGCAAAGGTGAAAGGGTTGGTGGGTCAATGTTTATATGCCACGAGGTATTGTCGCTCCGATATGTTGGATGGATTTACCATGCGATAGTCTGTTCTTCAATCATTAAACCAACCACTATTTTCTCTTGGTAGCAACGAACTTTATTTCTTACAATTTGGCCCCTCATTTTCGAGGTCTGAGGTAGTTTTTTGTGTATGATGTCCTAGCATTAAAAGTGATAGCACTGCTGGACTCACATATAATCTGGTACATGAGAGGAGACTATTGTGTGGTATGGGAAGCAAGTTGTATTTTTTCAGTATGGGACAGGTGGAGGACTAGTTCCGGGTGATGGTATTTGGGAGTGGTTGCTGGTGGGTCGTGAGCTGGGTGGAATCTATTACTGGTAGATTCTTGGATATTGATTGAATTGGCTTCCATATTTTGTGTATATATGTAGTACACTGTATAAGGCAATACGCCAGCTAGCCTGATAACTTGGGTCAATTATGCCTTTTTTTTTTTTTTTTTTCAGTCTATACGCTCAGTCTTAGGCTATGGTGGCCTGGAACCTTTAACGGAACCTTTTTTGAGAGCGATCGACCCCCGATTGTGACTGTGTTATCTGTTAGGGGCGAGCCGGTGATAAGGCAATATCTGTCGGAATATAGATATGTGGAGGTATTAGGGCGCTATTACGGCTCGGGCCTAACTGGTCGCACGTATCGGTGCGGAAGAGATAATTCTGTATTAGAGATAATATTGACCAGATGTAGTCTTGGTTAGTCAGAAAAACGCTGGTCTTATTTTCATTTCGCATTTCAAAGCGACTCGAGACTAATTTCAGTGCTTCTGGCCAGGCCCTGGGTGTCATGTTACGAAGTATTGCAACTCGCCGTTAACTTCTTATCACCTGCTAGTCATGAACTGTTACCCTTGTCTTCGAGCCCTGTTGGGGGCCCCAGACAGTCGAATGGCTGTAGTTGGGTCGAAATGCAACTGGGGCAAGCAAGGGCAGGAATTGCTACTCGGCAGAGGCATATTAATAGGTAGTCAATATCACTCGATCACTATGTGGGACCTGAATAGTCAGCGAGGGTGAACAGACTAACAGACACACCTAGGCAGCCGGAAAGGGTTTAAAAAGCCCCGAGCGGCAGTCATTAGATTGTAGGGATCTAATGGGATCGACAGGACGGTTCTAAAGCCGGGGTCGGTCTCTGCGACAGCCGAGCTCTATACTTCGGGAGTAATTCTGAAGTGAGTGGATGTTTAGCGACGAGGCTCAAGGTGCAAAGGACGCATCCGTGTCGCATGAGCTCCGAAAGGAGTCCAGGTTTGCTCAATACCCGAATGATCACACATATGGCCGGCGGGTAGTACTGCCGAATACCTCCTAAGGGAGGAAGATCATCATGCAACTGGTACGAGGTGCTAGTTGAGCGGCCTCGGAGCTGGCAGGTATGGGAAGGGTGGTGAAGTGGAACAGGAAGGCAAGAGTAGCATACGTCCAATGTCGCACCGGAAAAGGCATCTTACAAGCCTGGCGCCACAAGATCGGAAAAGCAGAAAACTCGCAATGCCGGAAGTGCAAAAGATATGCAGAGACAGGCAAGCACGTAGCCTTGGTCTGTACGCACGGTGAGGATATAGGGCGGAGGTGGAGCACATGGGAAGACATGGATGATAGGGCGAGATGGGCTAGGAAGGAAAAAGATGAGAAGGGATTTTACACGGTTGATTTGGTGGAGACGTTTTTCTCTAAGATTGATCTGCGTTAATTTCCGAGTTCTGTTGTTCTGTTTTATTTGTTAGGGGAGGGCCGGTAGGGGCGTGGTGGCGGAGGCATACATTTATTCGGGGACGGACCGGTAGAGGGTGTGGTGGCGGAGGGGGGGTATTTCCTTGGATATTTCTTTGGTTTGGAAGGCCGGACGTTTATGTAGCCCGTTTTCCCGTGGGTGTGTTAAGATATGAGCGGAAGAATAGGTTTCATAGACTTGCGATAGAATGATTGATTGAATTATCTTCTTTATCGGTGGTCTTTTACCACCATATATATACATGAATATTCCTACACATTCTGCATACATCATATCCCGGCATTATATGCTTTTTACCATAATATAGGCTCTATGCGGTTCATGCGTATAATTCCTACATCATGTCCCAACATCTCGGGTGTGATCGGTAGAGTGTATTCCTTACAGGGTGTACCGAACCTTTAAAGGGGAGGGAACGGGGGCGCCGCATAGCCTTAGGCTGATTAGGCGTATAGACTCCAAAAAAAAAAAAAAAAAAAGTATTGATCCCTGCGATCAATGTAGCATGTAGGTATTACATTAAGGACTAGAATGAGGACGATGTTAATATTAGGGTACGGCCAGATAGCAGAGCCCATCTTGGCTGTTCCAATGACTATTTTGTTTTCTACCTTGAATTGGTATCAACGACGGACTTCGAATGGAGTCCCGTTATAAGAAACACCCTCGGGAACGGCCAATTGTTTCTTATAACGCGAGGTTTCTTATTCCGGGATATAAATATAAAAAATTATGAAATGTCCGAGTGAGACCCCCAAAATTCCGTGATCGATGTTTGTTATTCCCTGCGTTGCGCCATACCTTGTAAACCTTCAATATCCAGCCTTTCTCTATATAGAAGAGCCTCTAGCTGCTCGCCTTTCTGTGCATTAACATAGGCATTTTGCAGACGGGAAAGACGTAGAGCTTCCAGACTCTCAAGTGCAGCGGCATAAGAAATAAGAGCAACATCAGAGAGAGGTATGCATTTATCACCATAGTCCCGAGCTCGGGACCAGACCTTCCGATGCAATTTGAGGGGTTATGAATATATACGGATGTAATTATAGAGGTTTGACTGTATCTAACCTAAAATTTATCTGTCTTGCATCTGACCCTCCCTACAATGGTGGAAACAAAGCGATCGGAGGGTGTATTTTGTAGGTCATTAACTGTGGCAAAGCTAGTGATACACGCTCAGAGATTGCACTTGGTTGACTTATTAACTGTTCCATTCTTGCCACACGTCCCACATAGCTAAGTTCGTAGCCGCAGTCCATTCAAATACGCAGCCAGCTAACTACATACTCTCATCTCCTACATAAGATTTCTATTTTCCCTTTCTCTCATATTGTATATAGGCGCTGGCGCGGTCGGATTAACTCAACCGTCGCCTGAATCCAGCCGGGATTCCGGCTGGCTCGGTTGTGGTCCGACAGGACTGTCCCCCTGAGTATTATATTAAAAAAGATTTTAAGTATCCGACACAGGGTGATAGCTATAGCATAATACCAGTAAACCACAAAGTTCAGAACTCAACAAGTGCCTCATATTTTAACAGATTAATTCATTTGAAACTGTAACGTATTTGACTCCGGCGCACTTCCGGGATGCATGTATTTAATTGTTAAAAAATTGAATTATAATGCAAATAGGCTCAAATTAAAACCAGAGTTTTAGTATATACATAGAAGCCATCTGCAAGTACCGCCCTAGGGTGAGCATGCTATATGAGGTGGTGAAAAATGGAAGGTAGGAATTGGAGTATATATGGACTAGCAATTGATGTAACGGAATTGTAGTCTCAAAGGACTTGTGGGGCTCAATCTACGTTATACGTGATGTATAAAACATGTGGACTCAGTATCAGGACAAACCGCCTACCATGTGAAGAGATGTAGTGAACTACATAGCGGATTAGGTTAAAAACTACATATTCTGAGGGATATAGGGATCAAGCAATCCTTATATCAGGTTTATATGCGAGATTAGGTTCAAACATATATGTTTACTCTCGTTAAGTAAGTCTTATATGTTATGAAGGTTTGGTAGGCCCTGTGCGACACGGTGCAGCTGAGGATAATTGGTGTGCTTGTGGTGATATCACACTGAGTGGGCTTGCGTAATATGAAGGAAAAGGTCATGATGTTATTGAAAACGCATTTATCTATTGTAAAGTACCTTACTCAAGAGCCTGGGCATCCTGCCTACCTTCTAGCCTGAGCTAGTTCAAAATATGTGCCAATTTTTACACATTTTGGGGGGTATTTTAACTCAACGCATGTTGTAGCTTGTCAAAGTCCCAATAGTTAGGCCCTGCAGAAGATAATTCTAAATTTCAAGCAAGGTGTTCCGTATAGGTATTGATAACAAAGTAGGGTTGCCAGAGGGCCAGTATGGCGGAATCAGGTGCCAGACCTGCTATAGAGGTTTGCTAACCCGCCCAGATCTGCACTCCGGATGAGCCCCCCAACATCAGACGGAGTAGGCATACAGTTATATAGAAAAAGAAAAGGTTTCATACCCATGTCTCAGAAGCACAGCGGTGGCAGCTGGACCGCTTTTGGATGCAAGCTTGCAGGAGAAAAGGGCGCAAGCTTGCAGGAGCACAGGGTGCACAGGAGTGTGGTATCTCTCCAGGATCAAGGAACTAGAGTCCTCCATGATACAAAAGGGAATCGATAGGCAACTCAGGCGTTCTACAGGAACGCACAAGCCCCGGAATACGCATGGATCGGAATTGATATACTACTGACTGGTGCAATATGAGCGGGTGGAAATACCAAATTGGAAGGTGCTGGACTAAAACGGCCTACGACGTGAGACCGGCTTTGCAAACACCGTAGTGAGAGGAATAAAAGAATAAGAATGCAGGTGGGCCATCTCCATACGAAACAAGAATAAAGGCTAGAGTATTGTGTTTTTGTGCTGATATTGCTGCTGAAGGCAGGGGCTGGGGCAGGGCTTTTCCACTAGCGGCTGCATGGACTGGGCCCCTAACTTCATTAGTTATTGCGTATTGCATTCTCATATTTTGCAGTTCAAGCACATAGAAACTTTAGGACGTACTCTCGCATCATCTTGACCGTTATAAGGGAAGCATCGGCTCTTCCTGAGTGCGGCATAAAGGCAGACCTACCAAAAAGTTAAATCATTGGGAGATGCAGACCGAGAGGTTAGGCGGTTGGTAATATTCAAAGATTAATGCATATAAGACACGGAAAAACCCCCCGAATAGAAAGCAGCGCAGTATTAGCTAGTACTTAGCTAGTGAATGAATACAAAACCTCTCACCTTCGCATAGACCGCGTAGCCTCATAATCTTACAGAAACCTACGCTTTTTTGAAATCTTTTTCTGCCATTGCAGTGGGTTTCGATGGAGCTCCAATGGCGGCTATACTGAGCCAGCCACAACCCAGGATGGTTTCTAGGCTTTCACAAGTTACTTTGTGAATCCCTTGGCAGGTTCTACCGAGTCCATTTCAGGTTCACCATATATGGAGTATTGTGGAAGAGGCTTATGACTTTATCCAGGCTTTATACCTACCGAGGAATTGGCCTATATAATTTGCCGCTAAGGGTTTTCTGTGGCTGAAGATGGGGTTGTGGAGAGTCAAACATCTAGAGGCCCTAATAATTGACACCTATCAACCCATATATGTCGAAGAAACTGAGCCTGGCACCACTCCTGTTATTCAGCTACATATGCAGCCTATGCAGCCACTGTAGAGATATCCTAGCCTTATTAAACTATCTAGCTAGAATATTATATTAATTCGTGAGTAAGAATGTTGTCTTATGTACGAACGGGCGGCCGGAGGGGCTTTGGGTTCACTGTCTTATATATGATGCTAGCTTATATACGAGATACTCTCATAGCAGGTTTTCGGGAAAGAGGCCAACAGCGGCAGAATGATATTCTCCTCCCCGAGAGTAATCCTAGCGTACTCAACAGCCGCTTCTTCCATAATATAGCCCTCATGCTCATCACCACTTCCATCTGCCTCCTCCTTATCACCTTAAATCTCAAGGTCGGCACTCTCAGCTTCTCTGTTTGTTTGTATGTAACTCAGCGTTGTTGGCGTGTGGTTTGGGTATTAGAGGCGGTAGTATATTTGACGTTAGAACAAGCGAGGCTTGTGATTGCATGATGTATATTGCAACAGAGTATAAGGAACCGGCTGCACCACTCAACGTCAATATTACTACACTGCTGTCCTATGTGAAAAATATACCATTCATCCATAGGATGGGGCTTACCACCGGGAAGTGGATCAAACGGTTACTCCACGGCTATCGATGGTTTCGCACCAAATATACAATGGAATAGGCTCAAAATTTGGGATTTTATTGTAGATGTCTGGCAGTTTGTTTTATAAACCACATAGGGGCCAAGGTGTGTTGCTGCTCGACTAATACAAGGTGAAATCCATGGATCCCGAGGGAGGTTTAGCTATAAAATATGTGAATAGATGAGGCTATAAGGACGTTGATGAGCAAAATAATTGTTTTCCACTTGGTATTTACGGTCTAGGCAAAATGCTCATGCAATTGCATTCAGTAGAATGACTAGCCCGAATGGTTAGCTTTAACCGGGGGTGTAGACGTTGTATTCCTTAGTGTAACTCAACCAAACTAAGTCAAACCCACGATCCCAATAGCATAAAAGAATGTACATAGCCAGGAGAGGTGGTAGGGCTCGTTTCAGCAACTCCAGATATCATTTAGGTTAGGAGAGATTCATATATGCCAAGACCTGTAATTTCTTCCTAACAAGGCTACGACACCAAGCCTTATGAATATAGCCTAATTGAGGCCTGTAATGGGTTCAAAAAATTGCCTTTCATACACCAATCCTTTTGAGCTATTGCATACCTGATCCTGCCTTGGTTTAAAAGGCTTACCTCGCAGTTTGCTGTCTTTTTAACTGTTTCCATGGGAGGGCCTTGCAACTTCATTCAAGTGTAGATAAATTTGCTGAGCAGCATTCTTGAAGGTATTTGGTCACCATAGTGTTTCATTTGAGCTACCGTATTAACTCGCGAGTAAGACAGCTATCTTATTCCAAAACAAGTGGCCAAAATGCCTTGCGTTACTGTCTTAGGAAAGATGCCCGCTTATTCATGAGATACTGTCTTATATAAGAAAGGCCGAGTAGCGGCCAGCAGAAAAAATAATTACAAAATCTCTTCCCCAAGTGTAATCCTAGCGTATTGTACAACATCTTGTTCAGTTATATAATCCCCTTCCTCATCATCACTTCCATCCGCCTCCTCTACTTCATCGATGTCAACATCAGAGCGCCCATCCTCTCTATCTAATGGTAGGTCGGGTTGGTCATCGGAGGTAGGGCTTAGTTGCCAATCTGATACTGTATAGTCGGGGGCTGCTGAGCAGCAGCTAATTTGAACTCTCGGGTGTATTGATATCAGCGCATCGGGGCTGCTGGATTCCATGCTGTTCCAGCCTCACGTAGGGCATTGAAGTGCATAATATGTTCTGCGCCATCGCGTCTTTCGGAATTAACATCAGGTAATGTCGGAATCCTTTTCTTGGACTTAGGGAGCTGCAATACAGAGGCCGCTCGAGCGAGGCACCAGCGGAAGTGAGACTGGAATAAGTGAGGATTGTGATGGCATGCCGGTAGTTTGTGTGCAAATGAATAAGAGCCAATGCGTGGGGCAAAGAATGATTAAACAGACGCCACTGGAGTTAAATATTACATCTACTGTCTTGAAGAAAAATTTACTGAATACCATATTTTCGGCTTCCCTCAATCTACTCTAGGTGGTTTGACCTGGCTCAGTTCTGGTCGGATAGCATGAGTAGGTTTCCTAGAATACAGAACCCAGATAAAGGACCAACACCTCTGACAAGGCCACAGGGCCCACTTCCCCATTCCGAAAGGCGACCCCGCAGACCGACCAGATCCGATTGGGACGAGTATCACCCACCGGTCCTAACCATATCCATCCCACCAAGACTCGTGAGCCAGGCAGGCCCGAGGCACAGCAGGGAGTTGAAGCCATCGATGGGGGGCCGAACCAGACCACATCATTAATATACTTACACCAGTTGCCCAGAACCTTGAAAAGCCCTGTTTGGAAACAGGAGCTACCCAAGGCCGTCGACATGGGGTCAAAGGAGCTCCTGTCGGAGTCATGTCAGCTAAGGGCCAGGGAGGTTTTGTTCGTCCCCCACTACCCACACACTCTGTTTCCCACGGTGTCCCATAGGCCGGGAATGGACAGTGAGTCCCTACAGAAGGCGATTGTGAAGGCCAGGGAGGGCTTATTCGATGGTAGAAGAGGAGCAGTAGTGTTGGCTAGAACGACGACAGACATCGTGGTAACCTTCCCGGAAGACACGGAACTGAAGGGCATGGCCGCTTCAGAGTCCCAACGGATCACAGCCCTCCTTAAAACCTCTAGAGGGCCAATCATCCGAGTAAGTGGCGGGAGGACTGCGAAGGCAACCGAGCGGCCACAAGGCTCCCAGTCACAACTACGTCGTTCACCAACCTCGACTCAGCACTACCGTAGAACTTCGATACAAGCATTTCCGTTACAAGAATATATTTGCTATAAGGCCGGATGCTGACCGCCCTCATGCAAAATAAGAATAAAATTTCTATAAGCATATTTTTACATTTTCTGAGATATTCTTATAAAAAATAGTCACTAGCAGGACTTTAAGCACCAGGCAAGGGTGTCTGGCTACTAACAGGGGGTTATTAGCTACTAGTGATGCAATACTGGTGCTTCTTGGGTCTGGCATCACTTGTACGAAGCCCCATAAGGCCTTTGCTACAACCCATTTTTTAACATCCTAAGAAAATATATTACCTAATTTGGCAACTTCAGGAACCTTCGACATTATTCAGGAACCCTGGACATTATCAAGATTATCCTCTCGGTATTTACCAGCTATGCCTACTTACACGGGCTAGGTATGTACCCTCGGTTATTTTACGATTCAATCGCGTGTCAAATTCTGACCAAGTATTCAGGCTTGTTAGATGAGTGCATTATGAGCGCAAACGGGTCACGGTAGCGGAGATAATAGACGGGGGAAGAGGATAGCTTTGTGTATATGGCAGTATCTCAGTTTCCCCCCCCCAGAGTTTAGAAGTTCTTATTCACCTCTATGTCGTGTCATGTGAAGGTACTTGGGTACAGTAAAATCCCGAGCCGGCTCGTGCCCAGGCATAGCGCCGTGTGGCTTCTGCATGGGGGCCGGTCACGAGGAGAACAACTGCTGAAAGAAAAAGAACCAGAGACTCATGGAACTAAGTAATCCAGACGCTTCGAGGGCATGGCTAGATATCTTTCTCTCTATCCCAACCACACACGCCATGGCTGGATAGAAGAGCGCCAGTACGGCAAGGCATTTCGGACCCCTCCCCTCGCCGGAGCAGGACAGCCCCGAGTCAGCATATAACCCAGACGACGGCACTTCGGAGGACGAGCAGAGAAGCAGCTGCACCCCAAGGAACAAGATCAACCACTATAGGCGGGAAACTGCCCGAACCAATGTATAGACATCCAACGGAATCATTAGGCCGGGGGGAGGGACGGACCCGGGCAGCTAGGAAGAGAGAGCACAGGAGGGGACTAATGGAGGCGAAGGAGACAGACCAGCATAGGACTTGAACACCGTCGAGCACAACTACACCACTTCACACACCAACACCATCACGGATTACGCATATAGATATACCTACCATACTACACACAGACACCTACATCACCGAAGGGTAACCTGAGGGTAGCCTACTGCAATCTCAACCAATCTCACATCAACACGGATATAGCGTTGCAGTTGGCACAGAGGGTCGGCTTACTATTCATAAGGGAGCCACACATATTCCAGGACCCTCTAGGTTGCGCCAATCACCCGTGTTTCAGGAGGATGACCCCGATCGAGAGACACACCAAGGTAGTGGGCTATCTCAACGTACGACACGGAAACTCAGCAAAGGGGCCATCACCAGGTCAGGGGCTCTGGCCACGATAGCAATTGCCCTCACGCGAGTGACTGGCGTTTACCACAGGAGCGGTCGTGCCAACCAGACTAGGCGTTCACCTGCCAGGAAAGGACTGTTAAACCAGACTATTACGGGGGCATAATAGCAGCCCCTCTTTTCTCGTTAGATAGCAGCTTTCGTTGCATTCGATAGCATAGATAGATAACAATAGCTTAGTCAGGCCTACGAGGGAATGGCCGTAAAGCTATGAGAGCGGCTTGTGCCAACCAGACTAGTCGTAAAGGTCTTCCACCAGTAGCAACCTGGAGAGGATCATCTCTCATCGACATCAACGGAGTGGTCAATAAAAATCCCATAACCAAGCACCTCGAGACAGCGAGACCGAGGAACTGTACACCGCCAGAACTAAATACAGACAAGCCCTTTCTTCTTTTTCTGCGTGGGTTTGTATCTGAAAACTGGAGCCCAATGCGAGGCGGTTGTAGTTCGAATAACTACTGAAAAAGCTGAGCTTGTCAAACCGGATAGGTTCGCCTGAGACTCCGAGGAGGAGTGTGAATACCTACGAGATAACCCCGGTACTTGCGGAGTGCTGGTAAAGGCCGCGTTACGACTTCATTACTTCGGGAAACAAACCAAGTTCGAGTACAGCAAGTTAGCAGAACCTAAGAAAGGAGTTATTCGACGAATCATCTCCATTAACTACAGTGCAGTTACTGTTCCTAAAGCTATACTAGAGCTTTCCGAGGAGAACCTTCAGCAACACCCAGAGTTATACCTCATCAAGGAAGGAACGATCACAGGCTTATACCACCGGTCTACTTGAGTGGCTTGAGAAGCCTATCACCTATCAGAACAGCCTCCGAGTCTTCTGCGAGAGCTAGACATAGCCGAGATGGCCGCCCAGGCCGAGCAGTTACGTACACAGTACATTACACCAATCATCACACCGACAACCAGTGGGTTTCCGACGTCGGAATATACAGCATTCGACGCAGAGAGAGAAGCTGAGCAAGAATATCTGACTCTTGCCAGAAATACCCGAGAACTACAAAATCCCCCAAGGGTCAAGTTCCGATCGCTGTTCAGCTTGACCGGG
>Ga0307511_10004553_pt1 | contig 14140 bp, 14 predicted proteins | sample 13_EM_MG_FD_200266 | JGI IMG/M metagenome (GOLD analysis project Ga0307511, IMG submission 200266) | Populus trichocarpa ectomycorrhiza microbial communities from riparian zone in the Pacific Northwest, United States - 13_EM | ecosystem: Host-associated > Plants > Roots > Unclassified | place...
AGTGTAGACCCCAGTGGCATTACAATATTCCCTGGCTTGGTTGATGGCCTCCGTCCATACCTCTACCTTGGAGTCTGCTTGAGCCTGGAGTTTGACCTCCGGAACTTCCACCTTCTCTACTCTTCCCCAATAGCTCATCTTCTCATGTCCCTCCTCTTTCAACACTCCTGCCTTGCTTTGGATTGCTGTCAAGACGGAGGTGAATCCATCTGGACCGACAGTGTATTCTTGTCCGAAATCATCCCACTCTCTCCCCGCTTCCTCATTCCTTCCTGTCCCATCATCGAAGATCAACTCCCCTAACGCGGTGGTATCCTGCATTATCTTTCCCATAAGTCTGGCTTGTGCCCCATCCAAGGCCATTCTCGGAGATACCACTTCCACAATCTGGCTGACCAACTCTATCTTGGATCCTTGTGTCGCATTGACGCATTTCTTCAAAGCCTGGTATTGCAGTTGTTCAAAGTCTTTCTCCCAGTCCCTCTGTCCTCTCTATCCTAGTTCCGACCCCCATAAGGCTATTGCTCGGATCATCCCTGTGTAAATCTGCCTCCAGCTGGAGGCACTGATCCCCCACTGAGAGTTTCCCAACCCGTTGAATTGTGCAAGCATAACTCGTGCCTTCTTGATTCGGGCTTTCCAATTTTCCTTGAATGTTAGGCTCTCATCCATAATGATTCCTAACCACTTCACCCACTTCACATCCTTGTTCTTTTTCCTTCTCTTTTTTTGTAGGACTAGCTGTTCGTGCTTCGAGTCTTCGAGGGGAAGATGATTCTCCGCTGCTATCCTGTTTACTAGTTTGTCCACTTCGTCCAGCACCTCATCCATTTTTATTCCCCATGCCATGATTCTTTCCCATTTTGAACCTCCTAAGTGTAGGTCATCTACATATGACGGGAGTTCGAGGTCGAATGTAGGCCATCGGTTTTTTAGTGCTTCCTCCATTTTGGTGATTATCGGGGCCATCCAGATGAGGAAGATTACCAGGGAGACAGGTGATCCTTGTGGTGCCCCGATATTTGTTTTCCCTTTTCCTCGTACTTTCCCATCCCATTCCAACTCAAATTCTCTTGCTCGGAAGAACTCCTTAACCCAGGGTATCCATTTCTTGCCTTCTTCCGACTTTTCCAACTCTCTGATCATATCTTCCTCTCTTACATTCTGGAACCCTCCTTTCACATCCCAGAAGTTCCACCCCACTGCCCCCTCCGCCGCCATAGATCTCTGGGCCTTAGTCACCACCCTTAAAGCTGCCTCCGTGGCCGACCTGCCTATAACCGATCCGAATTGGTGTCTGTGTAGGAGACCCGACTCTTGGAGTCTATCTGCTACCACCTTTTCTCCTAATTTGTCGATGCAGTTGATTAGGTTGATGGGTCTCCAGCCTTTTGTTTTGCTGTGGTCTTTCCCTGGCTTCGGGATCATGACTACCTTGGAATCTTGCCATTCTTTTGGTATTCTTCCGTTGATCAGGTTCTCGGCCACTTCTCGGATGAGCTCCGAGCCTAGCTTTAGATCGAGTACTCGTTTGATCAATTTGTATACGATTCCGTCCGGTCCTGGTGCTGACTTGTTGGACGTTGTAGCTAGGGCTTTCCTCACGAACTCCTCCATCTTCTGTTGGCTAATACCAGTCAGCGCCGGGTATCTTTCCCTTTCTTCCTCTAACTCATCAACTTTCCTGCCTTCATTTCTCCACCCGAAGTGGTCTCTAATCAGGCTGTTTTTCTTTTCATTGTCCCTTTTGAAAGGTACTCCCGCCGTGTCTATTAGGTCTCCCATAGTGGCTTTTAGATACGACGGGTCCTTGGCCCACTTGATGATTTCCCATGGATCTTTTTCTCTGTTTTCTTCACAGAAAGTCTGCCAACATTCCTTCTTCTTCTCCCTCACTAACGTCCTCATTTTGTCATTTTCCTTCTTCCATCTCTTTATTCTTGCTGCTTGGTCTAAGCTCCGATTTGATCCTTTCCCTCTGCTAGCATCCCTCGTGATCTTCAACTGTTCCGATAGCTCTTCGTCCCACCATCTCTTAGATTTTTCGGTGATTTGCATGGTGCTGCAACAGGCTTGTTGGAGTAGTTTCAATTTTTCATACGGGGTATTCCCTTCTAGTTCGTCATACCAGTGGAAGTCCCCTTTTTCTTCATCTTCTTCCGCTATTTCCAGCTCCACTCCGAGGATATCCCAATCAATCTTTTCCCTAACCACTTCCTCCAACTTCCCATTCCAGTCAATTTCTGCCATGATGGCCCAGTGGTCGGAGTGGAATTTGTCTGACTTGACTTTGTGTCAGTTCTTGGGTCCTCTGCTGACGAAGAGGTCGATCCGGCTTGGTTGTTTTCATCCGTTGACTATTCTTTCCCAGGTTGGTCCATCGTATTCCCCCCCAATCTCAAAACCCTTTTCCACCATCTACTCCTCCATGTCTTTTCCTCTTGTATCATCTTCATTGAGGGGGTCCCATGCCTTGTTGGGTGCGTTCCATTCTCCCACTAAGCAATCAGCCTCGTTTAGACTTTCGAGCCACACCCTCCATGCCCCTCCTGACAGTTTCCCATCTGCATAATTTCCTCCTAGCTTGTGGCCCCACACTTCCACCAAGGCTGGTCTCTTGCCTTCCCTGATAACCTTTACCGCCCCATCGATCTTCTTCCTCCAATATAACATTGTCCTCTTTCCCTTTTCCACCTTCGATCCTAATGTATATGAGGGGTGGGATTGTGTACCAGTCCCTTTTTTGTCTACCCACGCTTCTCCAACAAAAACAATATCGATCCTCCTCTTTTTTCACCATTCCAGAAACCTATGAGTTCCCTTGCACTGTCCTGCTACGTTCTGGTAAGCTACTTGGAGGCCCTCAGAATAGGTGTTTTCCTAGTCCCGGTTGTTCATCCGGGAACCAGTCTGACTTTTCTGCCGGTTTCTGCGAACTTGCACCAAATCGAGCTGGGGTCCATTCCTCAACATCGTCGTCCAGAACTTCCAAGATTCTTGCATTGGAGGGTCCTGCAGTGGCTCCTCTGGCTGTCTTCAAGGTTGGCTTCTTCCAGACGTTCCATCCCTTCTTCCTCTCAACTTTCTCGAATCCATCCTTGTCCGTTTTCGCTTCCTCAACCTTCCTCTTCTGGTTCTGTTGACTATTCTCATTTGCACCAACCACCTCCGAGTTCCTCTTCTGACCCCCAGAGATGTGAGCAGACTCGGCTCTGCTTGCGGAGGAGCAGCTTTCCCTCTTATGTCCCTTACCATTACAGTTATAACAGATAACATTGGACCAGTATTGTGAGGTCTGCTGCTTCCCTTGTTGACCCTTGTTGTTGTTGCTTCCGTTGTTGTTGGTGTTGGTGTTGGTGTTGGTGTTGACCTGCGTGTAGGTCTTTTTCTCACCCGTCTTTCCCTTCTTCTCCTCCTTCTCTTGTGGTGGCGGAGAGTGTTTAAATTCTCCCATCTTGTTGGTGTCCATCATCTGGACCTGTCTTCGTGCACCCTCCTTCATGACTCCCTTTTCGACCAGCCTCTTTGCCTCTGTGTGGTCCGCTGCGTCGAAGGTAAGTCCGGTGGACCTAGCGCCTCCCCATACTTTTGGAAATCTGTGTCCAGTCTTCATCTCCTTATTTTCCTCTCTCAGCTTCTTTCCGATATCTCTTCTACCCCTAGCCACCTTCGATGGCGCCGCTGGCATTAGCATCCTCACGGTCTTCTCATCTGCCATCCATGCATTAAGCATGTCGCCTTTTGCTCCGAAGACTGCTGTGAGGCACTCCGTCATCGTGGTGAGGACCTCCTGTTTGGTACAATCCTCCACAACTTGCTGACCGTCCACCTCGACTCGTCATCCTAGGATCCTTTGCTGATCTCCACTGTGATGTGCCATGGGATGGTGTTGTTGGTAACGGCCTTCTTCCGGAGTAGGCTGTTGACTTTGTTAACCCCATCTTCAACCTCTGCCTTCCCTCTTCAGTCGATTGATTGCATATGTGCCAAAATAACTTTGGCAACCTTTAGCACCCTGTTTCCCACTACTACCCTCTTCTCCCCTACCTTGCTTTCAGGGACGACTTTCCCTTCCACTTCCAGCTTCTCTCTCATCGTCATCGCCTCTTTCAATTTTTCCCTCACTTGTACGATCTCTACACGTGTTACAGCCTGCTTCGCCTTTATTGTCAACTCTTCAACTGTGTTGTTGGCGCTCTCCCAGGCGGCCAGCCTACCCTTCCATAAGGCGTCTACCTGAGCTGCCAGCTCTTTTGCCTTCTTATCCTCCTCTTGATCCTTCTTCATCTTCTTCACCTGTGCCTTCATATCAAGTTCAATTTTGTTGATATGTTTGGCCTTCTCTGCATTCTTCTCTGCCTCCGCCTTCTTCTGCGATACCTGTCTTTTGGCCTAAGCCTGATCTTCTGCCGACCCTGCTCCGTTGAGACATGCAAGCATAGCGACCTGCTTGGTTAACTTCTCGAGTTGGGACTCAATTCTAGAGAAGTCCCCAGTGTTGATCTTGGCTGCCTCGTGGAAGGTCATCGCCGCCTCTGCCATGTCAATGGCATCTACTTCACTCCTTCCAGCTCTGACTTTTTCTTTCAGCTTTTTGCATCCTTTTCACTCTCCTATTCCTCCAGCATATAGCCAGCTCCGAGGCCGCTCAACTAGCCCCTCGTACCAGTTGCATGATAATCTCCCTCCCTTAAGAGGTATTCGGCAGTACTACTCGCCGGCCATATTTGTGATCATTCGGGTATTGAGCAACCCGGGACTCCTTTCGAAGCTCATGCAACACGGATGCCCCCTTTGCACCTTGAGCCTCGTCGGTAAACATCCACTCACTTCAGAATTACTCCCGAAGTATAGAGCTCGGCTATCGCAGAGACCGACCCCGGCTTTAGAACTGTCCTGTCGAGCCCATTAGATCCCTACAATCTAATGACTGCCGCTCGGGGCTTTTTAAACCCTTTCCGGCTGCCTAGAGGTGTCTGTTAGTCTGTTCACTCTCGCTGACTGTTCAGGTCCCACACAGTGATCGAGTGATATTGACTACCTATTAACATGCCTCTGCCAAGTAGCAATTCCTGCCCTTGCTTGTCCCAGTTGGATTTCGACCCAACTACAGGCATTCGACTGTCTGGGGCCCCCAACAGGACTCGAAGACAAGCGTAATAGTTCATGGTTAGCAGGTGATAAGGAGTTAACCGTGAGTTACAATACTTCGTAACATGACACCCAAGGCCCTCAGGGCCTGGCCAGAATCACTGAAATTAGTCTCGAGTCGCTTTGAAATGCGTAATGAAAATAAGACCAGCGTTTTTCTAACTAACCAAGACTACATCGACATTTGGTAGCAGGCAACCTTCCACTGCTTCACCGCCTGCCTCGCCCCTCGCCCGAGACTCACGCCCGAGAGGTGACCTGCCCGCTAAGCTAGCGCTTGCACTTTCATGGGTCTGGTTTGCTATCCCAGTAGCTAGGCAGTCAGTTGGTTTTAGGGAGACTATCCGATAGCTTAATCCCCTCTTCCATCAACGGGTTACACCTTTGATAGCTGGCTATCGGGGGGGCGGCTTCCCTGAGGGATCGCACCGCCCACCTCTATTATGTATAGCACCCTTCAACAAGAAAATAATGGAAATTGTAATAAAGGCATTGATAAAAACTAAGTACTAATCTACTCCTAGGCCGGATGGGGTCATATGGAAATTTCTGAATATGCTGAGGAAGATAAGGCTAGGAAAGGCAGTTCTTCAGGCCATGTGATAGTGGAAAACCTGGGAAAGAACCACTATATATAAGAAGAGTAGGGGGAAATAATCATTGTAATAATACCAAAATCTGGAAGGGACCACTCAAAGGTAAATGAGTGAAAACCCGTTATACTGCTAAATGTAGCAAGAAAGTTGCCAGACAAGGTAGTACCAGGAAAAATGGGAAAGAGGAAAACGTTATTTCATGCGGGATTGTTTGGTAGAAGAAAAGGGAAAGAAGTGATAGACTCCCTCACAATCTTAGATCAAATCAGATAAAAAGTCAACGGGAATCTATTTGATTAAGACATCAAATCAGCTTTCAACTCACTTGCAAGAGAGATTATAAAACAGATTTTCAAAGAATACGAAAACTTACAGGAATATGTGGACCATTTCCTAGCACCAAGAAACCTCAATGTTGAGGTAAAAGGGAAGATGATAGGGCAGGAGATGATAGTCAGGGGGGAAACCACAATAGTTCCTACTGTCAGTGACACTATTCACAGCTTACTTGTCAGCGATAGTGTGCGAGGCAGAGAAGAAGCTGAAAGAGAGAGTGAGGAGATAAAGACATAAGATGACCACGAGAAGAGGGGGTGGCAAGGAATCGGTAGCTTTTATATCCCTCTCCTTCACAGATGATAGCAACTCGATAAGGATAGGGAAACTAGGACCGTTGGGCGAAACCCTTGAGACAGCAGCAACAGAGTACAAGATGAAGTGGGACAGAGCGAAGCACTGGAAGAATGAGTTACATGTAGGGGTGAATCTGAACGGGAGAAAGCCCTGCAGATTCAGAACAGGAAGAGCCATGGCAGCCTTCAATGTCATAAGAAGACTGACAAGACCCCCATCAGAAGTGAATAGGAAAGTCGTAATAGGACAGCTGATCCCGATCTTAACGTACGGCTCAGAAACACCACTGGAGGAAAGCTCGAGATTAGCAGTACGGATGGCGAGATGGGTGGCGATGGGATATCAGGGGAGCAGTAGGACGAAGATAGAAGACATAACCGGAACAAGTCAACTGGGGGTCCTAATGTATGGGAAAAGGGTGAGATGGGCAGTGAGTGCATACTGGAGGGACGAACTCGAACTGAGATCGAGAGCAGAGCGGATATTGAGAGAGGAGTTGGGAGGCGAGGAGGATGTTGCCCTGATATAGATGGAAGGTGTGAAGGCAGGAGGCGGGTCGAGGGTAGCGAGAATCCAGGAGAATGGGCGAGTAAATGGGAGGGTGGGGTACACGGATGACTCGAGGATGAATGGAGCAGCGGGGGCGGTGACGGCAGGAAAGTCGATATACCTCGGGTCGCTAGCCACGGTGACAGACACGGAGGTGTTAGGGATCGCAGGAGAATGGGAGGAAGGATATACGGTTGTAAAGTCCGACAGCCAGGCGGCGATCCGGAGATGTGCAAACCTCACAGCGGGGACGCAGGAGCCGAGGTCACGGGTGGACGAAAGAGTGGTGAAAGCAGCGGCAGGGGGGGGGAGGTTTGCTGGCAATCGTGCGGGTGAAAGGTTATAGCGGAGTGGAAAGGAACGAGGAAGAAGAGAGGAGAGCTAAGGAGGGAGTAATGAAACGGATATGGAATTCTGACCCAAGCTTAGCAACACCAGCTAGCATCAGATAGATGTACCCCTTCATACGAGAAGAAGAAACAAATGAAGTGGGACAGGGACGAACTGAGGGGCCTCACAAACCTCCACACGGACAGAGGACCTATGAAGAACTGGTTATACAAGATCGGCAGAGCGGAGGCCCCCTGGTGCTCGTGCGGAGCCACTCAGAACGCGGCACACCTTCTGGCATCGGGGTGCGTGGGGAGGAAAAATCGGAGCTGGGAGCAGATATGGACCGACAGGGATTTTTGCGCAGAAGTCACGAGATTCCTGAGGGGAGGCGGAGGTTCCGGGAGTGTCGGTGAGAATTAAAAACGATGGCTCACGGAGGGGAGTTAGTGCTCGCCAAGCGGCCTAGGAGGAGTTGGAGTCGGATGGGCAGGGTGGGGAGGGCGAGGGGGAGAAAGGAAGCCAGGTGGGGGGGGGGAGAGGTCGAATGGGGAAGGATTCATGTATTTAGAAGAGAGAAGGTGAGGGGCTGGCGTGGCCCAGGGGCAGGATAATCCAGCCGAGTCTCCACTCGGGGATGCACGCCCTCGTCATATACCATAGTATAAATACGAGTACTGATTCACTAAAAAAAAAACGCTACCTTCTCCTCAGCGTGATGGGCTGGTGGCAAATTTTACTTACCGAAGCAAAGCCACGTGTCAATCCTGGCCCAAAATGTTCTAGTGCGAGCCATCGGTTACGCACTTAGGTTTGGGTAATGCCCCACTTTCCACATGTGCAAACCTACACTCGGGACTAGTGTCTAGAGCATCGGGATTAAGCTCGAGCGATAGACTTTATGCTATTCTTCTACACTGCCCACACGATGAGAATAGAAGGTACAGCGCCTAACACTCGAACCTACCACGTTCTATCCACATGTCCTTTTACATGACCCTCGAGCTGCCACTTTTGGAAACCTCTTTTAGTATCTCAGCAGCGAGTGCCAATACAACCCCTAGCGCCAACTTACATTGCATCAACTTCTTCCACCCTCCCCTCCGTCGCCATCGAGCTTCCACATCAGAGAACCCTAACGCCTCAGATTTCACATGACAACAGGAGACCTGAGCCTAAGTAAAGGCTAGCGGGGACCCATACGAGACTCTGTGAGTGAGTCTAAATAAACTCAAACGGTACGTAATTATCTAACTCGGTCGCCGACCAGTATGCGAGTTTCCCTCACATGGGCAGACAAGCATATGCAACGCTTCTTTCTATGAGACAGATTCTCTACCGACCCACATGAAGTCCCACATAAAGTCCCACATGAAGGCGAAGGGATGGAGGGGGGAATCGACATCCAATGAAGGAAACTAAACATGGGGAGAGAGAGGGAGAGGTAGCACGGAGTGGGGGCGGTACGAAATGAGTGGGTCCCTCTATTGATCTGAACTGATAAGAGCTGAAGTGCGGAGGAAGCACGAATAATCATGATGTATTGGGAAGACAAATGTACGTATGAGTGCACATGAGATAATTTGGAGCGCATATATCAGATTATGTGAGCAACTGGCCCAGTTCGGTGTGGCCCACCACTCCCTCAATAAACCCACACAAAAACCACCATACATCTGCTTTGCGTCACAAATATTTCAAAACGTCATACTGGCATCAGGGCGGGGGAGATGTTGGGTTTAGGGCGGAATACCGCTGGCACATGGGATATATAAGGTTATGTGAATTCCTATATTTATAGCAGTGGATAATCCAGCAAAGAGAGGAATGATCCATTATTAAACGCACTCGATTCCACAATATTATTACCACAACACTCGGTCGCCTAATATATATATTTTCATAACGTTTTCGTATTCCAAGCTTCGAATCAAGAGTCATGAACACTGCAGCAGAGACGGGACAGAAAGACAGACAGTCAAAGGTGATGTGCAGTGAGGTAACAAAATTGATGAAAGAGGGTGCCCACCATGGCAGGTACCCTGGGTGGCCTACTGCGCCCGCATTCTATATGGCGAAGTAAGTCCCTACTGGGCCGACATGGCTGGCCACACAGTGTTGTGCATATGTGCTCCGACTAACACCCGCGTGGTAGTGACGAACTGGCAACTCTTGAAGTCGGCAATGAAGATATTGGCTTATACAAGTTCTATGTTCATGAATCACTCATACGCCGGTTCGACTTCTTCCGAGCGGCTCAACAACGTGGATCTAAGGAGGAACCTGCTAAGCTCATCAAGATGCCGGAAGACGACCCGCTTTTCATTGCATGCTTTGTGGAGTTTCTGTATAAGGGTTGTTATCAGAAACCACTATTCCGTGAAGAACAATTCCACGCAGTCAGGGGTACTCCTCAGACGGAACGACAGGATTTATATCTCTGTAAGGTATACATGAAAGCACTATACCATGCCCGGGTGTTGGCTGTGGCAGAAAAATATGGGTTTCAAGATTTATGTTCTCGAGCAGCATGGGAAATCGAGGATTGCCGGGTCAATGGTACTCATGAAGACGAACTGGAATTCCTGGTTCAGTTATACCAAATGTCCACACCTGGAAGCGCACTTAGGTTGGACCTTGGGTGGATATACTCAGACCGGGAGCCTGAAATTGACAAGAACATGATACGGGCAAAAACGATTGGTTACCTGTGGCACGATCCTGTCAAGTGGCAGTTGGTTGAGGACGCCTCGCAGCGTTGTCCAGAGCTTGGGGAAGATATACAGATAATCAAAGCCTGGTGTGAGAATAACGGAGAACCTAGAGAGCAGGACCGAAGGGGACAACCGATGATCAGTGCAGCATCAAGCTTCATGAAAGGCGGGACCAAACATGGGAGGTACCCTGGGTGGCCTACCGTGCCCGCTTATATGGCGAAGTAAGTCCCTAGTTGCCCGACAACCACCAAGCTGGCCACACAGACTTGTGAATATGTGCACTGACTAAGACTCGCCTGGCAGTGACTCAGTGGCAACTCTGCAAGTAGGTGATGAAGATGTCGGTATACACAGGTTTCGCGTTCATGAATCCATAGTGTGCCATCTGGACTTCTTCCGAGCTGCTCTGCAGGGTCGCTTTAAGGAGGCATTTACTCACATGCTTACGATGCCAGAAGACGACCCGCTCTTCATCGCATGCTTATTGGAGTTCCTGTACACGGGTTCTTATCAGACCCCGCTATTCAGTGAAGAGTACGCAAATTTAGCCAAATATAAGGTATTCATGGAGGGCCTGTACCACGCCCGGGTTTTGGTTATCGCGGAGAAATATGGGTTTCATGATTTATGCTGTGAAGCAGCGGGAAATATCAAAGATTGCCAGGACCAGTACCCTGGAAGTGATGCAGATCGGTTGGAATTTTTCGTTCAGTTATACGAAATGTCCGGACCTGGAAGCGCCCTCAGATTGCATCCCGAAAACCCTAATCACAAGCCTGGTGTTGGGGTTAGAATCGGGCATACAATCGGACCTGGAAGCGCCCTCAGATTGCATCCCGAAAACCCTAATCACAAGCCTGGTGTTGGGGTTAGAATCGGGCATACAATCATATCCATATGGAGAAATCCTATTAACAGAGATTTGGTTGAGGAGGCGTCACAACGATGTCCAGATCTCGAGGAGGATGTCGAGAAGGTTGCAGAGTGGCTTGAGTTTTAGGCTGGTCACCCAGGGTATGGGGGGACCTCTATCAACAACAACTTTGACAGAACGAGAGCTGGGTTGGAAGTCAGCCACCAGCGCAGCGACAGACAGCAGATGGCGCCACGAGATAGGCCTCGCAGGGCACAACAGGAATATCTTCTCCGACCTGAAGGGAAAAAGCATTGCGACCCTTTCCCTCTCTGTGGAGAGATTTTATCACCGCTCCTGCCCTCCTTCTTCTCCGCAGTGTCCAGAGCGCGCATTGGTCCACGACTCACGCGACGCCTAGAAGAACGTAAGCCCGGCCGACCAATCCCCAAAAGGATAACTCCCAGACGACATAAAATTCCTGCAGGACATTACGAGGCGACATGCCCGTCAAAAGGAAGAGAAAGGACAATCTCGGTAAAGCAAATGGGCGGAATCCACCACTGCAGACACGCAGACCAGTCACCGGGCACCCAGAGCCATCCCCTCTCAAAGGATACGGGAGCGACAAGAGCATAAAAACAGCCCCACCACAGGAGGCCGTCGCAGAGGCACAGGCACTGGAGTAGGGTACAGACAAGAAGCTCGTCGATTCCACTTACCCAAGGGGCATGTGTTTGGCAATTACACAAAGTGTTAGCGCCCGAGACATCGCTAAAGACGGGCCCAAAGGAGATAAATGCTGATATCCCTCCAGGCAGTCGTAGGCGCCCACGAGGATTATATAGACGGGAACCTAAGGAGGTATGACCACCCTCCAGCAAAAGAACTCCAGATACCCAGACTAGGGTCAGCAGCATGGCCCCCGCCATAACCACGACCGCCGCCTCAGACAAGTTATTCAGGCGCGTAAAACTTTTACTGGGTCAGGGTGGCACATATGTACGGACTCAGTTTGAGCGCTAGCAGGCTAGTGATCAAGGTAGGGATTCAGCAAGTGGAAGGAGGGGTAAGGATGGGATTGCATAGCTATTGTGATTTTTTGTATATACTTTTGTTATGCATAGAAATTTCACATGCATGATACAAAATGATTAATTTCCTTACAAAGTGATTCTTTAGAATGCAGGTAATAATATATATAGTATCTTACAACCTTTCACTAAATTGAGCTTGGAAGTTCTTTCAGAAATAACTAAAGATGTGTAGAAAAAGGGAATTACTCCAAATATAGGGGGTAACAATATATAATAAAATATGGAGTACAAGGCAATTCACTTCATAATAAAAATAATATATATTATGGTAGTAAAAACTATATTTTAATAGTTTACAAATTGAATAAGGTATTGATTTTGTAATAGATCTTTAATAGATTGATATCATTAAAACTTAAACTTCCAAATAAATAAATATTATATTCTTATAATAATATAAATATTATTATAATAATAAGTAGATTTATATGAATTGAAATAAATAAAAATGGTTTAAAATTTTTCTATTAACCTATACTGAATGTATTAAAATTAAATAATATAATCTATGATTTAGCATATCAAAGAAGATTTTTTGGTATTTAGATACCTTTTATTAGTGCCTTAATACCCACCCTTTAACTATTACTTATAGTACCCGTATAGCTTTAAAAGTATATGGGTACCATTATTCAAAATCACTAGCTACTAAATATCTAAATAACCATAATTCTAGCAGAAATTGTAGTATTGTTATCTACATTTCTGGTATCATCTGTCTAGATAAAATTATCCACTATTGCTTCCTAATATATTTATAATTAAATACTATTAATAACAATATGTCTAATGCAGAATATAATACATATTCATGGTTTAAATTTTAAAAATGTTAATTAATTTTGATTTGGTAAGGAAATAAAAGCAATTAAGATAATAGTAGTTAAAGAATTTGGTTACATATCTAATACTACTTAAAAATTAGAAATATAATCTATATATAGAAAGGAGAAACAAGTTGAAGAGTAGGACTTAGAAGTAAAGTAGAAAAGTAATTTGTGATTATAATAGTAGCATAGCTAGCAATTTAACAGAATCCCTAGTATTTAAAGGGTAATAGAATATATCTATATTTGTTTGTACAATGGTAGCAGCTTAAAAAGTAATTGAAAGTATATATAATGCACAAATAGAAATGAAATTAATTTAAATGGTGATGCCAATAGTAGTTCAGCAGGCTGGTTAACAGAGTCTATACCATCCCTGGAGTAATAGTGTATGTCTGTTATTGGTTCTGCTAAACTGACGATGTAATGAGCAATGCCAATAGTAGCACTGCGGGCCGTTTAACAGAGTCTATACTATCACTGGGGTGCTAGTGTGTGTCTGTTATTGGTTTCGCTAAGTCGAGGACTCAGAGGGTCTTTGGGAGCATACAGATTTCCCAAGCGGAAAGAGAATTAACAGGTGTAATCTCTCTGTGTTGAAGCTATCTAAGGCTTGTCTGAACACTGTCTGAAGTGATCTGATCTGAGAATCCTCCTCCAGAAGGGCGGATCGGCTCAGTACTTATACTAGCCGCCAAGCCTTCTGAAGTCTGAAAAACCTGCTTTCTGGCCGTTCTAGAAAACACTCCTCCATGAACATAAATACTGTTGTAGGTGGTCAGGCCTCCAGTACTCGGAAATACAGGTGAGGATGCTTAATGCATTCCGATAACGAAAAGTATATAAGGACCGGATACGCTCAAGGAAAAAGTATATAAGGTACTATGCCCAAGCTATCTGGTAAACATGATAGGTGCTAGGAAATGCGTACTAAGAAAATTATAAGATACGGTCTTCCGTTACACTTCCCCACGAAAAAGGATTTCCTACTCTTGTTGTCTTGCCCAAGCTGGAGGTAGTCGGAAATAACAGGTGCAAGCATGAAAGTTATGAGAGTAGCAATCTTCACAATGAACAGTAGGAGACCAACGTAACTTCCAAATCATCCATAGTAAATATTCATGACTTAAAGAAAAATGAAAACGTCTGATAGATACCTTGTTTGCCATACCTTCTTCCATTATCAATTCAGAATGACAATTAAAACCACAAGAAGAAATGCGGGCTTGCCAGGTTAATTCAACCGGCGGGAATCAGTACTTTAGGAAAACAATAAAGATATCTTATGCAAGGTTGGTAGCAGCGGAGGTGAGGGCTTGATCATCAGGACTGAGTCCGAGAACTCTGTCTCTTTTAGTTTGAACAATTGAGTTAAGGGTTTCTCAAC
>Ga0307511_10004554_pt1 | contig 14136 bp, 15 predicted proteins | sample 13_EM_MG_FD_200266 | JGI IMG/M metagenome (GOLD analysis project Ga0307511, IMG submission 200266) | Populus trichocarpa ectomycorrhiza microbial communities from riparian zone in the Pacific Northwest, United States - 13_EM | ecosystem: Host-associated > Plants > Roots > Unclassified | place...
AGATCCACCGGAACCGGAGTACCCGCCCGACCCACCAGGACCGTAGGACCCGCCGGACCCACCAGGACCGGAGTGTGCACCGGACCCACCGGGGCCGTAGTGCCCGCCAGATCCACCGGAACCGGAGTACCCGCCCGACCCACCAGGACCGGAGTACCCGCCCGACCCACCAGGACCGGAGTGCGCGCCCGGTCCGCCGGGGCCAAAGTTCGTGCCGGACCCACCGGAACCGTAGGACCCGCCGGACCCACCAGGACCGGAGTACCCGCCCGACCCACCAGAACCGGAGTGCGCGCTCGGTCCGCCGCCGGCCCCGGCACGACCGCCGAGCCCACCGGGCGCCGTGCCGCCGTCACCGGCCCCGCTGCCACCCGGACTGAGCAACTCCCCGTGCAGCGCCCGCAGTTCGGGCCCCGGGTCGGAACCGAGCCGGTCCGCGAGGAGTTGTCGTATGTCCTCGTAGGCGGCCAGTGCCTCCGCCGTGCGGCCGGTGGCGCGGAGGGCCTGGAGGCGGAGGAACTGGAGGGGTTCGTCGAGGGGGTGGGTGTCGCACAGGGCGGTCAGTTCGGGCAAAGCGGTGTCCGCTTCGCCCAGGGCCAGGGCCGCCGTCAGGCGGGCGCGGCGGGCGTCGAGGTGACGGGTCTCCCAGCGGGCCGCCTCCGCCGTACGGTCGGGGAGGTCCGCGAGGGCCGGGCCGCCCCACAGGGCCAGCGCGTCGTCCAGGGCCTCGGCCGCCTTCGCGGGGTTGCCGTCGGCCAGCGCCCGCAGCCCCTCGCCGGTCAGCCGCTCGAAACGGTGCAGGTCGATGTCGTCGGCGGCGACGGCGAGCCGGTAGCCGCTCTCCGTGGAGCCGATCGCGTCCGCCCCGAGCGCCCGGCGCAACCTGCCCACCAGGGCCTGCAGCGCGCCCGTCGCGTCGGCGGGCGGGTCGGCGCCCCACACCTCGTCCACCAGGAAACTCGCGGGCACGGCCCGGTCGGGCCGCAGGGCGAGCACGGTGAGCAGGGCGCGCAGCCGCGCCCCGCCGACCGGGACGGGTGTGCCGTCGGGGCGGAGTGCCTGGGTGGTGCCGAGAATGCGATAGCGCACGGGGTCCATTGTCTCTGGTGGCGACGGAAGCGGTCACGGGGTTACGGCGGCGCGGCGACGGGCACGGCGTACGGGAGCTGCCGCCCCTGAGAGGGGGGTGACGGGGTCGCGGATCGCGTGCCAGAGTCCCATGCGCCCACCTTCCCCGGAACCGGTGGCCACCCGCGAGACGTTTTCCCCTCAGTGCCCGGTACCGTCGGGCTTCGCGCGATCCACCGACCCCCAGCAGGGAGCCCGCCCCCATGACCGCCACCACCACCCGCCCGAGCGACCGGCGGATCAGTCCCGTCTTCCTCGGGATCCTGGCCGTCACGGCGGTGACCGGCTGGGCCACCTGGACCGGGTTCGCCGAGAAGCCGGGCATCGCCGTGTTCCTGTTCGTGACGGCCGCCTGGATCGTCTCCCTGTGTCTGCACGAGTACGCGCACGCGCGCACCGCGCTGCACAGCGGTGACATCTCGATCGGCTCGAAGGGCTATCTGACCCTCAACCCGCTGAAGTACACGCACGCGCTGCTCAGCATCGTGCTCCCGGTGATCTTCGTCATCATGGGCGGCATCGGGCTGCCGGGCGGCGCGGTGTTCATCGAGCGGGGCCGTATTCACGGCCGCTGGAAGCACAGCCTGATCTCGGCGGCGGGCCCGCTGACGAACGTACTGTTCGCGGCCGTCTGCACGGCCCCGTTCTGGCTGCACGCCCTCGACGGGGTGCCGGCCGAGTTCCAGTACGCCCTGGCCTTCCTGGCCCTGCTCCAGGTGACCGCGGCGATCCTGAACTTCCTGCCGGTGCCGGGCCTGGACGGCTACGGCGTGATCGAGCCCTGGCTGTCGAACGACATCAAGCGGCAGGTCGAGCCGTTCGCGCCGTTCGGCCTGCTGTTCGTGTTCGCGCTGCTGTGGGTGCCGTCGATCAACCGGGAGTTCTTCGACATGATCGACGCGATCCTGCGGGGCCTGGGCGTCAGCGACTGGGCGACGTCGTACGGCTACAGCCTCTACCAGTTCTGGCGCTAGGAAAGGTCTCAGGCCGCGCGTCCGCGCTTGAGGTAGTACCAGCACATGTTGGACGACAGCCCCGCGAGCAGTACCCACACGATGCCGATCCAGCTGCCCTCCACGAAGGAGACGACCGCGGCCGCCACGGCGAGCAGGCAGACGACGAGGGCGTAGAGGGCGAGGCGGGGCATGGGATCGGCTCCTGTCGGCGAAACGAGGGGGGACGCTGATGCGGTTGGTCGCCACCAGTGTCCCCCACCCGCTCAGACGTCCGTGACGCGCAGTCCCGCGTGTGCCTTGTAGCGGCGGTTGACCGAGATCAGGTTCGCGACCAGGGACTCCACCTGGTGGGCATTGCGCAGCCGGCCCGCGAAGACACCCCGCATGCCGGGGATACGGCCGGCGAGCGCCTGGACGATCTCGACGTCGGCGCGCTCCTCGCCCAGCACCATGACGTCCGTGTCGATCTCGGCGATCTCCGTGTCCATGAGCAGTACGGCCGACAGGTGGTGGAAGGCGGCGGCGACCCGGGAGTCGGGCAGCAGGGCGGCGGCCTGTTCGGCGGCGCTGCCCTCGTCCGGCTTCAGCGCGTAGGCGCCCTTCTTGTCGAAGCCGAGCGGGTTGACGCAGTCGACGACTAGCTTTCCGGCCAGCTCCTCGCGCAGTGACTCCAGCGTCTTGCCGTGGCCGTCCCAGGGCACGGCGACGATCACGACGTCACTGCGGCGCGCGGTCTCCGCGTTGTCGGCGCCCTCGACACCGTGGCCGAGTTCGTCGGCGGCGGCCTGCGCGCGCTCGGCGGCTCGGGAACCGATGATCACCTTCTGGCCGGCCTTGGCGAGCCGGTAGGCGAGGCCCTTGCCCTGCGGCCCGGTCCCGCCGAGCACGCCGACGACCAGTCCGGAGACGTCGGGGAGGTCCCACGGATCCTTGGCGGGGGCCTTCGCCGGGGGCGTCGCGGGGGTCTGTGCAGCACTGTCGGTAGAGGTCATGGGCCGACTTTACGTCCGCCCCGGCGCAGGCATCCGCTCAGGTGAGGTCCGTAATGGACCGGGTGAGGCAGGTCACTGATCAGGTCAGGCCGGTCACGGGCACCCGCCGGAACGTGATCGTCTCGTACGCCCCGAAGTCCCCGGTCTCGTAGAGGAGTCCGACCGTGTCGTCGTCGACGCGGACGAGGTCGGAGTAGGCGGCGGGCAGGCCGTCGGCCGTGTACACCGGGCGCCAGGTGGTGCCGCCGTCGGCCGAGGCGCGCAGGGTCATCAGGGCGCGGGCGGCCGGGTCGCCGGGGCCTGAGTACAGCAGCACGTCGGGGTCGCGGAGTTGGAGGACGCTCGCCTCGCAGACGGGGGCGGCGAGACCGGCCTGCGGGCGGAACGGCTTGACGAGGGTCCTGCCGCCGTCCTCGGAGTACGCGTCGGCGCGGTTGCCGGGGGACGGGGAGTCGTTGCGGGTGTTGAAGTAGACGCGCCCGTCCGGGAGTTCGGCGGCGGTGGTCTCGTTGCAGTTGATGTAGCCGTCGGTGCTCTCGTCGACGTAGCCGAGGGACCAGGTCTCGCCGCCGTCGTCGCTGAGCAGACAGTGGCCGCTGTTGTACTTGGCCTCGTTGCCGACGTCCGTGCCGGTGGGCGGGATCGTGTGGTTGCCGGGGACGACCACGCGGCCGGTGCTCAGCTGGATCGCGTGCCCGGGGGTGGTGGCGTACCAGCGCCACTCGGGCTTCTTCACCTGCTCGGTGATCTCCTTCGGGCTCGACCATGTGACCCCGTCGTCGTCGCTGTACCGCACCCACACCCGCCGCCCGTCGGCCGGCTTCACCTTGCCGCGCAGGATGGCGTCCTCGCTCGCGGAGGCGGCCGAGCGGACGTGGACGAGCAGGATGCGGCCGGTGTCCAGGACGACGGGGGCGGGGTTGCCCGCGAGGTCGGTGCCGTTGTCGGCGGCGACGATGAGCGGGCCCCAGGTGCGCCCGCCGTCCGTGGAGCGGCGCAGGACGATGTCGATGTGGCCGTAGTCGCTCGCGGAGGCGACCCGGCCCTCGCAGAACGCGAGGAGGGTACCGGCGCGGGAGACCACGACCGCCGGGATCCGGTAACTCGCGTAGCCCCCTTGGCCGGCGCGGAAGGGGACGGTGACGTCTGCGGTGTCCGTCATGGGGTGGCTCCTCGTGCGACGTGTGCGGCCGATGAGCCCGCACCTTCCCCAAGTTGGGCGAATTCGCGGTGAACTCCACGTCACGGGTGGCCGGTTGCGGCAGGATGCGCGGACATGGACGCCGTACGGGTCGCGCTGCTTCGTGAAGTGCTCGCCGGGACCGAGTGGTTGGGGGCCACGCGGCGGTTCGCCGGAGTGCTGCGCGGGTCCGTGGTGGCGCACGGGGGCGGGCTGCTGCTGGTGGGCACGCCCGCGTACGAGCCGTGGCATCTCGCGGCGCATCTGGTCGACGAGGCCGCCTGGTCGGGCACACCCGAACTGGCCCCGACTCTCGTACGGCACGACGCGCGCCCGTCCGACCCGGCCCATCTGGCCGTCGGACTCGGCCGGATCGAGGCGGCCCGGCGCGGCGAGACGCTGCTCGTCGTGTCGCCGGAGGGGCCGGGTGATCCACTCCTGGAACGGGTGCACGACGCCCGCCGGGCCGGGGCGACCGTCCTCTCCCTCGGCTCCGAGGACCGCGAACTGGCGTCCCTGGCCCACGAGTCGCTCGCCGTACCGGAAGGCACGGACCTGGACCTCGACACCGTGCAGCATCTGGTGAGCGCGGCGGCCGGGGAGAACGTGTTGCCGGCGGCGCGGGGGCGACGGCGTTTCCGGGACCGGTTGTCGCGGCTGACCGACCAACTGACGGCCCCGCCGCCTGCCCGTTGGTGATTTTCCCACCCGCCCACCCGTCTCGGTCAGTTGAGAGGTGGACGACAAAAAAAGCGGTTGCCTCGCCCCCTCCCCCACGTGATCGTGGCCGCTTGTGACCGCCTCCCGTCTCCGCGCCCTCCTCCCCGACCTCGCCCCCTGGCACGCCTCCGCCGACTTCCGCAGGCTCTGGGTCGCGGGCCTGATCTCGAACTTCGGGAACTTCCTGTCCTTCGTCGCGCTCCCGGTCCAGCTCAAGGAACTCACCGGCTCCGCCGCGGCGGTGGGCGCGATCGGGGCCGTAGAACTCGTGCCGTTGATCGTGTTCGGGCTCTACGGCGGTGCGCTCGCCGACGCGTGGGACAAGCGGAAGCTGATCGTCTGGACCGAGGCCGGGCTCGGTGTGCTGTGCGGGCTGCTGCTGCTCAACTCGCTGCTGCCGGAGCCCGCCGTGTGGCCGCTGTACGTGATCGCGGCGCTGACTTCCGTCCTCGGTTCGATCCAGCGGCCCGCGCTGGACTCGCTGTGGCCGCGGATCGTGGCCCACGAGCACATGACGGCCGCGTCCGCGCTCAACTCCCTGCGCTGGACGGTCGGCGGGGTCATGGGCCCGGCGCTGGCGGGTGTGGTGGTGGCGTTCGCGGGGCTGCCCTACGCGTACGCGGCGGACACGCTGACGTTCGTCGTGTCCGTGGTCCTGATCTTCCGGATCGCCGCCTCCCCCGGGGCGCACGAGGCGCAGAAGCCGTCGCTGCGGTCGATCGCGGAGGGCGCCCGGTACGCGTGGAGCCGCAAGGAGCTGCTCGGTACGTACGCGATCGACCTCGCGGCGATGTTCTTCGCGATGCCGCTGGCGGTGCTGCCGTTCCTCGCGGACGACCTGCACGCGGAGTGGTCGCTGGGGCTGATGTACTCGACGGTCCCGGCGGGCGCCCTGCTGGTGAGTGTGACCAGCGGCTGGACCTCGCGGATCCACCGGCACGGGCGGATGGTGGTGCTGGCCGCCGCGCTGTGGGGCGTGGCGATCGCCTGCGCGGGTGCCGTGGGCAACGTATGGCTGGTGCTGCTGTTCCTCACCGTGGCGGGCGGCTGCGACATGGTCAGCGGGATCTTCCGCGCGGTGATCTGGAACCAGACGATCCCGGACGAGCTGCGTGGGCGGCTCGCCGGGATCGAGCTGCTGTCCTACTCGGTGGGCCCGCAGCTGGGGCAGGTCAGGTCCGGTGGCATGGCCGCGCTGTCCGGGGTGCGGACCTCGGTGTGGGCGGGCGGGCTGATGTGCGTAGGCGCAGTGGGGCTGCTGGCCGCAGGACTGCCGAAGCTGATGTCGTACGACGCGAGGACGGACGAGCACGCGCTGCGGCTGAAGGAGCAGCGGGCCGCCGACGCCACTGCCAGTGCCTGATCAGTCCTCGTCGGCGCTCCCCTTCGTGGCGTCGTGCCACTTGGGGTCGTTCTCCCACTCCAGGTTGCGCTCGCGGGCCGTCTCCATCGCGTGCTCGGCCTCCGCGCGGGTGGCGTACGGCCCGAAGCGGTCCTTGGCGGGGCACTCCGGCCCCTCCTCGACCTTCTTGTGTTCGAGGCAGTAGTACCACTCGCCGGGCTTCCCGACCGTGCGCTTCTTGAACAGGGCCATCAACGGCTCCTTTCCCTACGGCCATGTTCCCCCATGTCCGCTGGTTAGACTCGCTGGCATGTCTGGCCAGTCGCTGCTCGTACCAGGGGAGCTCTCTCCCACCCGTTCCGTGCCCGGAAACATCCGTCGCCCCGAGTACGTCGGCAAGCCCGCGCCGACCCCGTACACCGGGCCGGAGGTGCAGACGCCCGAGACGATCGAGGCGATGCGGATCGCCGGGCGGATCGCCGCGCGGGCGATGGCGGAGGCCGCGAAGGTCATCTCGCCGGGTGTGACCACGGACGAACTCGACCGGGTGGCGCACGAGTACATGTGCGACCACGGCGCCTATCCGTCCACGCTCGGCTACCGCGGCTTCCCCAAGTCCCTGTGCACCTCGCTCAACGAGGTGATCTGCCACGGCATTCCGGACTCCACGGTGCTGCGCGACGGCGACATCATCAACCTCGACGTGACGGCGTACATCGGCGGGGTGCACGGCGACAACAACGCGACGTACCTGGTCGGCGACGTCGACGAAGAATCCCGACTCCTGGTGGAGCGCACCCGCGAGTCCCTCGACCGCGCGATCAAGGCGGTCAAGCCGGGCCGCCAGATCAACATCATCGGCCGGGTCATCGAGTCGTACGCCAAGCGCTTCGGGTACGGCGTGGTCCGGGACTTCACCGGCCACGGCATCAACTCGTCCTTCCACTCCGGCCTGATCGTCCCGCACTACGACAGCCCGCACGCGACGACGGTCATCCAGCCCGGGATGACGTTCACGATCGAGCCGATGCTGACGCTGGGGACGCACGAGTACGACATGTGGGACGACGGGTGGACGGTCGTCACGAAGGACCGCAAGCGGACGGCGCAGTTCGAGCACACGCTGGTGGTGACGGAGACGGGCGCGGAGGTTCTCACGCTGCCGTAGCAGGTCAGGACCCGTCCTCTGCTGAGGGCGGGTCTTTCTTGTACGCTTTTACCGACAGGATGTCGGCAACCTGTTGACTTAGGTAAGGCTTACCTTAGAGGATGCGGCTCATGGACTCCTTCTCGACAGTCATCCGCACCGCGTCCCACGAACAGCACGTGGAGGCCGAGGCCTCCACCTTCATGAGCGACCTGCTCGGCGGCCGGCTGGGCGTGGACGCGTACGCCCGCTACACCGAGCAACTGTGGTTCGTGTACGAGGCGTTGGAGACCGGTGCGGAGCGCCTCGCGGCGGATTCGGTGACCGGGCCGTTCATCCAGGGCGAGTTGTTCCGGCTGCCGGCACTGGAGCGGGACCTTGGGCATCTGCGGGGTGCGGGCTGGCGCACGGGGTTGACCGCACTGCCCGCCACCCAGGCCTACGCGGACCGGGTACGGGAGTGCGCGGAGTCATGGCCGGCCGGCTATATCGCCCACCACTACACGCGCTACCTCGGCGACCTCTCCGGCGGCCAGATCATCCGCGACAAGGCGGAGCGGACGTGGGGGTTCTCCCGCAAGGGCGACGGCGTGCGGTTCTACGTCTTCGAGGAGCTCGGCAACCCGGCGGCGTTCAAGCGGGGGTACCGGGAGCTGCTGGACGGGGTTCAGGTCGATGACCTGGAGAAGCAGCGGATCGTGGCGGAGTGCAAGCGGGCGTTCGCGTTGAACACGGGGGTGTTCCGGGCGTTGGGCGAGGAGTTTCCGCTGAGCGCGTGACGCCGGCTAGCGCTCCAGGAACACCCGCCCTCCGACCTCGACCCACCCCCCGGGCTGCGGAGCCGTGAGTATCTGGGACCCCGCGCCCTGAGTGATGTTGAGGGCACGGCCCAGCCGGTCGGTCAGCAGGAGGGCCGCCGCGCCTGTCGCCTCGTCCTCGTGGATGCCGTCGTCGCGGCCCGGAAAGGCGCGGGCGCGGACGCGGCCCGCTGCCTCATCCTCCCAGGCCCAGGCGTAGATCCACTCGCCGGGCGGGGGCACGGGCAGGGCGTCGACCTCGGCGGCGGTGGCGTACTGGCGCAGGGTGCGCGGCGGGGCCCACTCCGGGAGGGCCTCGATCCAGCTGAACTCGCCGTCGAGGCGGGCGCCGACTATGCCGGCAGGGGTGACCAGTTCGGGTATGTCCAGGAGCCAGGCCGTGCCGACGCAGGGGTGGCCTGCGAAGGGCAGGCGCGTGGTCGGGGTGTAGATGTCGATGACTCCGCGCTCGGGGTCGTCGACGAACACCGTCTCGCTGAAGCCGAGTTTCCCGGCGAACAGCTGTCGCTCGCCCGGGTCCGGCATGACGGAACCCTCGCGGACGACGCCTAGTTCGTTGCCGTATCCGCCGCTGGGGCCGCAGAAGACACGCAGTACGTCGTAGTCGGTCACGGAGGAATTGAAACATCGCCGGGGCGGTCCCGTACATCGAGCACGGAACCGCCCCGGCTCGGCCCTACGCTTCCGTACGCCGCCTGCGCATCGCGAACACCACGCCCGCGCCCGCCGCCACTGTGATCGCGGCCGCCGCGCCCAGGGCAGTCACCGGTACGCCGGAACCCGTCCAGGCGAGGGAGCCGGTCGTGCCGCCCGTCATGGAGCCTGTGACGCCGCCCGAAGTCGAGTCCGTCGTACCGGAGGTGTCGGAGGTGCCGGAGGTGCTCGTACCCGTGCCGGTCGATGACGAGGAGCCGTCCGAGGGGAGGTAGGCGTCGTCGGTCAGCGCCACCGTCAGGTCGAGGGGGTCGAGTGCGGCGCCGGTCCGGCAGAAGTCGCCGAAGGCCTTGGCACCGGCTGCGGTCAGGGTAGTGGTGACATCGTCGAGAGTCGCCTTCAGGTCGGTGAAGGTGAGGTCGAGGCCGTAAGTGCCGTTGTCCTCATAGCCCTTGAAGTTGACCGCGTCCCCGAAGGCGGCGGAGAGGGTGTCGGCGTCGGTGTTTGCTTTCGGACGTCTACGACCAGGCAGTTGAGGTGTTTCCGCATCCGCGCACGGGGGCGGCCGTCGTGGCCCCACGGCGTCCGGCTTGACCTTTCCTTGACCATCCCTTGACGTGCGTTTTTCGCCATCGAGATCAAGCCGTATCTGTGATTTTTCTGTGGGCGGTGAATACCGGGCCGGGCGGGTATGAGTGAGGTAAGCCTCAGGTAAGTTAGGACAGCCTCACCACACTGCCTCACCAGACACTCCCGCTTGGAGCCTGCATGCGTGCCGTCCGACTTCCCGTCGTCACCGCTGTCGCCGCCGCGGCCGCACTGACCGCCGTCACGGCGTGCACCGCGAAGAGCGACGCCAAGGACGGCGACGCGATCCAGGTCACCGCGGCCGACTCCAAGTGCACGACCTCGACCAAGTCGATACCGGCCGGCCAGGTCACGCTGAAGATCGAGAACACCGGCTCGAAGGCGACCGAGGTCGAGATCCTCTTCCCGGACGACCGGATCGTCTCCGAGAAGGAGAACATCGGGCCGGGGACCAAGTACACGCTCACCGCCGAGGTGAAGGCGGGGTCGTACGAGATCGCCTGCCGTCCGGGCATGAAGGGCCACGGTGTGCGGCAGAAGCTGACCGTCACCGGCGGCTCGGTCGCCAAGCGCGACCCGAAGCTGGACGCGGCCGTCGCCGCCTACCGCGAGTACGCGCAGAACGAGGCCGACGCGACGATCCCGAAGGTGGAGACGTTCGTCAACGCCATCAAGGCGGGCGACCTCACCGCCGCCAAGAACGCCTACGCCCCCTCCCGCGTCGGCTGGGAGACCACCGAGCCGATCGCCGAGTCGTTCGGGGACATCGACCCCAAGACCGACACCCGCGTCAACGACCTGGAGAAGGGCCAGAAGTGGACCGGCTGGCACGCGCTGGAGAAGGCCCTGTGGGTGGACAAGAAGGTCGGCACCGAGCAGAAGGCCCTCGCCGATGAGCTGCTCACCGATCTGAAGGACTGGCAGAAGCGGGTCGGCAAGGCCGAGATCACCCCGACCTCCATGGCCAACGGCGCCAAGGAACTCCTCGACGAGGTCGCCACCGGCAAGGTCACCGGCGAGGAGGACCGCTACTCGCACACCGACCTGAGCGACTTCAAGGCCAACGTCGACGGCGCGGAGAAGGCGTACGAGCTGCTGAAGCCGGTCGCGCAGAAGAACGACGCGGCGCTGACCACCGAGCTGGACAAGCAGTTCGCCGCGATCGACACGCTGCTCGACAAGTACCGCTCCACGTCGACCTCGGACGGTTTCGTGTCGTACGACAAGGTCACCAAGGACCAGCGCAAGGAGCTGTCGGACGCGGTCAACGCCCTCGCGGAGCCGCTGTCCAAGCTCGCCGCCGCCGTTGTGAAGTAGGCCTGAAATGACCGAAGTTCAGGAGAGCGAAGTCCAGCAGAGCGGTGCTCCCTCCCGTCGTTCGCTGATCGGCTGGGGCGGTGCCGGGCTCGCGCTCGGTGCCGTCGCGGCCGGTGGCGCGGTGGCGATGACCCGGGTCGGCGAGGACGTCGATCCGGCGGGCGCCGACACCGGTGCCGCGGTCGCCTTCCACGGCGCCAACCAGGCGGGCATCGCCACGCCCGTGCAGGACCGGCTGCACTTCGCCGCGTTCGACGTGAAGACCGACGACCGCGCCGAGTTCGTGCAGATGCTGAAGGACTGGACGGCCGCCGCCCGGCGGATGACCGGCGGGCACGCGGTCGGCGACGGGGCCTACGGCGGGCTCGCCGAGGCTCCGCCGGACGACACCGGCGAGGCGCTGGGGCTGAAACCCTCGCGGCTGACCCTCACCATCGGCTTCGGGCCGTCGTTCTTCGAGAAGTTCGGGCTCGAGGACAGCCGTCCCGAGGCTCTCGTCGACCTGCCGCAGTTCCCCGGTGACAACTTCGACAAGTCCCGTACGGGCGGCGACCTTTGTGTCCAGGCGTGTGCGGACGATCCGCAGGTCGCCGTGCACGCGATCCGCAACCTGGCCCGGATCGGCTTCGGCAAGGTCGCCATCCGCTGGTCCCAACTCGGCTTCGGGAAGACCTCGTCGACCACCCCGGGCGCCCAAACCCCGCGCAATCTCATGGGGTTCAAGGACGGCACCCGCAACATCGCGGGCACCGAGACGGACCGGCTGAAGAAGTACGTGTGGGTCGACGAGGGGGATGTCGGCAAGAACTCGGCCTGGATGACCGGGGGTTCGTATCTCGTCGCCCGGCGCATCCGGATGAACATCGAGACCTGGGACCGGACCTCGCTCCAGGAGCAGGAGGACGTCTTCGGCCGCGACAAGGGCGAGGGCGCGCCGGTCGGCAAGGCGAAGGAGCACGACGCACCGTTCCTGAAGGCGATGAAGCCCGACGCGCACGTCCGGCTCGCGCACCCCGACTCCAACGCCGGGGTCACCATCCTGCGCCGGGGCTACTCCTTCACCGACGGTACCGACGGCCTCGGCCGGCTCGACGCGGGCCTGTTCTTCCTGGCCTACCAGCGCGACGTCCGCAAGGGGTTCATCCCGCTGCAGCGCAGGCTGTCGGCGACCGACGCGCTCAACGAGTACATCCAGCACGTGGGTTCGGCGGTCTTCGCCGTCCCGCCGGGCGTCCGCGACAAGGACGACTGGTGGGGCAGCACGCTGTTCTCCAAGGACGCGAAGGAGTCGTAGACCGTGTTCTCCAACTATCTGATCGGTCTGCGCGAAGGGCTGGAGGCCAGCCTCGTCGTCTGCATTCTGATCGCCTATCTGGTCAAGACGGACCGGCGGGACGCGCTGAAGCCGATCTGGATCGGCATCGCCGCCGCGGTGGTCATCGCGATGGGCTTCGGCTGCGCGCTCGAATTCGGCTCCCAGGAGATGACGTTCCAGGCGCAGGAGGCGCTCGGCGGCTCGCTGTCGATCCTCGCGGTCGGTCTGGTGACGTGGATGGTGTTCTGGATGCGGCGCACTGCCCGGCACCTGAAGTCCGAACTGCACGGCAAGCTGGACGCGGCCCTCGCGATGGGCACCGGCGCGCTGGTCGCCACCGCGTTCCTCGCCGTCGGCCGGGAGGGCCTGGAGACCGCGCTGTTCGTGTGGGCGTCGGTGCACGCGGCGAGCGACGGCACCCCGCGCCCGCTGGTCGGCGTGGGCCTGGGCCTGGCCACCGCCGTGTTCCTGGGCTGGCTGTTCTACCGGGGCGCCCTGAAGATCAACCTCGCCAAGTTCTTCACCTGGACCGGCGCGATGCTGGTCGTGGTCGCGGCGGGCGTGCTGGCCTACGGCTTCCACGACCTCCAGGAGGCCGACTGGATCCCGGGGCTGACGAATACGGCCTTCGACATCAGCGGCACGATCCCGCCGGACAGCTGGTACGGCACCCTCCTCAAGGGCGTCTTCAACTTCCAGCCGGACCCGACCGTGCTGCAGATCACGGTGTGGCTGCTGTACCTGGTCCCCACGCTCACCCTGTTCTTCGTCCCGGTAGGGTTCGCCTCCGGGAAGGGGAAGGTGAAGACACCTGATGAGCAGGGATCGCAGCCCTCGAAGGCTCCGCAGGCTTGACCGGCACGTACTGACAGCGGCCTCGATGACCGCTTTGTCGCTGACAGCGAGCGGGTGCGTGGTGGTCCACGGGGAACGCGAGGTCCTCCCGGCCACCACGCGCGCCGAGGCCGCCAAGGCGCTCCAGCAGTTCACGACCGCGTACAACGCGGCGGACAAGGCGTACGACAGTGCCCTGGACGCCGCTCATGTCACCGGTGCGCTCGGTGACATCGACGCGGCGCGGCTGAAGGCGGGGCACACCAACTACCCGTCGGGGAACCCGAGTTACTCCCCGCTGGAGCTCACGGACGCGAAGTTCACCATCCCCAAGAAGGCCGGCTGGCCGCGCTGGTTCCTCGCCGACACCGCCGCCAACAAGGGCGGCAGCGCCCGCTGGCTGCTGGTGTTCACCCGCAACGACCTGTCCGAACCGTGGCAGGTGGCGTATCTGACCCTGCTCGCACCCGCCGCCGTACCGAAGTTCACGACCGACAAGGACGGCTGGGCCGAGGCCGTGCCCATGAACTCGACCGAACTCGCCGTCGCGCCCGGGGACTTGAGCAAGCGCTACGCGACGTATCTGAAGAGCGGCGGGACGGACTTCGCGGACGGCGCGCACACCAGCTCGTGGCGCGCGGACCGCGAGAAGGCCACCAAGCCCGGTCTGGCCGTCCAGTTCCTCGACGAACCGGTGACGAACGGCGACTACGCGCCGCTGGCGCTGCGCACCGCGGACGGCGGGGCGCTGGTGTTCTACACCACGCGCTACTTCCAGAAGGAGACCGCGGCGACGGGCACCTCGGTGCCGGCCCAGAACAAGGACGTGCAGGCGCTGACGACGGGCGCCGTACAGCAGTCCCTCACCCTCCAACTCGTGTCCAACCAGGTGGCGTTGGACCCGAAGCGGGGCGGCAAGGTGTCGGTGCTGGGCCGGATCGAGGGACTGACCTCCGCGCAGGGCGGCTGACGGCTGCTCAAACAGTCCTGCAAACCCCGATGGTCAACGGCCCAGCGGCCAGGCCGCGTTCGCGTGGTCCGGTTCCTGGCCGGCGTATCGGGCGCAGGCGTCCGTGAGGGTTTCCAGGAGGGTCAGCGGGTCGGGCAGCGGATGCTCGGGGCCGCGTACCCAGTGCACCGACTGG
>Ga0307511_10004555_pt1 | contig 14135 bp, 21 predicted proteins | sample 13_EM_MG_FD_200266 | JGI IMG/M metagenome (GOLD analysis project Ga0307511, IMG submission 200266) | Populus trichocarpa ectomycorrhiza microbial communities from riparian zone in the Pacific Northwest, United States - 13_EM | ecosystem: Host-associated > Plants > Roots > Unclassified | place...
CGGGGAACGTTGCCTGCGGATACTCAAATCCGTTGGCTCGCGGGTGAAGAACTTGAACTACCTCGGTGAGTGTTCCCACCTGTACCGGCGTGCGTTGTCAGCTCACCGCCCTTCCCCGTAGTCGCCCCCTCTCTGTGGATCGTCAGCAGATACTTCAAAGACAACCCCACCATGATCAGTGTCGACGCCGATTTTGAGACCGTTTGGGGTTGGAGGGCCTGTGAAATCTCTGAGACATGGCGAAACCACAATGAGGCTCGAAAATTGGAGGCTGCTCAGCCTCAGAAGAGGATCACCGCCGGAGGGTCTTCAAGCCAGACGATCGGCAGGCACCTCGTCGGGCTAAAGTCGCGAGGGACCTCTGCGACATCGTCAACGATTGTGCCTGTCGATGATGTGGACGATCCTCGCCGACCGTCGTCATCCTCTAGGTACCCCGATGACTCTGGGAGGCAAACCTTGCCTTCACTGAAGGCCGTCGGGCTTTTGGATTCGTTCGAAACGAGGCGGACTAATACCGAGTCGCGTACATTGCTTCCCCCACTATCTAAAGCCAGAGAATGGTAAACCATTCTGGCCTTCTCCCGTGCTTCCATTGTCTACTATGTTTTGTTAGCGTATCTACCTTCCTCACATTTCCTGAATATCTCCATTGCTCTTTATTTTTCTTTCCACGCTACGCAGTTCGCTACGGTTGTTGCACTTGCTCTACACACTCTTTCTATCATTTCCTTTCTGCTGTAGACATCCAGAAGTAAAAGTGGCACTTGTTTCTCTATGTCGACGATCCCCGTTTGGGCCAAGAGACCGGTACTCAGGAAGGGTATCATGAGGGTGTCTCATTGGGCGTAATTAGTACTTTGCATGTCGTGGACGTAGCGGAAGTGTCGCGGAGAAAATCGTAAAAACAGTCGACCAAGAAGCTATGCCTCGACCTTCTTGAGGTTGCGATGTAATTCTGGCTGGACGAGGGTGACCCGATCAAGCAACTTCTTGACCACTGCGTCCTTGTTTTTGTCGAACTGTTGAGAGATCGTGGCCAGTTTAGAGTCCGTGTCCTTGTCCACGGCGGCCTGGACAGTTTGGGTGTTTCCTGTGTGCTACAGACCACGTGTGTCGGTGTGAAATCCGATGTGCCGAGTTGATTAGATCGCACGTACAGATGCCTCATATGCCTTGAATTCTTGTTCCTTCTGGGCTTTGTAGGCTTCAATCTCCTTGGTTGCCTCCGAGCGAGCGTCCTTGAGCTTTTGCGTGCGATCTGCGCGGTCAGATGAGTGCTCGGGGTGAATAGATTACGAGGGTTGGGGTAATCATACATTGGCGGGCCTGTTGGACAACCTTCTGGGCCTCTTTCTCGGCCTCGAGGAGGGTTTGGATACTTTGGGATTGGCCGGCCTGAATGAAATCAGAATAAAGTCATCTGCCCCGAAGCGAATTAGAAGTGGTTACCATCGTGCTGTGGACAGTTCTGGGGGAGGGGAAGGGTGTGTCACGTAGTGTGACGCTCTGGTCACGGGGTGCAGCGATCCCGGGCGTCTATTGCGCGTTTCCCTGTAGCCTTCCACCTCCCACAGGCTGTTTGCTCCTGTCGGCCAGGCGAGGGCGAAGAAATATTTGGTTTTGTCCAGTTTCCGATGGCCGCTGCAGTCGTAGACCCACTTCAGACCCTCTCCGCCGCACTGGCGGCCCCCCCGGATTCCAGGGAGCAAGCCGACATTCTCACCACCTTACGCGAATCCCTCGAAGCCCGACCCCAGCCCATCCCCGTCATATGTACGACCCTCATCAAGAACGCTTCGGGCGCGAACGACTCTCTGTTGAAACGTTGGGTGTTGGATCTCTTGCATTTTGCGATATGCCGCTCCTCGTTGGGTATGGATGCCCGGACAAACCGTTAGTGCTCCTCCCCCCGTGTCCCATTGACTTGAAGAATACATTTCTGAATGGAATCGTTTCTGTCTTCGCCGTCGTTCGGTGTCGTGTGAACAGTGTCTGCGCAGTCGCTCGAAGTCCTCGCAATGCTCTTGCACGATCATAATACCCAAACCGTCAAGACCGTAATAGGATGTTTCGGCACGATGTTTCCCCTGCTATTCCGTTCACTGTGAGGCGGCTTCCCGCCTGACCGGTTGGGTTTCTGTACTGATTCCATGTTTTCATTTCCACTCAGGTGTTCGAACCGAAACTACCGGCAGCAATGGGACATACTCAACGGCGCGAAGAGCCGGATATTGGAAATGGTATACGCTCAGCATACCCCCGCAGGCATCAGAATAGCCGCTATCAAGTTCATGCAGAGGGTCATTCTGGTCCAGACCAGAGGAGTGACCGATCCCAGGGTACGTTCATCGCGCCTGGGGTGCAAACCGGTTCATGACATTCGTTCCATTTCGATTTAATGCTGATCCGATATGTTTTTCATTTTTCTTTCAACAGCTCCAAAATAAAAACGACCCCAATCTGTCCTTGTGTCCTCCTGACCACCCGTTCATCCCGGTCCAGACGTTAGAAGCCGAGGGGATGAAGTTACTCGAAGGCATCATCACGTTGTTTGCCCAGGGTTTGGGTGACTTACGTTTCATGGCAAACAACGTGGACCTCCTTTCTGCGATACTGAATAGTATGGGAAATCTCGTAAAACTTCGATCAGCGTTCGCCAACTGGATCGTCTTGACACTGTCAAAGTGGACGCCGGCATCGCTTGTCGGACTCCCAGCGTCGAGTGTCCGAAGTGTCGAGAAGGCCGTCAGGATCTTGCTATATAATATCTCGAGGTAAGTTAATGTTCCCGGCGGTTGATTGACTTGCAATTTCTGACGGGAGTTCCAAGGCATCCTAATGGTCAACCATTCGCGTCTCAGATTCACGATGCAATCGCTCTTCAAAACACACGCATGGAGCGGGCTGCCGCCGATGAAAAGGCCCGGAAATACGCTCTCCTGGAGTCCAATCGGAAGCGTCAACAACCCTCGACCACCCCATCGGAGGAGCCTTCTGATTCAAAGCGTCCAAAGCTTGAACACGAGAACGACGCGGCCGCCACCACCTCATTCCTGGCCACCGTTGATTTCACCCAGTTACCTGTGTCACTAATCACAGACCTGGTCGTTGCCAATCTCCAGGCCTTCACAGAACCTGCTTTGTTGGCACTGATCCAGGCATATAGCCAGGGCCAGGCAGCGACCGCCCCCGTGACCACGGCTGGGCCCTCGACAGAAATAAAGGCACCGACACCTATCGCTCCCCCTGTGAGACTCCCCGAAATCGACCATGAACCAACCCCAGAAGTCGAAGTCGCTCCTATCAAGGAGGAACCGGTCGATCCGTTGAAGATGGATATCGACGAGGAAGATCTCGAGTATGAGCCAGACCGGTTGAACCAAGAGGTAAGTCGCCGCATTCCCGTCACGATCGGCTGGGAAGTCACCCATTTCAAAAATTGATATTAAAATTTCTGAAGCTATCCGGTGATGGAGAGATGATCACGACAGTGGGCGGGAGCGCTGACGCGACAATTCAACACAATCTCGCCCTTGATGATGGAGGGACCGTCGGCAGAGGGGGGGCTATTGGAGGGGGGTTGCAGATGATCGATTTCAAGTTACCTCCGCCCAAAGAGTTCTCGGAAGAGGATCGTGATCTGCTGATAAGAGAATCTGTGACGAGGATCCAGACTTGTGGGGACGAATTCGCGGAGGGCGCTTCCGGTGCAGATCTGTGGATGCTTCTCATGGTCAGGTTGGTGACGCGACTCGTCGAGCCCCCGCTAGACGAGGCGGCCGTTGAGGCGGAAAAAGAGAAGATGGACGAATCGGAGGGAAAGGTCCTCGTGGACGTGAACCTCTATGGGAGGCAGGATCGGATGAGGCAGACGTTGTGTACTTATGTCATGGAAGATTTCCACTCGAGGTGAGCATGGTGGCGGCGAAGTTTTTCTTCGCGTAAGGTGCTGATTCCGCCATTCGGAAACGCCGATAGGGTGCAACTCGCTACGACGTGGATGAACGAGGAGTGGTACAATGATCGAATACGGTGCAGTTCCGATCCAAATTGGGTGTGTACTCTCCACGGGCCTTGCGTTGCTCGAGTCACAGACACTGACTGCGCCTGTGGTAACACCGGGTTTTATAGCGACCTAATTATGATATTTGGCTTAATCAGATCGTAGCTGCATTCCAGACGCATTTAGATGCCAAAGATCGAGCCTTCTCCAAATTCCTGTTAGACCTCCCTGCCGTTCCGACGGATATCATGAGTCTACTAAGAGATTTGTGTGTGGACGAAGAACGGTTAGTCGGGCATTCAGACCCTTGCGCGCAGTCTCTATCTCTTGAACGACCGTGTTGAGATTGTTGTTGTTTAGGATGTCGGCGGGTTTCAACACTCTGAGGGAGTTTGTCGCGTCAAGACCAACGCTCAGGCACGAGGCTCTGAGGGTCCTGCTGGAATTGACCACACATGACGGTACCATTATCCCCCACCTTTCCCAGTGCTAGTCCTGACCGTTACGTTACGTTCCTAGAGAAGATCACCCGAGGAGCAGCCATCAACACAATCAAACGCTGGGTCCCAGATGTCCAGCCAATGGATAGCCTCATACGAGATTTTGCGCTGAGGCTACTTAGGCGTTTGCAGTCCCCCGGTCCGGTCCCCGAGCAAATGGACGTCGACCCTGGGACTACAGGGACGGAGGACCATATGGAGGACGGACAACTACCCACGGAAGCTTTGGTTAAGACTCCCTATCTGTCCGAAACCCTCCAACTCCCGGCAGACAGAGGTCAGGTCCTGCAGCATCTGGAGTTGATGTTTGCTTTGACAGTCAAAGTGCCGGACTTCCTTGATGAGTTAGTACTGTTTTATTTTGTCCCGCGCCGGCCCATTTAACCATACCGGTACACTCAGGATATTCGCTGCGTATGGGCAGATGGACATCTCCGTTCAGGAGCACACCAAGGTGCTCATCAGCCCTCTCGTTCGCGCGCTCGGCTCTTCGCACGGTAAACTGTTGACGCTGCTGCGCACTTTCCCCACCGGCGCGGAATCTCTCGCTTTACGGATCATCACGATTTTCACCGACAACAGTAGGCCTAGTGCCCAGCTTGTGACGTTGGTGAAGGCACTTGTGTCGGAGAGGGACCTCGACGCACGTTTCTTGATCCCTGTAATCGCCGAGATGGATAAGGTATGCACATTGACTTTGCCATTCAGGGTATAATTCGTGCTGAGCGGGCTTTGACAGGCTGATATCCTACGGCACTTACCTCGTATCGTCTCTATGCTCAATGGAACACAGGAAGCCAACAAAGTGGTCCGGTCTGTATTCAGTTCGATTGTCACGACACCTCCACAGTCGTTTGGTACCGTCACTTCGAATGTTCCGCGGGTCAGGCAGAGTGAACTGTTCACCCCCGCGGAATTAATGGTCGTCTTGCACGAGAAGGAGAAGGAGATTGGACTGAAGAGCACAATTGAAGGTACGTCTGCTGGCCACGTGTATCCGGGATCGGGTGTAATAACAAACGCCACATCGTCAGCGATCGGAATATGCTTCTCGATGGCCGATATCTACAGGTCAGAAATTCTCGCTGTTGTCATGCAACAAATTGTGGACGAGCCGGTTTTGCCCACGCTCTTCCTACGCACGGTGAGTTGGATAGTAGCTCCGGCCCGGCCCGTCGGAACACCGCTCACGGGTATGTCATCTTCAGGTGATCCAAGCTGTGAAGATGTACAAGTCGCTGGTAGGGTTCGTTTCGACCACCCTCCTCTCACGGTTAATTACCAAGAAGATCTGGATGAATGGACCCCTATGGGAAGGATTCATCGTGTGTGCGAAGGTGATTGCGCCGGCCAGCTTCGGCGCGTTGCTACAATTGCCCAAGGAGCAGCTTAAGGATCTCGTCGAGAAGCAACCAGGGCTGAAGAGCGGCTTACGGGACTATGTCGTAAAGAAAGCAGGGAACAAGGCCCGGACGGCTGGGTATTTGGATATCTTTGGAGAAGACGAGTCGCAGGATCCGGGCCCGGGTGGGGAGGCGAATGGGCAGCAGCAGGTACAACAGGCGCAGGCCGTAAGTCTATCTTCGTCAGCATCTTGAACGGGCAACGCAATACTAGTTCTCCGGTCCATTTTCAGTAGCATACCTATACTTCGTTAATGTTATTATTCCGCACTATGACTATCGTAACAAAACATGCGCTGTAGTAATCCATACTGTAAGTTATTACCCAAGATTGCTAGTCCTGGGTATTGCGTGATTCACGGCTGCCGAGTGGCGCTCGAGTGGGCATCGGGATGTATATACGAGGCTCGATGCGCTATCTATGGCGGGCCCGGGTGCTGGGTGCGTATGGTTCCCTGTTCACCTGAGGAGAGTTGACCGCCCACGAAGACCTCCTATATCTGATGTCGGGCGAGTTGTTTTGATCTTGGCGGCTTACCGGGCGATAGCCTCTCCAGAGGTAATGGGTACCGCAACGTTAACGCTCTATGCTGAACCGACTGAGCTCCTCGAACCAAGCCGGCACCCTGCCTACTTCTAGCCCTGCGGTGGTGGACCGCCAAGACCAGCGTCACTGACAGGCAGAACTTCGGTTGATGCAGTTAGTGATGAGTTCAAGTTTGCATCATCCATCGTAGGGTCGTGGAGGCGCCATCGATCCAACGGCCCATAAATCAGCGCAGGTGTTCGAGAGGCAACCCTTCCCACCTCCCCAACTCCTCCTTCCCGCGCACCATTTTCTCCGTGTCTTAGGGACGTGAGCCGAGGGCTTTCTGCATTCTCCAGCCCGATCATTATTATCATGATCATTCTGCGAGCCGTCACTTGTTTTTTGACATTCGCCTTCACTCTGTCGATCCAACGAGTAACGGCCGGCGCTTCCGTCACGCTCTCCGAGTCCACCACTGGTCACAGCAGGAAGATTCCTTTCAGGTATCAGGGAGATACGTATCAGACGTGGCTTTCGGTCCATGGAGGAATAGGAGGATCCGCCAGGATCTCGACCCGTCCATTGTGCGTTTGCTTTTTCCTCGATCATCCCGTGAGTTTTGCGGAGAAGGCTTACGGGTACCGGTGTCTGGGTTTCGTAGGGTCGTGGTGCACGGTGGTCCAGGTCTCTCTCACGATTACCTCCTCCCACTCAAAGACCTCTCAACAACCCGACCCGTAATCTTCTACGACCAAATCGGTTCCGCCCGCTCAACCCACCTCACCACCAAACCCGACTCGTTCTTCTCCATATCCCTCTTCCTCGCCGAACTCAACAACCTGCTCACAACTCTCGGGATCTCCAACAACTACGACCTGATCGGTCACTCCTGGGGTGGAGTCTTAGGATCCGAACTGGCCGTGACGAACCCACCAGGACTCAAGAAGCTCATCCTCACTGATTCGTTAGCTTCGGCGGAGCTGTGGTCGAAGTCGCAGGTACAGCAGCTGGCAGAGTTCCCGAAGGATATTCAGGAGGGGTTAATGGCAGGGTTCAGCGATGTACCGAAGTATCGTGCCGCGTTGGGAGTTTTCTTCGCAGTGCATGGGTGTACGCTGAAACCTTGGCCAAGGGAGCTGAACGCCTCATTCGACTACTTGTTCGAAGACCCCACGGACAGCATCAAAATGTCAGTTCGATTCACGTGTACTTCCATCTCGGTCATCGTTCTAACGATGTTATACTGTGGATTAGGGTCGCACCCCGGGCTGGGTGGACGATCGTCGACCGTCTGCACAGTATCAAAGCGAACACACTCGTAATCAACGGCGCAGCCGACATGGCCCAAGATTTCGTCATCCAACCTTTCGTCGATAACATTCCCAACGCCACTCACGTAAGGTTCGAGCACTCCAGTCACACCCCATTCTGGGAGGAACGTGAGGCATACATGCGGGTCGTCTCACAGTTCTTGGATTCTTGAGGTCGTCCTCACCGATCTCACAAACTGTATTTTTGTCGGTAGTACTTATTATGACGTATTTATGTGCTCGCATCTCGCGAGCTTCACGCAAGATACCCAACTTCAATCGCGGAGCGTCGCACGAGAATGGTTTAGTATAGTTTGTGCTCCGAAAACTGGTGGGACAAATATATATATGCAGAATTGAGTAGGAGGGATTGGATGAACGTGATAGTGATATTATACAAGCAGCGAAGAGTGGCGGATCGTGAGTGGTCGTCGTCCAGATGAGGTCGGGCCAGAGCAGAAGGGGAGCCACCGAAGGTGAGTGGGGGGAGGGACGGACGTAGGGAGGGCACGGCAGGGGGAACCCGACGAGGCTCGGTCATGGGGAGGAAGGGGGGCGTCAAACAAAATGGGAGGGCATGAGGAAACGCAGGTAACAAGAATGCGGATATACAGGTATCCTTCTCTACAGCAAGAAGTGGGGAAGGGGATGAACAACAAAAAACATGCGTGCGCGCGAACGAAAAAATGGAAACCCATAATAATGATAAGAGTCAAATACCCCCTTTCGAAGTCGGTCGCAAAGAGAAAGCCCATCTCGTCTTGTCCCCCTCTAGTGGAGTGGTCGGCCCCTCTCATGTAATCCCACCAAGCCTGTCTCGGTGTTTCTCCTTCTTGGCGAACCCAAGCATCGTACCTGTCAGGCTCAACTTCCTCGTCGCCTTCTTCCAATTCGACCCCGCTTGACCCGACGCAGCCGACATGGATGATAACGGGGGACTGGACATTGCCATCCCAGATGATGGCGGATCAGTGCTTGGTGGAGTGGTGGCGTCCAAAGGGGCCCCAAGTGTGGGAGTGAGCAGTTCGGATGATGACGACGAATTCTTCGCGAGCATATCACCATGTAGGGAATTCGGGCGCGGTTTGGAGTGATGGTCAACATAACCGTTGAGTTTGGAACGACGATGTGATTCCGTCGTCTTCCGGCCCGTCGTTTCCCCAACAGTAGTAGCTCTCCGCGGCGGGTCAAAAGGCAGTGGCGGTCTCGTTTGAGGTGAAGGTCTCGATGCCCGATGCGGTTGAACATTTGGCGATGTCGAAAGAGGGGGTAATGGGGGTACCGCAGGAATATCGTCAGCAAAGGAGGGAAAGGAGGGTGTTGAGGCGGAAGCCGTGGTCGGGGGTCCAGGCCCAGGTGTGGACGGCCGCCTCGCCAAGCTCCGCGGGGGTGCAGTCCACTCTCCCTTACCCTCAACATCTGACTGCTGATGGGACGGTGAACTCGATCTCTGCGAGAGGGAACCTACTGTGGAGGCCGGGGAAGGTGGCGCAAGGGACTCGAACTGTTTCCCGGTCACAGTGCCAGAACGTCTATCTGGTGGAGCCTTCAACAATGACGTCGGGGCCTTCTCCTTGTCCTTGCCCTTGGCCGCCTTCCGCTTGTACCACTTGTCTTTCCCGACCCCATTACTCTTCGGTGATGTTAGGGTTGGCTCTACTGGGGAACTCTCGGGGAGAGTCGAAGTGGCCTCCTGCTTATTAAGCAGCTGGGGCGATGATGCATTGGCAGGCGATGGCAAGCTTCCAGAACCTGATGAGTTTGTAGACATCGGAACAGCTTCCAGTAACGGTTTCTTGTCACCTGTACTATTCTTGATCTTGACCGAAGGAACATGCCGTAGAGAATGGAACAGCCCTCCTTGTGCCTTCTGAGACGGCTGTTGTGGTATTGGCGGTGGTGGGGGGAAGTCGTGAGGTGGAAGATTAACTTTCGAGTGGGTGGGAGAATTATTGATCTTTGGTGAGTACGTGGGATTCGATGGTGCGGGTGTAGTTGGACCGGAGGATTCGGCCAAGTCTGAGGAATCGTGTTCTGAGGTGAGGCCAGGAGGGAGTATTGGAGGTTGACCGTCATCAGACGCAACAGGAGCAGAGGCGGGAACAGGAACGGGGTTCGTGGCAGGTGGAGGAGTGGGGAGTCGCAGGCCAACGGAAGGGAGATTAATGTCGACAGCTTGGTAGTAGAGTACATATGCTGAACCGCAGTTGGAGTCGCCAAAGTACTTGGGTATGTCAGATTCTTTGATCGTCTCGACGGCGTCGTCATCGAACAGTTTCCAGGCGCCTTCAGCCTTGATTATGGTAACGTAATGGCCGTGATGTGGACCGCTAGAGAAGGGCATCAACTTCAACAGGGATCCAAGTTGAGCCGTGGAGAGGTTACGTACTTTCCAATGTGGACGACGATGGCAAACAGCTCGTATAACCTGTCTGGATCATCCGTATCGTCAACGGTGTTAAACAGCCTCAGTTCCATCGGGAACGCAACCCGGTAGGTGAGCTTGATGTACTTTTGCAGCTCCTCTTGATATTTGAACCGCTTCAGGTGCAGTGCCAGGACGTTCGGAAGCTTCTTGATCTTCATCCGCTTTTCGGCTTCCTGAAGATCACAACACCCGTCACAGAAGAACTTGTTCTTTTGACACAGCATTTCACTGGCGCTAAACTGGCGCAGGCAAGCCGTCACAGAAGAGTTCTGCTCGATATCGATCGAGAGGTCAAGGAAAGCCTCGTCCCTGGAGGAAACGGTTTCACATGTCAGACATCGTGTTTCGCTGGTCAGAACGCCCTCAAAGAGCCTGTGCACGATCGTGGACGATAACGGATTAGAACCTGTGGAGGCAGGTAGCGATACCAGGGAATTAGAAACTGATGTTGGTGTGCAAAGTTCAGAAAGTGGCATTAAGCGCTGAAAAGGGTCGATTAAACTCACGATCAGATTCAGGCGCGCTCTTCCTCTCCTGCTCGATCTCCTCAACGATCCTGTTCAGCAGATAGTTGAAAAACTCGTGAGCGTCCTGATGCATCGAACTCCTGAAGAGTTCATTGAGCTGTTTGAGTTTCTCGATGAACGCTCGGGGAGCGACGGTTCCCTTGTCGCCAGGATGTTTCGAAATATGCACAAACAGCGACCTGAGGGCGGAAGAAAGCGTTCGTGGCATGGAGGGTATAGGTGGTCCGGATAAGGCTGGAAGATTGGCCGAATTGGTTTCAGAGGTCCCTCGGGAGTCGGTCACTGAGAACTTGCGTTCAGGTTTCTTCCGAGGTGTGGCGGTGGGTTGCGGAAACTGCGCGGTCTGGGGCGCTTGAGCTATCGAGGATTCGGAGGGGGCAGATGGGTCGGGTAACTGCAAGACCAGTTCTCGGAACGGGTTGCAAAAGTACAGCGCTTGAAGTACGGAATTGGCGTAACTGGACGGTATGGAAATAATATCAGCGGACTGTCGGAATGCAACAACGAGAGGTTCCGTTCACCAAGTGTTCCCGAACTTTGAAATCGGATTCGACGGGGTCAGCGGAGGGCCTTTCTGGGTGATCACGGAAGGATCATGGCACGTACGTTCTCTAGCCCAAATTCCTTCGTATCCGCAGATGATACAGCTACAGCGAGAGGATTGCCTCCCTGCGCCGTACTAGTTGGACTCGCCGGATTCTGTTGTCCCGCTCCGAACGAGATCCACTTCGTAATCGCCATGTGCTTTGGCGGATGTCCGCGAGGCGAGGGTATCTAGTCGATGAAAGGATGATACAAGGTGCTTCCTGGCTTGTAACCGTTTTCATCAACAGGTGATTTTTGTCCACACGAGGGGCGTATTATGCGAAGAGGGAAAGAGGGCAAGAGAGAGAGAGAGAGAGAGGGAAGGAAGGCGAGAGAAGGAGGGCGTCTTATGAAGGTCGCTGCGGCTAAGTTTGATGGTTGGGTTGCGTCAGACAGAACCTGACTGTACGGCGCAGCAAGGTTGACCAAGTCGCAGAGGGATTCAGATTGGAGGGTGAGAGGGAGTGGGGTGTGAGGCTGAGTGGGGTATGGGACAATGGGATAACAAAGGTGCAGTGCGGTTAGGCACCGTCAGGAACAACGGCCCACATTTCTCGCCACCCGTTCATCACGTGCCAACCCTCCCCCTTCCGCATTCCCGCGCACCCTCTCTCCAAAGCCCCCGTCCATTCCTGATGAGCTTTTCGGAGGAAAAACATTACACGAGAAGTAGTTAGCGTTATAATATCCGAATAAAAAGCGCCCTTCTGGAAATTAACGGGGGAAGAAGCTGCGGCAGCGGCAGCGGCAAAGAAATGAGCAACTTGCTGCTTCCAGCGGCCGGAACCCCAGCGCGGGAAAGAAAAACTTCCCCTCCGTTCTCCTTTGGATCCTATACTTACTGCTGGTCATGGGAAACGGAGGATTGGAACGTGGCAGACAGAGCCTGGGGCTATCAATCACTCGGCCTAGATTGTCCCCACACACAAACCATCGGCCTAGATTGTCCCCACACACAAACCATCGACCCACGTGCAACAACAGTAGGGCAAAGCCAAGATTTCCCCACACCTCCCAGAGTCCCACACTAGGCTTATAATTACAACGGTAAGTAGACTAGCCCTTAGATAGCGAACTCCCTTTCAGACACGGATCCCAACAAAACCGGTGGAAACGTGGAGCAAAGTAACCGGTCGAGCGAACACCTCGCGTAGATCCCCAACCAACTCCAAACAAAATCTCCACAACCCAACCCCAAATCTGAAATCCCGGGAACGTGGAAGCTGGACATCAAATCGAGGGGGGGAACAGAATATCAGAGTCGGCAAATGCGCCTGAGATTCGGGTCCGAACCCTCCGCTTGGGGTTGTGTACATAGTTAAATACTACCCTCGCTTCCCACAGAGTTTATGCACACTTATGTATGGCTCGTGTAAGATGTCGATATCGATGACCGGTTGACAATGGACAACTCGTGAGAGTATGACGAACTCTGGAGCTCACGAGCTTGATAAATCGATTTCTTGGAGCCCCACGCCCCTCGTTGCGGCATCCGACGACGGGATCCCTAACGACCAACAAGTAAGTACTTACTGTATACGCATAACCCCGACCGTATACAAAGCACCCGGGGGAAGAAGACCAAAGGGTGCAGCCGCCCGGTCAGTTCCGCTCGCTTCCAAAAGACCCCGCCGGAAACGAACTCCTATTGATTCGCCAGATCTACACCGGCAATGCCTGTAGCCGGTGTGTTGAGAGTCGAAGGAAGCACCCACCTCAAGATCCGTCAGATCTTGACCAAATCAGATAACATCACCCTCCGATCACCCAGCAGAACCTAGCCGAGCTCAAGAACACTTCGGACGAGAAAAGGCCCGACACCTAAAACGCTCGGCAAGTTCTACTAAGCGCGGTTGGACGGTTTACCGATGAGCCTAATTATTCTACGGGATGTAACCTAAGATACACAGTACTACAAGCCCAACCGGGGGCAACACATACAACAACGACGACAACAGAAAAAGGACAGACTGAGAGACCGAAGGAGACAGGAATGGAGACTGCATTCGACCTAGAACTCTCCAACACCAGGGCCGAAGTGTTCGCCCTTGGCGAGAACCCTGAGCCGAGGACCCGCAGCATCAAGACCTGCCAAGGGCAGGGTGTTCCCACTCCAATCAAGTTCGATACCCTGCCGCTGGAGAGCGAAGAAGGTGACCAATGCGGAGATCGCGATGGCGCAGGAGAAAGCAGAGGTCGTGATGCTGAACGAATAGCACAGTCAGTTTGCATGAAACCCACTCCGGGTATCTGAGATGCACTCACTAGTTGTACTTGGACCACCAAGCCAAGAACCGCCTCCTAATGTAGTAATTGAACAAAAACGCCAGCGGGACCCCAGCCCAGGCGTGAGACAAATTGTAGGGAGCATAGATTATACCTCCAGTCAAAAAGACGGGGACGTGGAAGTACCGGAGGAACCTGAATCGCATTCGGAGGAAGTAGAAGGGGATGGGTAAAACTGCGCCGATGAGGAAACACCACAAGAGGCCGTTGTAGATGGCACCAGGACCGTACATCTTCTTGGGACCGAGGGTACCCCAGAGAACGGAAGCGGTAAAGAAGGTGTTAGTACCAGGACAGGTAAACCTATCCTTCTGGTTGGGAGTGCAAACGTCCGGGATCGTCATCTGATAATTAAGAATGGCAGTGCAAACGAACGTAGACACAAGAGTGGCGACCATCTGGCAATTAAACGTGACCCAAGGGGGGATATGGATGTAATGGGCCAACTTGAGATCCTGGGCAAAGTGGAGGGTATGCGAGGTGGTGACGTATCCGTAAGCCTTGAAGTAGTTCATGGCGGTGGCGTTACCAGGGAACCAGAGACCCCCGAACAACTCGGCA
>Ga0307511_10004556_pt1 | contig 14134 bp, 9 predicted proteins | sample 13_EM_MG_FD_200266 | JGI IMG/M metagenome (GOLD analysis project Ga0307511, IMG submission 200266) | Populus trichocarpa ectomycorrhiza microbial communities from riparian zone in the Pacific Northwest, United States - 13_EM | ecosystem: Host-associated > Plants > Roots > Unclassified | place...
GTCGGACTGGAGAGTCCGACCTACGTGAGGCGAAACGTGGAAGTCGTAGTAATCGCCGCCAACTTCCGCCGCCGTCAGCGTGAAGACGGCAACGTCATAGCCATCATGCGCCGGCACCGACTTCGGCAGCATCGAAAGCTGGAATCGCCGCGCTTCTTCGAGATCGACTGATTTCCGCTCGTACTCGATCGCCAGGATCCGCTGCTGGATCTCCTGCTCCTTCCGCGTCCGCTCCTGCTCCACGATCGTCTGCTGCTGCAGGCTGAGGTCCTGCGCCATCTGATTGAAGGCCTTGGCGAGCTGGCCGATCTCGTTATTCGACTTCACCGGCAGCCGCGTCATCAGATCGCCCTGCGCGATGCGCTCGGCACCGCGCGTGACGAGGTTCACGTCGCGCGTCATGTGATTGGCGATCGGGACGATGCCGATCATGGCCACGAAAATGAGGGCGATGCCGTAGCCGAAGTTCTTGCCCGCCGTCTTGCGCAGCTCCTCGAGGTTGTCGCCGACCGGCCGGGCCACGCCAACGCGCAGACCGCTCTGCGGATCGCGCGACATACCGACGATCCAGTCCTTAACGTCGTTGACCGGACGATTCTTGAGGACGCGCTCGGTGATGCCGAGATTGTCGAGCGTCTTGCGATCGTCGGGATTGCGCGTGTAGACGTTGTTGTCGCGATCGACAGCAAAGGTGATCTCGTCGGCGTCGTCGCCGTGCACGCCGAGGACGCGGCGGACGACTTCCTGCGTGCTCACCTGGGCCGTGATGTGGCCGACGATGGTTCCCTCTTTGCGCAGCGGCACGTTGAATCGCTGACCGAAGAAGAGCGTGGCCTGCCGCTCGCGCTGCTTCAACTCCTTCTTCTCGGCATCGGTCAGATTGCGTTTGATCGTTACGCCATCCGTCGTGCTGGCCACTGCCGGAGCCGGAGTAGCCACAGGCGCTGGCACTGCCACGGGATGCTTCTCTGCTTCCCGTGCCTGTTGCCGCGCCGCGATGGCCGCTTCGCGCTGCTTCTGCCGGGCCTGGAAATACTCCTGGCGCTGTTTCTGCGCGGCATCGAATTGCTCGCGCCACTGCGATTGCGTCACTTTCATCGACGCGCTGAGGACCTTCTGCAGATCCTGGATTCGCTTCTGCGCCGCTGTCCGCTCCTCGGGCGAGAGCGTTTGCCAGTTCTGTCCGAGCTTCGCGCCGAGCGTGGAGATCTCGTTGATGGCCGCGCGCTGTTCTGCCGACATGGTGAACTTCGGCAGCTTCGGCACCGCCGGCATGGCGATGACCACAGGCTCAGGCGCCTCGGGGGTTTCCGCCTCGTCGTCCGGGTCGATATCTTCATCGTTATCCGCCACCTGAACCGGTGCAGCAGGAGGCGCCGGCTCCTCGACACCCGGCGGAGCATTCCGGCCCTGATGTGGAGGATGACCGGTCTCCTGATGGACGACGGTCCTGACCGCAGGCACGACGATCTCGCGCATCGGCCGGATCTCGAGCGAGTCAACGAGCGACGCAGCATCGCCCATGGTCATCAGGATGCTGCCGACGTCCGGCGTGCGATCGGTGGCCCCGTTCGGCATCGGCAGCGCGGAGACTTCGGCCAACCGCTGCTGCAGATCGCCGCGAATGGTGGCCAGCCGCTTGTCCATCTGCCGCGTCCGCGTATCCGCCTCACGCCGGTAAGCCGACTCCAACGCCCCGCGCGATGACCGGTACGAATAGATGACGATCACACTCAACGGCAGAACCGAGAGGAGAAAGCAGGCGAGCACAAGCTGAGCACGGATCTTCATCGCATCAATCGCGATGGTAAGACGGAATTGGCCGGAGAAGGTTTGGAGATCGCGGTTTCGGTAAAACCGGGCCAGTCACTCAGTCCGACGCTCCACAATCCATGGCAGCAATGCACACACTCACGGATCAGTAAGGGAGCGATCCCGCCGACGGACCGAATATGGAGCGGTCACCGTGAACGTCGACCCGCGCGAAAGAACTGTAGCTCGCTCTCTTTGATGAGGACGTACTCTGCCATATCGAGGATATCCGGGATGGCTCGAATCATCGCCCGGTCGACTTCCTTCCACTCGTTGTCGAGCTCTTTCCATCGAACGAGGTAGGGGCTTTGTTTCGGACTCTCCGTCGCCTCAGGGCCATGCACATATCCCGCTTCTCTCTTCCGCTTCACCCAGATCTCATGCTCGATTTCAGCGAGGCGCTCGATGTCATAGTCCAGGCTGGCTGCTTTGCCCGTGCCGGCAGGCACGACGGCGTAACCGACACGCAGGACCTTCATCGGGATCATCCGCACACTGGCGCGATTCGCCTCCCTGGCGTCTTCCGGCAGCTTCTCGTAATCGACGAGCAGATTGTGCTTGCGGCGCTTGTCGTCGCGGATGTCGGCATACTTCCATCGGAGCTTCGAGTCAGCGGGCTCCGTCTTGGTGTCGTAGAACGCCTTGTGTGCACGCTCCGCCTGCCGCTCGAGACGCTCCACGTCATCGATAAAGCTGCGTTCGTAGAACTGCTCGAACGGGAGCTCGACGTGCAACGTAAGCTGTGCCTCCGGCGGAAGGCTCGAGCTGAGAAAGCGTTTTCGTCCGCCGAGGGCGCTCATCGCGATTACGGACTCGAGCGAGCGTGCGCCGTGGACGTATCTTCCAGTGTTCAGAAACCCGTGCAACACGCCGGGCGCGATGCGCAGGATCGAGCGCCTGCCGTCTTTGAGCGACTTGTCCGGGTCTTTTCGGAACAGATCCGGGAAGTGGCGTAGCAACATCGAGCGGAGCACGACCGCTCGTCTGATCAGGTAGTGCGGATCACCGCTCGAATCGCGCCGGTTCGGCCCGGTCACGTTGAGAAATCCTTTCAGACGACTGATGAAGTCCGGTACCTTCAGTGCCTTTCGTTCTGCTTCCGTCATCTGCGTTTCGCCGGTCACAGGCGGCTTCACGAAATCGTCTTTGGACGTTGCCGTTCCTCCCGCAAAGACGAAGATGCTCGATCCGATCGGATGCGTGAGCTGGTCCTCCTGAAAGAGTCCGTCCTGCATCGGACTAATGAAGTAGCGCAGCCATCCGAGTTGCTGAACGCCGTAGCTCGTGTCGAACTCATCCCAGAACACGAGCGGGATCTCGCCGCGCAGCGAGACGTCGCGTACCTGATGAAACGCGCCGCGCAGATCAGTCGCGCTCGCGAACTGCGTGAGGTTGAACGTGAGCGGAGTGATCTTCTTCTTGCTGTCGATCGACAGGACGATTTCCTTGACGCCGAATGATTTGCCGGAGCCCGGCGATCCGAAGACCGCAATCGACAGCGGCTCGCTCGGCGTACGCTGGACGTACTCCGTCAAGAGAAGCTTGATGCTCCGGTACGCTTCGATCTCTTCGCGGTCGACAGTGAAGAGCTTGCCGATGCTCAACTGCGGTACGTCGCTCAGCGCCTGTTCCGGCCCGTAAACAGCGACGCGTGCCGCGAGCTCGTACAGCGCATCTTCGACCTTGCCGCTCGGGAAGTTCTTGGCCGAGCGCTTGAGGCGCTCTTCGAGGATGGTCCACGATCTCGATGTCCCCTGGGGCACGCGAACCGTCGAGACGATCTTCCTCCGCTCAAGCGCCGCCTTTGCGATCTTGCCGAGATCTACCTCCAGCGACTGATTCTCCTTCGACTGCTGCTGGCTGGGACCGAAACCGTTCTCGAAGAGTGCGCGCATTCCAGCAATCCCTCGCGGTAGCGCGTCAGCGAGTTGCGGGAACTCGGGATGGATCATGATTTCATGCGCGACCGCGGCAGCAAGAATGGTCGAGTAGCCAATCATGCCGCCGGTCGGCTTCTTTTCGGGCGCCCACTCGTTCTCCATGATTGCTGGATCGAAGATGAGTTGTGCATCTTCGTCGCCCTCGTCGCGTGGAAAGAGCATCGCACCCGCCGGTCCCAGCGAGACGATGAGGTATCTGCATTTGCGCAGCGCCTGCAGAGCCGGACTCTTCTTCAGCTCGCGGACGAGATCCTGCGCGGTGCGCTCCCAGGACAGGCGTCGGATGAGCTGAATCTCTTTACGGCGCAGGTCTTCTACGGTCATCACGACGATGAGACGGTCGTTGTGTTTCTCGCTGAGATGTTGCCAGAGGTCTTGCTGAAAGTCGGGGACGGATGTTTTGAGGATGACCCACGGATGTTGGTCTCCCTTGATTGCCAGCGGCCACGACGCTGGAGTTCGGTCGAAGTCGAGATCGGAGTCGAGGAGCGCAACAACGATTGCCTTTGGATCGTCTTTCAGAATCTTGACCGGCGTCATCGGATCGGACTTCTCGACTCCGAGAAACTCGTGAACGCGGAGCACGTCGTCTGACGCCGGCATGACGACGCTGTAGGTTTGATGGATGCCCTCAACCGGCAGCGACGGCAGCTTCGGCCGGTCGGTACCGAGCGTGCGATAGCGCCGCTTGCTGTTGGCTTTCGCACCGAAGTTCCGGATCAGATCCTCCAGCAACCACGCACCACCTAGTTGTGCAACGCGGCGGACGTTTCCCGCATCTGCCCACGACCGCAATGCCACGATCTTGTCTCTATCGACAGAGAGGTTCCAGTCGATCATCACGTCGCCCGCTACGACTATCGTCTTTTCACCCTTCATCATCGTTAGGAGTGACTGTCGCCGGGGTTTCCCTACCCTGAGGGCGGCCACAGCGACGAATCGCGCTCCGCGAGCAATACGACGGGCAGTAGCCGCTGGTGCGGCGAAGCGTTTCAGCGCGAAGCACCTTTCGAGCGCTCGGTCGCCGGCTCGGCGATGACTTGACGGCATTCGGAGTAGCCCTTCAGACAATCCGTCGCGATTCGAATCGGACTGGTTTGTTGGTGGTTTCTCGATTCGTCCCTTCTCATCCCCCGAAGTGATCCAGCTCACGGGCGCCTGATCGTTCCGTACCTATGTTTCTCCCGCTGCGACAAACATCCTTCCCGTCAGGCATCGAGCGATGCCATCGAATTTTTCCTCTCTCTCGAACAACCAACAGGAGGCAACATGCGTTCGACACACCGGTTCTCTCTCCCTCTCCTCATCGCCGCGGCTGCGGTACTGCTTCCCCTCATGGCGTTCGCCCGCGATGCTGAACAGCGACCGGCGCGCCTCATCACGACCGCCCGAGCGATCGAATGGCATCCGGCGATCGATTCAGCGGCCACCCTGCTCTCTTTGCAGCGGCCGGACGGCGAAGTGATCACCGAGACGTTCGCTGCCGGACAGAATCCGATGCTGCGGCTTGACGGCCTGGCCGATGGCGTCTACGCGTACGAGTTGCGCTTCGCGCCGACAGCGGCCTCCGTGCCGCTGGTGCAGTCCGGCTCCTTTGCGGTCGCGAACGGAGCGATCGTTCCGCCGGACGCGGTCGAGCGCGCCCAGGTGAGGTCTCCTTTCCGCCCGGCACCGACCACGTTCTTCGCGGACTTTGTCTCCGCCGCCGGTGGCGTCTGCGCCGGTGCCGATTGCACGAGCACCGAATCATTCGGACTGGCCACTGCCAAAGTGAAGGCGAACAATACGCGCATCAAGTTCGAAGACACCTCGACGAGCGCCGGCTTCCCGACCACCGACTGGCAACTGAGCGCGAACGACACGTTCAGCGGCGGCGCAAACAAGTTCTTCGTCGAGGACCTTGCCGCGGTAACCGTCCCGCTGCTGATCGAAGGGGGAACGCCGACGAACGCGCTCTATCTCGACAGCACCGGACGGATCGGCCTGGGCACATCCACGCCCGGCCGGAATCTGACCATCAGCGATTCGGTCTCGCCGACCATCCGCATGGAACAGAGCGCATCCCCCTTCCAGGCGTGGGACATCATCGCGAATAACAACAATTTCATCGTCCGCGACATCAATCACGAGCTCAGCCCGTTCATCATCCGTACTTCCGCGCCCGACAACACGCTCGTGCTCGATTCCACCGGCCGCATCGGCCTCGGCGTCTCAGCTCCGCTCTTCCAGATTCACCACAGCAGCGGCGCGCGTCTCGACGCCGGTAACTGGGTCAACGCCTCCAGCCGCGAGGTGAAACAGGACATCCATCAGCTCGACGGCGACGCAGCATTGAGCGCGTTGAAAGCCCTACAGCCGGTGACCTTCGCCTACAAGGCCAACCCCGGCGAGATGAACGTCGGCTTCATCGCCGAAGACGTCCCCGACCTCGTCGCCACCGCCGACCGCAAGGGCCTCTCGTCCATGGACATCGCCGCCGTGCTCACGAAAGTCATCCAGGAACAGCAGCGAACAATTGAGGACCTGCAGGCCCGCCTGCAACGTCTCGAACGGAAAGAGCAGTAATGAGGAACCCCGTGCCCTCCGGCTGACAGGTCGGAGGGCAACCTGCGGAACTCAATGAAAATAGGTGAGTCGAGCAGGTACTGCGGGATGCAGGATGACTCTCCCCAACTTCCTCGTCATCGGCGCCGGAAAGTCTGGGACGACGTCGCTCTATCGGTACCTGGCCCAGCATCCCGACGTCTTCATGAGCGCCATCAAGGAGACCAACTGGTTCGCGTACGAGGGGCAGCGCGACAACCGCTACCCAATTCGAACGCGCGACGCGTACGAGCGGCTCTTCGACGGAGTCACCGCGGAGCGGGCGGTGGGAGAAGCGTCGCCGCAGTATCTAAAGAGCGCGGTGGCGGCGGAACGGATCGCCGCCGCGCTGCCCGGCGTCCGGCTCGTGGTCTTGCTGCGCGATCCCGTTGATCGCGCGTACTCCAGCTATCTACACTCCCTGCGCGAGGCTCTCGAGCACCGCGGCGTCGAGGAGGCGCTCCAGCCGGGAAGCCGCTATGTGGAGATGGGTCTCTACCATCCTCAACTCTCGCGGTATTTCGAGCGCTTCGAGCGCAGCCGGATCAAAGTGATCCTCTACGATGATCTGGTGGCCAATCCCGCCGCCGTGACGCGCGATCTCTACGCCTTCCTCGGCGTCGACGAGAACTTCCCCGTCAATACTTCCACGCGCCACAACGCAGCCGCGGTCCCACGGTCCATGATCCTCAATCGGATGCTGGTGAAGATCGTCACGACCTTCCGCCGCATCGTTCCCTCGCTGAAGAATACCGGTATCGCCGTGCGCATGAAGCGCCCCCTCCTCCGCCCGCCCGAACCGCTCCCGCCGTCGATCCGCCGCCGGCTTACCGGCTATTTCCGCGACGACATCGCGCGCACCGGCGAGCTGATCGGCCGCGATCTCTCGCGTTGGCTGACGCCGTAAGAGGCAACGATCAGGTCGACGGCAACGCGGCATTAAGCGCGCAGCACCCGTAACACGGTGCTCAGGTGTCGCGGCGATCGTCGGATAGACGCCTTTTCGGGCCGCGCCAGTCTCGATGAAACGAATCGCCGCGCTCGGTCACTACCCCTTAAGAGACCAATGTAAGGAGCTAAATATGGCTACTAAACCGAAAGAGCAGATCGAAGGCGCCAGCGCGGCATTCAGTGCCCACTTGGCGGTGCCTCCCATCACCTGCGAGCGGATCCACGACCTCGTGGATGGGGTCCTGCAAGCGAGGTGCACCAAGAAAAAGAACCATCTCGAGCATTGCAAGGGGGAGGAATCCGACTGCCCCTGCAGCGGCGGCGGCGGCGGACCCGCCGTGACCGATCTGGTGGTATTGATCGACCGCAGCGGCTCGATGTCCACCGCCGCTACCACTGTGAGCAACGCGGCGGCTACCGGCATCGCCAAGGCGAAGGAGGTATGTCCGTCGGACCTGCGCGTGGTCTGGCTGGCGGTCGACAGCAACAAGCCGGGCACCACGGCCGGACCGGCTGGCGGCTGGCCGGGAACGAATTTCACGCAGTCGCACGAGCAGTACCTGACTTCGATCGGAGTGGCTTGACCGTTTTTCGGCGACGCTCCGCCGGCGGTCAGCAATCCCAATGAGCAGGGAGCGGATGCCATCGCCGACCTCGCCAAATATTTCGACTGGCGTAAGGGCGCCTGCCGGGCGGTCTTCTACATCAGCGACACCAATCTCGACGCCGACGGTACGCACACGGCCGACGACACTGCAGCCACCACGAACGCCATCAATGAGGCGACCGCGAACGACGTGACCGTCTTCGCGCACTTCATCGCGCCGTTCCAGACCGACAACGCCGCCGCCACGCAGCAGGACTATCAGAACCTCTGCGACCAGACCGGCGGCGTGCTCTACGTCGGCGCCGTGGACCAGAACAAGTACGTCGACCTGCTGAAGGACGCCATCTGCAACGCCTGCGGCGGCTGCAAGAAGGTTCCGCAGCCTGACGTGAAGCCGTGCATCAGCGTTAGCTGGGGCGACAGCAAGTGCGACTGTATGGAGACGGACGACGTCGAGACACTCTGTATCACCGTGTGCAACTGCTACACGAACATTACGTTCTCCGACTTCACCATCAACCTCGTCTACGTCACCGATTCGGCCGGCGGCCCGGTTCCGACGCTGCCGGACGGCACGCCGTCGGTCGAGATCACGCCGATCGGGCCGCTCTGCTTCGGCGACATCGGCCCGTGCAAGGACAACAAGCCGACCTGCGTCTCGCGCCAGGTCGTTCTCCAGACGCGCGGTGCGAAGAGCGGCGGCTACCAACTACACGTCCTCGGCATCTGCTACGACGTCTGCTTCCACTACCTGGCGGCAGAGTGCTTCCGGCTGGAGCTTTGCGCGGATCGATAGACGACAACAGCGGCGGCCACCTTCCTGGTGGCCGTCGCTCGTCGCTCTTCAAACTGCGCGTGCTCAAGTCTGGCAGTGAATCGCATGCCAGGAGGCGCGGGAAGGACCGGTGCTACTCCCCTTCCATCAACTCCTCAGGGATATCGAAGTTCGTCCAGACGTTCTGTACGTCATCCTGATCGTCGAGCATCTCCATCAGACGCATCATCTGCTTTGACTTCTGCTCGTCGAGCTTGACGTAGTTGGACGGGATCATCCCCAGCTTCGCTTCGACGGTCGGAATCTTGTTCTTCTCCAGGGCCTGGCGGACCTGCTCGAAAGCTTCCGGAGTCGTGTAGACCTCGAAGATTTCGGCATCCTCGGATTGCAGGTCGTCGGCGCCGGCTTCGAGGGCCACTTCCATCAGCTTGTCTTCCGTCGACGCGCTCTTCTCGACGGCGAAGTAGCCTTTGCGATCGAACTGGAAACGCACCGAGCCGGGGGTTCCCATGTTGCCGCCGCACTTTTCGAAAACGTGGCGGATCTCGGGGGTGGTGCGGTTGGTGTTGTCGGTCATCGTTTCGACCATGATGGCCACGCCGCCCGGGCCGTAACCTTCGTAGGTCAGCTCTTCGTAGACCACGCCGTCGAGCTCACCGCTTCCGCGCTTGATGGCGCGGTCGATGTTGTCTTTGGGCATGTTGTTGGCCTTGGCCTCGGCCACTGCCGCCCGCAGACGCGGGTTTCCATCGACGTCTCCGCCGCCCAGTCGCGCGGCAACGGTCATTTCCTTGATGATGCGGGTGAAGATCTTTCCGCGCTTCGCGTCGGCCGCACCTTTCTTGTGCTTGATGGTGCTCCATTTGCTGTGGCCGGACATCGGGCTGCTCCTTTTGGTTGAGGCGGGACCGCGGTCCCGAACGTTTGAGGGGGCGCGATTATAGCGATTCGCGCAAAAAAAGGGCGGACTGGAGAGTCCGCCCTTCGTGCTTGCGCTGGTTGCGATTACTTGCCGGTCGATGCGGGTGCGGCGTTGCCAAAATGCACCGGCACGTTCATCTCGCGGAGGAGATTGTGGGCGCCGTCGACCGCATCCATGACCCAGAGCATGTAGACCGCGTCGACGTGAATCGAGCGGGTGATGCCGGGATCGACGACGAAGTCGGAGCCGAGCGATTCGTAGGTGCCGTCGAAGAGCAGGCCGCAAAGCTCGCCCTTGGCGTTGAGCGTCGGCGAGCCGGAGTTGCCGCCGGTGGTATCGACGGTCGAGAGGAAATCGACCGGGACCGAGCCGAGACGCGGGGCAACGTAGCCGGCGGTCTTGTTGGCGCGAATGGCGTCGAGCTCCGCTTTCGGCGCGTCGAACTCGCCCGAGGCAGTGTTCTTGGCCAGGATGCCGCTGAGAGTGGTCTGCGGCGTGTACACAACACCATCGCGCGGCGTGTAGCCCTCGACCTTGCCGTACGTGACGCGCAGCGTTCCGTTGGCGTCGGGATAGAGCCGGCCGCCGCTGGACGTGCGCAGCGCCTCCATGTACATCGGACGAACGCGCGACATGGCGCCGCCAAGCTCTTTCTGCTGCTTCTCGATGTCCAGCGCAAGCGGCGTGACGGCGATGGCCACATTGATCATGGCGTCATTGCGCGCCGCGAGCTGGGCCGACGTCTCATCCTGCATGGCCTTGCGCTGGGCAAGGTCGCCGATCTTCGTGTTCGCATAGAGCTGATCGAGGAACGGCTCGACGCCGCCGGCCTTGGCGATGGCCTCATCGATCGGCGCGATGCGCTGATTCGCGGGCAACTTCTGCGACTCGTTGAGGAAGTAGCGCAGGCCGGCCCGGTCGCTATTCGGCTCGAGGCTCTTCTGCGCGCGGTTCACACCCTCGGTGATGCGCGGCCAGTCGCGCTGCTGGAAGCCGGACTCGCGATCGATGTCGGCGGTCTTGGCCTTCTCCATCGACAGGCGATAGAGCGTCGAGGCCTGCCCCAGCATCGGCGAGCTGCGGACGATCCAGTTCAGAACCGTGTCGCGCTGCTGGTTGGCGATCGATTGCTGCTGCAGCGCATTGACCTGCGTCATCACATCCTTGTACTTGGCCGCCTCGGGATGCGCGGCGATATAGGCGGCCAGGTCAGCCTCGCGCTTCTGCCGCTGGGCGACGATGTGGAAGTTGTTGAAGCCGGTCAACGTGCCGGTGTAGTTCTTCAGCACGTTGTCGTTGCCTTTGATGCGATTCGCATTCGCAATCTCGACGGCCTTGTCGTTCTTGCCGAGGTCGCGAAGGATGTTGTTGAGATCCGTGGAGTATTTGATCGTCAACGGATACGAGTAGCTCTGCATGTTCCCGACTTCCGCGGCCGTGCGGTAGCGGAAGGTGCGGCCCGGATAGCCGGCCACGAGGACAAAGTCGCCCGGATTCACGCTCTCAGTCGAGACCTTGAGGATGTGGGCCGGGTGATAGGGAACGTTGTCTTTCGAGTAGTCGGCCGGCTTGCCGTCCTTGCCGACATAGGCGCGGAGATACGACCAGTCGCCGGTGTGGCGCGGCCACATCCAGTTGTCGGTCTCGCCGCCGAAATCGCCGATACCGAGGGCGGGAGCGTAGACGAGACGGACATCCTTGATCTCCATCTGCGTGGTGCGGAGGTATTGCGCGCCTTCGAAGAACGAGGCCACACGGCAGCGAACGCCGCCGGGCTTCTCGCACTCGTCGACGAGTCCCTTGACGTTGCGGTCGATCGCCTTCTCGCGATCGATGTTCGAAAGCGAGGCGGGAACGTTGCCGGTAACCTTGGCCGTCACGTCTTCGATGTTCGTGGTGACGAAAATGCGCGAGCCGGGTCCGGCTGCCAGTTCTTCGTCGCGCGTCTTGGCCAGGAAGCCGTTGGTGATGAGGTCGCGCTGCGGGGTGGAGTTGAACTGAAGCGCACCGAAGCCGCAGTGGTGGTTCGTCACGACGAGCCCGTCGGGCGAGACGAACGAGGCGCTGCAGCCGCCGAGCGAGATCACGGCACCCATCGGATCGCCGGTGAGATCGGCGAACCGGTTGGCGTCAATTTTCAGACCTGCCTTTTTCAGCTCCGCCGCCAGCGACGGAATCTGCTGCGGCATCCACATTCCTTCCGCGCCAAATGCCGTCGTCGCGGCCAGGCTGAGGATTCCAATCAAGAGTTTTTTCACACGTTCTCCTTCAGGTTTTCGTTGAGGGTGAATCGAATCCTTTCGACAGCATATCGCCGCGGCCAATTCCCAGCCGGGCGCGAGAGGAAGGTAAGATCCCTCTGGTAACCGCCGTGACAGTCTTTGAGTGGGACGCGAACAAAGAACGGACGAACTATCGCAAACACGGAATCACCTTACGCAGACGCCATGAAGAAGAAATCCTCTGACCACGATGACCTCCGGCCTCACTACGATTTCGACTACAGCAAGATGAAGCCGAATCGGTTTGCGAGCGAGAAGAAGGTCTACAAACAGACGTTCATCGTGCTCGATGAGGACGTGTCCAAGGTCTTTCAGTCGTCCGAAGATGTGAATGTCGTCCTTCGGTCAGCGATCCGAGCCATGCGCACTTCGGCCCCGAAACCCCGCGCACAGAAGCGACGCGCTTCCTGATCGCCTACAACTCCAACCGCCCCCCCACCGCCTCCCCCGCCGCCTGGGTGCCGAGTGTGCCGCCGAGGTCGTGGGTTGTTTCGCCGGCGTCGATTGCGGCGACCACCGCGCGCTCGATGACATCGGCTTCGTCGGCGTGGCCGAGGTATTCGAGCATCATCGCGGCGGTGAGGATGGCACCGATGGGATTGGCAACATCCTTCCCCGCGTACTTTGGCGCGGAGCCGTGGATCGGTTCGAAGAGCGAGACGCGGCCGGGATGAATGTTGCCGGATGCCGCCATGCCGAGGCCGCCCTGCAGTGCGGCGCCGAGGTCGGTGACGATGTCGCCGAACATGTTGTTGGTCACGATCACGTCGAACATCTCCGGCGCGCGCACCATCTGCATCGTCAGCGCGTCGACGAACATGTGGAAGTGCTCGATGTCCGGATACTCGTTCGCCACTTCTTCGAACGTCCGGAGCCAGAGGTCGCCGCCGAAACGCATGACATTGTTCTTGTCCGACATGCAGACCGATTTGCTGCCGGTCGCCTTCGCAAATTCGAAGGCGTAGCGAATGATCCGCTCCACGCCTTTGCGCGTGGAGACATCTTCCTGAATGGCGATCTCTTCGCTCGTTCCCTTTTTGAAGTTGCCGCCCATCCCCACGTAGGCGCCTTCGGTGTTTTCGCGGAAGATGACAAAGTCAACATCTTGACGAGTCTTGTCTTTCAGCGGGCAGAGCCGTTCGTTGAGCAGCTTGACCGGGCGATAGTTGACGTAGAGATCGAGCTGGAAACGCATGCCGAGGAGGATGTCGGCGGCGTGCTTCATGTCGGGGACTCGCGGATCGCCGAACGCGCCGAGGTAGACCGCCGCGTAGTTGTTGCGGATGTCGTCCATGCCCCCGGGCGGGATGGAGATACCGGTGCGGAGATACTCGTCCGCGTTCCACCCGAAGTGGACAAGCTCGAGGCCGAGGCTTCGCGCTTCGTTGACGCGGTTGAGGACGAGCAGACCGGCGTCGATGACTTCGGGGCCGATCCCGTCGCCGGGAATGACAGCAATCTTCTTTGGCATGGCGGCGGCGGATTATAGACGGGCGCTCCAGCAGCGCCGTTTATACTTATTCGTATGAAGACCCTGCTCCTGGCAATTGCCCTCGCTATCTGTTCAACCACTCTCTTCGCCGATGCTGATCTGAGTGTCGTCGTCACGCCATCTCCCCGATTAGCAACACTCCTGTCTTCGCCGGCGCCGAGCGCTTCGCGCAGTTCACGATCCGCAATGCCGGCCCCGATGCGGCGAAGAACTCGATCGTTACGATCGCCGCTACGGGCGGCGCGAAATCGACCGCCTGCGAGGAGGGCTGCCTTTTTGCCAACGGCACCGAGCCGGTAGGCGACCAGACCTACACCTTCACCATTCAGTATCCCGACACGCCGGGCGACATAACCCTGACTGTTTCGGTGAAGAGCGATACTCCCGATCCTAATCCCGGCAACAACAGCGCTTCGATGACTGTGACCGTGTCGCCGGATCCCGATGTGGTGGTGTCTATCACTCCGCCGGGCCGCGTGGACCTCGGCGTCCCTTTTCCGCTGCCGATCTACGTTCTCAACCGATCTGCTGTCGTCGCGCATGACGTCGAGGTGACCGTCGACTTCGGAGCCGACATCGGCGTGAGGCCGGTGCCGGCTGGCTGCAGCAATCCCGCGGCTGGGCGTCTGGTTTGTCGCGCGGGGTCAGTGAATCGGTCGGCGGCCGTCGACACGCCCACCTTCGTCGCCACACTGATCGCTCCGCCGGCGTTCAGCAGCGGAGGGATGACCTTCACCGCCTCGGCGGTCGAACGCGAGCACGACTTCGAT
>Ga0307511_10004557_pt1 | contig 14132 bp, 9 predicted proteins | sample 13_EM_MG_FD_200266 | JGI IMG/M metagenome (GOLD analysis project Ga0307511, IMG submission 200266) | Populus trichocarpa ectomycorrhiza microbial communities from riparian zone in the Pacific Northwest, United States - 13_EM | ecosystem: Host-associated > Plants > Roots > Unclassified | place...
ACGGGGCGGCGCGAGCCGCCCCCGACGGCACAGCGGGCTGGACCGCCCCCAGGCTTGGGTGCGACACGTGTCGCACGGGGTCCCAGGCATGCAAAAACTCTGTTTTTGCTCGCTGCACCCCCATTCCAGCGCTTCACGCTTGCGGGCGTCATGCGGCTGGCGCTAACTTTCCCGCGTGCGCATCATCATCCTCAGCGGTCTGTCCGGCTCCGGTAAGAGCGTTGCCCTGCACATGCTCGAAGACCTGGGGTTTTATTGCATCGACAACATCCCGGCGGCGCTGCTCAAGCCATTCATCTCCTACACCGTACGCAGTCCCGAACCGACGTACGAACGGACGGCGATCGGCCTGGACGCGCGCAACACGGCTGCGGAGATCGCGACGGTTCCGCAGCTGATCGATGAGCTCAGACGAAGCGGCATCCAGTGCGAAGTGATCTTCCTCGTTACCAGCGACGAAGAGCTCTTGCGGCGTTTCGCGGAAACCCGGCGCAAGCACCCGATGAGCGGCCACAACATTGACCTGCGCGACGCCATGGCCCTCGAGCGCCAGCTGCTCGAACCCATCGTCTACGCGGCTGACCTGGTGATCGATACATCCAAGATGGGCGTACATGCCCTTCGGGAGATCATCCATCAGCGCGTGGAGCAGCGAGCCGTCGGCAGGGTCTCGATCACATTCGAATCGTTCGGCTTCAAACATGGCATCCCCGGGGACGCAGATTTCGTGTTCGATGCCCGCTCGCTGCCGAATCCGTACTGGGAGCCGAGCCTGCGCAATCTCACCGGCCGCGATCCCGAGGTCATTCGCTTCCTCGAGGCGCAGACGAATGTGGGAATCCTGATTGCCGATATTGCCCAGTTCATGACCGCGCGTATTCCCGAGTATCAGAGCAGCAACCGTGGCTATCTGACCGTTGCGGTGGGATGCACGGGGGGCCAGCACCGGTCCGTCTACATCGTCGACCGCCTGGTAGAGATGTTCGCGGCCCGATTCCCGAACGTGTCCGCCCGGCACAGCTCGCTGCCGGCCGCACGGCTTTTCACTCCGCCGCGGGCGCTGGTAAACGGTTGACCGCCCCTGTACGACGCGTACGTCGGATCTAAAGCCTGAAAAGCGCCCCCACTCGCCGTCCCAACAGAGAATTCACCACCAGCAATATCAGGGTCAGCAGAAGCATGGCCCACGCCCCGAGCGCGCTGGCGATGTAGGGGCCATCGCCCAGCCTCTGCCACAATTCGTAAATCCCCTTGGTGATCGGCCAGTATGATTGCTTCTGAACCAGGATCAGCGAATCGCTGACCTCCAGCATGGTGAACGCAAACACCATCAATGCGCCCGCAACGAGATTCGCGCCGATCAGCGGAGTCGTAATCCGAAGCAGCGTCTGAGTGCGCGTGGCGCCTATGTTCCTGGCCGCCAGCTCCAGTTCTTCAGGCGTCTGTTCGAGTCCCGCGACGGTGCTTCGCACGACATAAGGCAAGCGGCGCATGGTGTATGCCATGACGATCAGCAGTGTCGGATTCTTCTGCACGTCGATGATTTGCAGCAGCCATTTCAGATCGGGGAACCACGCCTTGATCTGCAGGCTCATCGCCAGGTATCCGAATGCCAACACCAGCCCCGGCACCGCCAGCGGCAGCATCGACAGGCTGTCGAGTAGCGCGCGCACGGCGACGGGAAGCCTCGAGCGCACGATCAGGATCCCCAGGGCCATCCCGATCGCAATATCGAGCGTTACACTCAGGCCCGAGAACAACAGACTGTTTCTGATGGACGGCAGCGCCAGCTCATGTGACAAGGCGTGCTCATAGTGGTCGGTCGTGAACACGCGCGGCAAGACGCTGTCGTACCATTGGCCCGTCTTCGAGAAGCTGGTGAGCACCACTCCTATGTGAGGCAGCAGCGCGAGCAGGATGACAATCGCGAAGGGAATAACGACCCATACAGTCTCGAGGCCCTGCAATTGGATCGTGCCCAAAGAGGTGAGCGTCTTCGTCCACGCCGCTGGATTGCGCCATCCCGCGGCCATCTTGCCCAGTGCGTATACGACGCAGCAGCCGAGCATCGTGACGAGCAGCAGCGCGTAGGGCAGTGGGTTGTTTGAAATTTCGGTGATGCGAAAGAACACCTGGACCGGCGTGACGGTATAGAAGTCGAACATCAGGGGCGTACCCAGCTCGGAGAAGCTCCAGATGAACACAATGGATGCTCCCGCAAACAAGCCCGGCAGCATCAGCGGCAGGGTCACGGAGCGCAATACCCGCCAGGCGGAGGCGCCGATATTGGCAGCCGCCTGTTCCATTGCCGGGTCCACGAACGACAGTGCAGTCACGACGTTTACGAACAATATCGGATACAGACTGAATGCTTCGCTGATGACCACACCGGAGAATGGGTGTTCGGCCAGCCAGTTGACCGGTGTCCCCGGCGGCACCAATCCCAAATGTTGGCACAGTGCCGTCAGTGCGCCCTGCGCCCCGAAAATCTGCCGGATCCCAATAGCGCCGACGAATGGCGGGAGCACCAGCGGAACCAACAGCAGGCCAGACAACAGGCTCTTGCCTCGAAACTCAAAACGCCGGCTCAACAGGGCCAGCGGCACACTGATCAGCGCGCATGCGATTGTGACGAGAGCCGCGATCACCGTGCTGTTGATCATGCCCGCGCGGAATTCCTCATCCCGGAAGACTGCGGCAAGATACGCCCCTACCGATTCCAGCCGTACGCCGGGGGTGGACAGTCCAAGACCCACACTCACGACACGCCAGACGGGCCAGAGGAGGAACACGAAAAACAAGGCGAACACGGCGAACAATGCGACATATCTGGCGCTGCGCGAGAGTAACGATTCCGTTGCTGGCGGGCGCGCGGTCACGGCGCGGCTCCTCGCGAATCCGCTGCGGGCCCACCGCCTACAATCGCGCGCCGACCGGTATCGACCTTGGTGCGGCCGCCGTTCGATTCCACCGCCGCGCGCCGCAGCTCGCGATATTCCTCCTTGAACTGCCGCCGCCACTGGCGCTGCAATGTCAACCAATCCTCCGGCTTACCCTTCAACATGCGCCCGTGAACGCCCATCCCTGCCTGTGACGCTGCCAGATCGACCGGAAACGTCCCGAGCTTCGCATCCAGTTCCGCTGCGCGCGGCGACTGAGTGATCTCCTTACGCGTTGCGCGCAACTCGGCAAGCAAATCGACACAACACAGCGCAGTGAGCTCGTCCATGACCCCCAACGCAGCCCGCCGGCTCGGCTTTGTGTTGAATCCGCCCACGATCTGATATGGATTGGTGAATTCAGTGAAGTTCACGGGATGGTCGTACACCGAAGGCATGATGGGCAGCCGCTGCAAAGACAGCTCAGGAGTTTCTCCAGCCCCTGCCTTCGTTATCCAGAGGTGCTGGCCCGTCTCACTAAGTACGAACTCGATGAACCGCTGGGCCGTTTGCGCATGCGGGGCCCCGCGGGCCATGGCAATCGGCTCGGGAGTGACGGCGGTTGCACCCTGCGGCTCCACGTAACCGATTCGCCCGCCTCCAACGGCCGCGATCTGTGCGCGAGCGTAGAAATCAATTGCCATCGCAGCAGCCGCATCCCCACTACTGACCATACCCGGCAACTCGTTCGCCGCGGATGTGAACCCGCGCGCGTTGGCTGCGATCTGGCGAATCAGTCCCATCCCCCGCGCCCAGCCATCCGCCTCCGCACGATGCTCCTGACTCGCCGTCTGCATCTCGCGCTCGACGATCACCATCAAGGCCGTCTTTGCTGACGCGGATCGAGTCGGATCGGCAAGCTCGACCCACCCCTGGTAGCGCGGGTCTGCCAGGTCAGACCATGTCTTCGGCTCGGGCAGCCCCAGAAACTTCAGTAGATCCCGATTGAACAGGATGCCGAAGCTCGACAGCGCAGCTCCGAACCACCGCGGCCCATTGACGGGGTCGGAGTCATACAGCGGCACACCGCCAATGTCCGCCTGCGGAAACGCCGCCGTCATCGCCGCGGGGTCCAACGTTACCTTGTCGAGATACTTGCTCTTGAGGACATCATTGAACATGGAGTCACTGCCACCCCATACGATGTCGATGTTGTACGTACCGGATCTCTGGTACGCCGCCTCGCTGGCCTGAAAAAACCGGATGATGTCGCCGCCGCCAAAACCCAGGTACTCGATGCTCACGGCACGGTGATATTTCTGGGCGTACCACTGTGAGAAAGCGTTTCCGAACTTGCGCCGCACCGCTTCCAGGTGCGGCGTGATGATCACGAGCGCGTCCGAAGGACCGGCGCGAGCCACCACCGGCTGATCCGAATTCGCCGGCCGCCGGAAGATGAACGGTAACGCCAGCACCAACAGTACGAGCAGCAGGAGCACATAGGCCCGCGCCATGGCCGGAGTGCTCCAGCTTCTCATCGATTCAGGACCACGACATCGGCCGGATCGAATTCCAGGGTGACGTTGCCGCCGAGACCATATTGGGGCGGAGCAGACACGACCCGCAGGTGCCCATTGCCGACGGCAACCACATGTTCGCTCGATTGGCCCAGAAAGGTGTCTTCCACGATTGCGCCGGTCACTCGATTGCGGTCGGCCGGACCACCTCTGTCGCTGACCAGGCCTCGATCCCCGACCGAGGGTCGGTCGCGGACCCAGCCCCCGTCCCGGACGATGCGTATCAATTCCGGCCGTATGCTGACCGTCACTCGCCGCGTCGCGGGACTTGTCATTCGCTCCGCGGCGCCGGTTGCCGCGCGGATCTGCCCAAGCGCGGTGGATACGTGCGTGAAACGGCCACTGGAAGCGGTGATCTCTCCCTCGATCAGGTTGGTCGGGCCGATAAACTCCGCGACAAAGGCGCTGGACGGCGAACGATACAACTCCTGAGGAGTGCCAACTTGCGCGAGCTGGCCATCTCTCATCACTGCGATCCGGTCAGCGGTGCTGAGCGCCTCCTTTTGATCATGAGTGACGTAGACAGTAGTGATGCCGGCCTGCCGGCAGATTCGCTGGATCTCGCGCCGCATTTCCTGCCGCAGGTGAGTATCCAGGTTGCTCAGGGGCTCATCGAGCAAGAGGCACGCCGGCTTGACCGCCAATGCGCGCGCCAACGCAACGCGCTGCTGCTGGCCGCCCGACAACTGCTGAGGTTTGCGGTCAGCCAGTGGACCTTGCATCTGAATGAGCTCGAGTGCCCTCTGCACCTCCACCTGCTGGCTCTCCCGGTCGGATGGTGTTTCCCGGACGGACAGGCCAAATCGGATGTTCTCGCGCACGGTCATGTGTGGCCACAGCGCGTAACCCTGGAAACACATGACCGCGTTGCGCTTTTGCGTCGGCACCGACGTCACGTCACGCCCATCGAAGAGGATTCGCCCCGAAGACGGCATCTGCAGACCCGCGATCAGTCGTAGCAGCGTGGTCTTGCCGCACCCGCTGGGCCCCAACAGGAAGAACAACTCGCCGCTGCCGATCTGCAGATCGACCGAGCTCAGTGCGACGGTCTCGCCATATCTCTTGGTCAGGTTTTCAAGTCGAATCTGCGTCACGGCGGCGTGTCATAATTCGCTGCAATCGCTGTGACGAGCATAACGTGATCCGCCTCATTGATTCACCCCCACCGCTTAGGTAGTGTTCCGGTTGGCCTGCGCACTAACTGCCGACAAGGAATTCCAAGCTCATGAAGGCATCGAGAGCACCCTCACCGGTCCGAACCGCAGCGGCGCTGCTGATACTTACCACGGTGGCCGGTTGCGCCACGGAATCTCACCAGGCGGTACAGGTTGAACATACAGCCGCAGCCGCCACCGCCTACCACGGAGCACGAAATGCAATCGCCGTGGGGAAGTTCGACAACCGCTCAACCTATTTGCGCGGCTTGTTCTCGGACGGTGTTGATCGCCTGGGTGGCCAGGCAAAGACCATTCTCGTGGGCCACCTGCAGGAAACAGGGCGCTTCAACGTGCTGGAACGCGAGAACATGGAAGAGAATGCCCGCGAGGCGCAGCTCAGCGGCAAGCAACAGACCCTCCAGGGCGCGCAGTTCACCATCACCGGTGATGTCGTCGAGTTCGGGCGCAAGGAATCGGGCGACGCCCAGTTGTTCGGAATCCTGGGCGAAGGCAAGAAACAGGTCGCCTACTCGAAGGTCACTTTGAACGTGGTCGACGTTCTCACCTCGCAGGTGGTTTACACCTCCTCGGGCGCTGGCGAATATGCTCTGAGCAATCGCGAAGTATTGGGCTTCGGCGGTACTGCCAGCTACGACTCCACGCTGAACGGCAAGGTTCTCGACCTTGCGATTCGCGAGGCGGTCGATCACTTGGTCCAAGGAATGGAGAGCGGTAGCTGGTCACCGCATAAATCGTAATGCGCCGCGCGATTTTCGTGTTGGGCGCCAGCCTCGCCCTGGCTGGCTGCGCCGCACCGCAGTCACGCTACGAGTGGGGAAGCTACGAAGAGGTCGTCTACGCCTCCTACCTTTCGCATGACGACGTGCCGGCCGAAAAGCAGGTCGAGCTCCTCGAGAAGGACTATCAGACTGCGCGGTCCACAAACCGGCGCTTGCCGCCGGGTTGGCATGCGCATCTGGGCTATCTCTACTACCAGGTCGGCAAGGGTGACCAGGCCCGCCAGGAGCTCATGACCGAGAAGGCCGAGTTCCCCGAATCGGCGGTCTTCGTGAATCGGCTACTGGCCAATGTGAAAAAACAATGAGCTCCCGAACCTGCTACCGCTTCGCGGCGATCCTGGCCAGCGTGCTCGCGCTCGCCGGCTGTCAGACCGTCAAGCCATATGACTACACCAACTTCAGAGCGCATCCGCCGCGATCGATCCTGGTGCTACCGCCATTGAACGAGAGCACCGCTGTCGAGGGCACCTACGGCTACCTGACGACCGTGACACGACCCGTCGCCGAACGCGGCTACTACGTGTTTCCGGTCGCGGTCGTCGATCAATTCATGAAGGACAACGGTCTGCCCACGGCCAATGAAATGCAACAGGCCCCGCTCGCCAAGGTCGCCGAGATCACGGGCGCCGACGCCGTGCTGCTCCTCGATTTGAAGCAATACGGTTCTCACTACCAGGTGCTGAGCAGCACCGTCATCGTGGAAGTGACGGCCAAACTGGTCGATACGCGCACCGGTACATTGCTCTGGGAAGGCCACGGCGCGGCCCAACAAGGCTCCAACGGCTCAGGCAACATACTCGGTGATCTGATCGCCGCCGCGGTCACACAGGCCCTCAACAAGCACACCGACCGCGCCCACCAGGTCAGCCGCCTGGCGAACGCCAACCTCTTCTTCCCGGAGCAGACCGGCCTGCCCTACGGACCTTACAGTCCCAAGTACGACAAGGCTCACTGAAGCAAGGACGACGTCGCACCCGACTCGGGCTATTTATCCCAGTAGCTTCGAGTTCTCAGCAATTGAACGGCCTCCTCACCGCCCTCTTTGTGTTTGAATTTTCCTACTAGCTCCTTTGCCTAAACAGTCCCGTCGAAGTCCCCTTCTACGCTGAAACAGCGCTCGCAGTCCGACTTAGCTCCTCATCAAGACTCTCGATGGAAGCGCGGGCGTAGCTTACGGGCTTTAGAGCTTTATTGGTGTCCGGATCGGTCTTTGAGATCGGATCCGCGTCGGCATATGCATATGTGTTGATGCCGCCTTTCAGGCCGATCGGGTCACTCAGAGGACAGCACCGGTGACCGGATCGTAGTCCCTGAAGCCGTTCTGATGCAGCGCCGCCCGCCGGTCGAAGATCTGGCCTCGGAAGCGCAGGTGCAAGGCATATATGCCTTGCACCTGCGCACAATGTGGACTAACTCCTGCATGGTTGCCACACGCCACGCTCTCTAATCGGAAAACTGCCCTCGGATGTCGAAAGCACCTCGTTCGCTTGCAGCTTTGACGGGCTTGTTGCTATCTCGCTCAGTACCAGGTACTCACAGTTTCGAAGGCGCATTGTAATGGCGTGCAGCCGGGAATCCACGATGACCTGCGTTACGCTTGTATTCATTTGTTTGAAAGAGACTGACGTGACAACGGCGCGAAATACACGCATTGCGCTTTCTACCTCGAACTGTTGCTCGGGCACCGACGAGCCGACAAACCGCGCACTTGCGTCAGCGCCAATGATTTTTCCGATCGGCATCTGCTCGACACGATCATCGTAGTGAGTTGCTACGAGCAAGGGCGTAGTGCCGCTGCAAGCGACCAAGGTAATGGCAAGTGCATTTAACACAATCGCTAAAACTATCGTCCGCATTTACAGTCTCCCGATATGGGCTTTCCGATTCCCGGAATCGTGCTTCCCTGTCGAACAACACCGTTACCGTCGGTGTACCAGCCGGGTATATTGAAATTGCGATTTATTGCCGCGTCATCGGGCGAGTAACTTTGGTCGCCCTTACCCGGTGCTCCATGAGTGTGATACCAGCCTACAGTGTTGCCCCGTATCTCGTAATGAAAAACTTGATACGGGATAAACAAAAAATGGCGCGTCTCAATAGACTTTAGTACATCGGGTATGTGCAAGTGATATTTAGTGTCTAATCCGTCTGTGTTGGGTGGAGTAAAGTCGAAGCCGCCATCAACGCTGATTATGCGCCCCCCATATTCAAGATCCTGGGAAAATGACGTGGGATAGATGCTGCACAGAGCCGCTCTGGCAGCGGCTTCGCGTGTCGCGTACGCGAGTCCTAGCGGGTCGGTGTACCACAGGGGGTTGGAGCCGACGTAGGCATAGGAATTGATGCCGCCAAGAAACCCAATCGGATCCTGGCTGATGAATCGGCCCAGTTGCGGCAAATAGTACCGTGCCCTGTAGTAGTAAAGGTTCGTCGAGCTGTCGTTCTCCCGTCCCGTGTATTGGAATGACGTGTCCTCGCTGCCTGTCTTTGTCGTCGCTCCATAGGGCTCGTAAGTGTAGTGCGCGGTTACGGCGCCGCTGCGATCGGTCAGTGCAACCGTGCTACCCAATGCGTCAGTGAGGAAGCCGGTGGTCGAAGTGCTGGAGCTTCGGGTGTAGATTTCATCGATCGCGAGACCCGAAAGCAGAAAGTCGCCGTTTATCGTCACGGGGTTAAGCCCATCGTGAAGATAACTTGTCGCCGCCCCAGAGACGGAGCGCGCAGTTCGGCGCCCATAGGTATCGTATGTAAATGCCCCGCTTCCATCGCTGGTGGAAACTAGTTGATTGCGGGCATTCCAGACGTAGCTACTCGCACCCAGGCTCATCATATTCCCGTTGTTGTCGTACGCCGCTGTTTGTCCGTCCCAGACCGTAAGCCGGTTGGCGGCGTCGTAGGAGCCGCTTGCGATGGGGGCCGGTAGCGTGACCCCTGCCAGACTGCCTCCGATTGCTGTGCGCTGGCCGTTAGCGCCGTATGCGTAAGTGAGGTTCCCAAGGCTGGTCCCTGCGCGTTGATACGTTATTCCGGTCAGCTGGCTGCCATTGTCATAGCCGTAATTGACCTGAACGCCATTGGGCAACGTCAGGCTCGTGCGGCGGTTTGCCGTATCATAAGTGAAAGCGACTGCCGCACCGCCTTGGGAAATCTGCGTGAGGCGATCGGCGTTGTCGTAGGTGTAGCTGACCGCGGCCTGGCCTTGCGCGGTCATGCTCTGACGCAACCCGTTGGCGTAGTAGGTATACGAGACCTGGCCCTGGGGGCTTTGCTCCTGGGTCAGCCGATCGAGCCCGTCGAAGCTGCTGGCGATGGTCCCGGAAGCCGAATCCAAGGCTTGCGTCAAACGATTGCCGGCGTCCCACGTGTAGGCAATCGTGCTGGAGTACCCCGTCGGATTCGCGATGCTGGCGCCAAATCCCGCACTGGTCGGTCGATTGAGGAAGTCATATTCGTAGCCTGCGACTTGACCCTTCCGATCCGTCACGCGCGCCAGATTCCCGTTGGCATCATAGACGTACGTCTCGCTCTGATTGAGCGGGTCGGTCATCGAGGTCGAGCGGTTGCGCGAATCAAACGAGAACGTGGTGGTGTTACCGCGCGGATCCTGGAGGGTGAGCAGATTTCCGTTTGCGTCATACGTGTATTGCACCGAGTTCCCCAATGGATCGGTGCTTTGAGTGACTCGATCAAGCAAGTCGTAGGTGACTTGGCTCCTGCTACCCAGCGCATCGGTGACCAACACCGGCCGACCTACAGGGTCCGTGAAGAAGACAGTGGTCCGACCGAGGGGGTCTGTGACGCTCGCAAGATCTCCGCCGTTATATCCGAGCGTCGTCGTCAGCGCCGTTCCCGCCACGCTTTGGGCGACGGAAGCCAACTGCCCGGCGGGATTATAGGTCAGATTTGCCGAGTTGCCGAGGGGGTCGGCGAGGCTGATCACGTTGCCTGCAACGTCATAACTGTACGTTGTCGTGTGGCCCAGCGGATCGGTCACGCTCGCCAGACTGCCATAGCGCGGCTCGTACGTGTACTTCCATGTGACTGCCCCGCCAGTACCCGAAAGATACGTTGCTTGAGTCACATGGCCGTTGCTGTCGTATTGGTAAGTGGTCATACGACCCAGCGTGTCGGTCTCGCTCTGAGTCAGATTGGTCGCGGGATCCCGAACAAACGTTTGGACCTGCTGCTCGGGCTTGCCGAGCGCCGTGGTGATGCTCGTCGGATAGCCCGATATGTTGAACTGAACCCGTTTGACGGCACCCCGCGGATCCGTATAGTCCATCTGTGTCGCCACGCCATTGGAATCGAGCACGTAGCTGAAGCTACTCGTCGTACCATCGGCATACGTCTGCTGCGACACGCGCCCATTCGCGTCGTAGGCATTCGTCACCATCACGTTGCCGCGCTTATCGGTGACGGTTAGCATGCGGTTGGACGTATCGTACGTGTATGCCTCGATATGATTCGTCGGGTCCGTCACCGTGTCGAGGCGGCCTGCCGTGTCATAGTGATAGGTGACCGTGCGCCCGATGTCGTCACCGGCCTGAGTAATGCGTTTCGACGTGTCGTAGGTAAACGTCAGTTTTCGCCCATTGGGCGAGGTGACTGACGTGAGATTGCAGCCACCATCGCGAACGAGCTTCAGCGCGTTGCCGTAACGGTCCCGCATGACATTGAGTGCGCCACAGCGAGCAATGGAGGAACCGGCGGCCTCTGGGAACGTATATACCGTGCCGTCGACAAGCTGCAGCACCCAATACTCGGTCGTATTCCCGTTGAAGTGAATAGTTGAGTTGAAGAACGGCCCGGGCGCGTTAGTGGCAGTATAAACCGCGTCGGTGAAACCCGTTCCCGGGGATGTACGCGTGTAATGGATCCGCCCACCATCCGGCAGGATCAGGTCCTGATAAGTCCAGGGGTTCGTGTCGCCCACGAGAAACATATCGTAAGAAAGATTCGTGCCGATGCCGAAAGCGCGCGATGCCGAATCACGCGGACGATATGTACGACGCACCTCAATGGGCAGTACATCATTGATCGCCAGGTCCATTCTGTCGTGAATAAACAGGCCGGTGAAGCAGTCGACAGGGTCGGCCACTTTTACGGTGCAGCTCTTCGGGCCGTCTGTTGGAGCCGTGCTATCAAGTGCGACCATTGCGCCCGTGAATTCATATATCACCACGTCGGCGTCGGGAACGATCTGCTTGCGATCGGCACTGACGGTGCCCTGGCCGTAAACGTACCAACCCTTCACATGCGAGTCGTAGTCCCAGAAGTCAATCCGAGTTCCGGCGGCGGCGTTCGTAAAGTTCGGATAGATCAGGCGAGCGCCCTTTGCCGACTGCACATTCACGCCCTGCAGTTTTGCACCGCCCGGCTGGATCGTGAAGTAGACAGGCACCTGGTGGTTGGGCAACGGGAACGGCGGTTGATCCCCTGGAATAGCCGTCATCGTCAATTGTGTGACGATCTTCCCCTGGCTATCGCGGATCACAGTGCCCGCAGGAATATGCAGCTCCAGACCGGGGATGTGAGAATTAGTGACAACGGTCTCCGTGGTAGTTGGAGAGGCAATCACCACCTCATGGCGCGCATCCAGGCGCGTCATCCAGATAACAAACGGAAGCGCGTTCGTCTTGCCAGGTTCGATCGCTGCGCGGTACTCGTAGCGGCCATAGCGGCGCGGCCCCGCATCCGCCGTGCCACCATCGATCACCAAGGTTTGCGTGCCGCTGGGGACGTTGGTCAGGAGAAACTCGCCGTTCGCATCCGTAAGGGTGCTGTTGGAACCGATCGACAAGCTCACATGGGACAGCGGCGCACCGGTGAGCCGCAGCACCTGGCCTGCCACGGCCGTCACGCCAGCCGCGGCTTCCGGAAGGCCCTTCTTCACTGAGCCGATACCCAGGGCGAGCGCCACGCTTGCGCGCTGGGGACGATGCCGCCGGGCCTTGTCCGCCTGGCCGCTGAGCCAGATCCCAGTCAAGTTGCGCTTGCCTGGGATCCACATCTCTCCGTCCGAGTCGTCGAGGCCGGCGTCCGGAAGCGCCGGAATGGTCGGATTCGCTGGCTTGGGACTGCTCGGTGCGAGCGCGATGGTCTGGAAACCCGCAGCCGTAAAGGGCAGTGTCTGGCCACCGAGGTCCTTGGCGCCTTGTACGAACAACGTGTACCGGGTGTCGGGCAGCAATTGCTGCTTTGGCGTGACAAAGGCCAGCCGTCCGGCCTCGGCTGCGGTTACCGTGGCCGACACCGGACCGCTCGGACCGATCAGAGTGATGGCCTGATCCGTGAGGCTTGCCGGGTCCAGTGGCTTGGAGAATCGAACTGACAGCCGAGCATCGACCGGCACGCCGGTGCCCTCGGACCGCGGGATAGTTGCTGCGATGGTAGGAGCCAATCGGCTCGCACTGTCTCGACCTATCAAGCTTGCGGCGGTCGCGGGATCGAGCGACTGAAACCGCCCGGTAGTCACGTCATAGACTTCTGCCGACGACAGGTCATCCCCGCGTTGATTGCGCCCTCCCCAAATCAGCACATCGCCTGTCGGGAGCAAGAAAGCCTCCTGGCCTGAACGGGCCTCGGTCAGTCTCGCAGAGGCACCGACGGGCCGCAGCGTGGCCGTGTCTAACAACTGCGCATCACCATGCGCTTGCGAGGACACATCCGTTCCACCCACGATCAGCAATCGTCCGTCGCTCAAAAGGGTTGCGCTGTGTCCGTTTCGAGCCTCCAGTCCCACATCGCCGAGGTTTTCGAACTGCCCCGTATCGGGGTGGTATCGCTCCAAATCGCCTACCGGTTGACCCGAGGCACTCACCCCGCCCATCACCAGGACCGTTCCATCCGGCAGTACCGTCGCGCTCTGTTCGGCTCGCGGGATGTTTAGTGTCTGCGACAGTATCTGTCGCTGCTGCAGCGTGCTATCGACGCGGACCGCCCGACCACTCACCTGCCCAGACTCGGTGCGACCGCCTAACAACAGCCAACTACCATCCGACAAAAGTGTCGCCGATTGGCCCGGAGATACGGCAGGAGATCGACTCTTGGAGGCAATCCTCGTCGAGTCGGCTGCAATCGCCAATGCCAGCCCTGCACACGAGGCGATGATGATGAATATCCGTGAGACGCTGTGAATAAGATCAGCCATGATCTACTTCCATTCTCTTTGCAGGGTGTGCAACAGGCCCTGCACGCATGTTGTTGCTTTCGGGCTGCCGCGACGATTTCAGGTCAAGGCCCGCCAAACACTTGTTTCGCGGCAGACAAACGGCTCTCGCCGACTCAGTGATAGGTCACCTGCGCGCTTGCGGTCGACCCGTACTGCGGATCGATAAACAGCACGTATGTACCGGTCGACGGCAGGTTAGTTAGGCTAAAGGTATAACTGCTGCTCGCGGAGCCCGACGACTGCGTGCTGCCGTCGGGCTTGTACACCGTCAGACTCACGCTTTGGCCGGACGGCACGGTGCTAATACCTGCTATCTGTAATGTGATCGCCGCGCCTACCGTGCCGGAGAAGGTCACCCGGCCATTCTGTCCATTGCGGCTCAAGCTCACACCCGCCGGCGTGCCCACCGTCAGCGGCGCCACCACATCGTGCGAGACCGTCACCGTGAAGCTCTGTGTCAGATTCTGCTCGGTGCTCGGACTAGGAGACACCAGCACGACCCCATACAGGCCCGTGGCCGGCAGGTTCGTCAGATTCACATCGCAGCC
>Ga0307511_10004558_pt1 | contig 14132 bp, 14 predicted proteins | sample 13_EM_MG_FD_200266 | JGI IMG/M metagenome (GOLD analysis project Ga0307511, IMG submission 200266) | Populus trichocarpa ectomycorrhiza microbial communities from riparian zone in the Pacific Northwest, United States - 13_EM | ecosystem: Host-associated > Plants > Roots > Unclassified | place...
ACGTAGTTACTTCTATGGTAGTGAAACTATATGTCAGTCGTAATTACAACATAGGAATTGAAACAGTCATCTCGAGTGCCTACAAGAGATTAGGATGAATATCAATGAATGATGATTGTCAGGAGCGGTATAAGCTTAGATGATTGTGGATTTATGTGACCAATAACTCTTATTGGAGGTGTGGTTGTGTTAATGATGGTGTGTGTGTAATATAGTGGCCTCCTAGTCTCCACGAATAACCGACGGATACCGATAAGTATCAGGTACAGGCCATGGATAGAGCCCGTACAGGAAGGCCACAGATACTAGGTTTTAGCTACCGCGATTGATTGCTCACTCAAACTACGTAACTTGATGTGTCGTTCTTGTCGGTTAGTCTGTTAGCAGTGTAACCGGACATTCAATAACAGGGATTGGGATTGATATCCTGCGGTAAAGTCACACAAATTTACGTATTTGAGCGAGCTATAGCAGGCAGCCATGTGGGGGCGGAATCATATTCGAGGAAGCGTGGTGCACTAATGGAACAAGGTAGGCAAAGGGTATGTCGCCCGGCACGGTAGACATCAAGGTGTGGGTGGCGTGTATTTTCAACACGCCGGGCTGTAGTTATAAGTTGGGTCCAGGTTGCGACTCCTCTCCAACATCAACCAAGACTACCAAGTTGGAACTACCAGATTGAAACTATTAGAAGTCACTTATTATCGAACCTTGCACCATGTCGGTAACCTCTGGAGCATTGACACCATCTATTACAAATTCGGGGTCTACTGACCGCACGAATCAGCCTTGCAATGGATACTTGGAACTTTGCACGAGGTCATTTGGAAATATTACTTATGTCGCAGCACATAATTCACCGTTTGTGAGGCCAAACAATGTGGTGGTGTTCCAGAACGTGGAGGTTGCCCAACAGTTGGGTGATGGGGTTAGGACGTGTAAGTTTGGTGAAATCCATTAAAAGATGATGATGCTGATTGGTGCAGTACATGGACAGACCTATATTAGTGCAAATGGAAGTTTACACTTCTGTTATCCGAGGTGTGTGTCTCAGGCGCATTCATTTGAAAGCTACTGACAACTTGCAACAGTTGTGATGTATTAGATTTGGGTCCTATTGAGGACTATTTGGTTGAGGTTGTGGGGTGGCTCCGTGATAACCCATTTGAGGTTATCAGCATCTTCATCGGAAACGGCGACTACGTTGATGTCGAGGACTTTGTTAAGCCTTTAAAGACCTCCGGGATAGCCGACATGGCGTACATCCCTCCGCCGAAACGCATACTACACTACGATGAATGGCCAACTCTTGAGGAGCTTATCACCATGGGTAAGCGGGTAATTGTTTTCATGGATCACAGGGCCGACGAAACCCGTGTGCCATATATTTTGACCCAGTTCTTACATATGTGGGAAACAAAATCTTCACCAATGGACGACAACTTTACCTGCGTGGTCGACAAGCCGGCTTGGCTGTCCAAGGATGGGGGATATATCTATATGGCCAACCACAACTTGAATGTGGAGGTTGAGGTATTTGGGATACCAATATTAGTCCCGGATAAGGTGAACCTCAACCGCTCAAATGCAGCATCTGGTGGATACGGGACGATAGGGTTAGCTGTCGAGCAATGTGTCGGTATGTTTCCACCTCCTTTGGTACGCTTCTGTTACTTCTTCGTCAACTGACAAGTACGATAGGGCTATGGAACCGACCACCAACGTTTCTCCTTGTGGACTATTACAATGCTGGCAACGGGTCTGTTTTTGAGGTCGCCGCCAGAATGAACAATGTCTCACAAATGAAAGGCTGTTGCAGCAAGCCAGTAAGCTTTTCTGAAGCTTCTCCGGCCAGGCCCGTAGCTAGAATACAGCACTTGGTGGTATTTGTGTTGGCGATCATTTTCCTAATCGAGGGGATGCGTGTAACGAGAATTTGCAGATGGGTTATTGGGTCGTATGGGAAACCAAAGAAGCGATCAACTGACTTGCCATACTAGGCGAGTCTTCACTATATACATTCTTGGAGGGCTGCGTTGCATGTAGTAGTTTTTGATAATGGTTTATTTGATGGAAGCAAGTCATTGGGCTTTGGCTAGTATGGTAAAGCGTAACGCAATGTTTATGAATTTCCATCAAATATATTTATTCGTCAATCTGGACAAGCTACACCAGCATGAACCCAAGTAGCCTAACCTGCATTTGCCGTAAGCCTATCTCGGTATGCTGAAGCTTTCCTTACCCTAGTCTGGTTGGCACACCTTACCCTACCTATACCGCCCTGAGCAGCTGGAACCAGTCTGAGGTCATGAGAAATAACGCCGCCTTGTTTGAGAATTACGGATAAATGGAAAAATATAAGATATAAATACATAAAATCCTAGAAAATCTAGGCCTCCAGAAATATAAAAATATAATGTAGCAATAAATGAAAATACGAGAAAGTCAAGTCCTCCAGAGATATATAAATAAAATATCCTAGATCAAGCTACCATACATCACGGGGAAACGGCTCATCACCGGGAAGTGGCGCACGCTGGCTTTCGCGGGTTTTCCTCATAGCTCAGCCATCCATAGGCTAAATGGGCTCAAAATTTGGAGAAGTCTTGTTCATATATAGTATTTGCTTGATTCAAGTAGCAAAGGGCCCATCTCCAGTAGTGTTGCAATTATCAATAAAATTCATATATTGCGCCAATTTTGGTTTTGAGACATATGGTATAGAAGGCGAGAGACATTCGGGTATCTGATGGGCCAGAATTCTTGTTTACACTTAGTATATGAGTTCTGGAATACGCCGGGTGTAATAGAGATACGATAGGGTCCTATATTCCGAATGTTGGTTTGGGGGGGGGTCAGGTGAGACATCCTTCAACATACCCCTATCAACAGATGCCCGCATCTTGTATGCAATAGCTCAAAAACTTTGTTAGGTTGTGGGCTTTGATTTACGTGATCACACTGGGTCTTCACTCTATAGTCATATCGCAGAGTTTAGCCTTTACCGCATTTGGAGGCCACTACAATAAAATCGCTTTAATCCCACTCCCTATGCTGTCCCACAAGTGGAAATGGATTCATTTCAAGAGTACATTCCATTAAGCTACCGGCTGGTTAATTAAGGACCTAGTGAATACACCATTCGTCTGATAAGGTTGGGCTGTCCTTTCAGACTATTGGGCGCTTGATGCCACGTTCATTTGACACTTATGTTAATGTCTATAACTTTTCATAATCTGCCTCCAAAGCATCAACTTATTCAGCTCTGACCACGCAGCATGATCAGGGTACCCATATGACTCTACAGTCTCTATATTACTTTGAACTATTGCCTGCTTAATTGGGCTCGGTTTGATTGACTTTTAAGACGGAATACTGAATTTGAGCCTTACCTTTACCCTGACTTGGTCTCACTGAGTTCTGAGCGGGAATTTTATATAAGGTAACGTATTTGACGGGGATCCGGCACACTACCAGGATCTGGCGCACTTCCGGGATGCATGTATTTAATTGTTAAAAAATCGCATTATCATGCAAATAGGCCCAAATTAAAACCAGAATTATAGTGTATACATAGAAGTCATCTACAAGTGCCGCCCCGGAGTGACTATTGATATATGAGGTAGTGAGGGATGGAAGGTAGGAATTGGAGTATGTATGGACTAAAAATTGACCTGATTGAATTATGGCCCCAAAGGACTTGTGGGGCTCAATATACTCTATATCTGATGCATGATACATCTGGACTCAGTATGAGGACCAACAGCCTTCTGTGTGGAGAGCGGTAGTAAACTACATAGCGGGTTATGTTAAAACATACATATCCTGAGGGATATCGGGATCAAGTAATTTTTATATCAGGTTTATATGCAAATTTAGGTTCAGATACATAGGCTTACAATTGGTAATTAAGCCTTAAGCGCTATGAAGGTATAGTGGGTCTTTTGGGGCATGGTGGAGCTGGGGATAATTGGTACGCTTGTGCTGATATCACATAGAGTAAACTTGTCTAGTATGAAGGAAATGGCCATGCCCTTATTGCCAATGCATTTATGCATTCTAAAGTACCATTCTGAACAGATTAGGAATTTTATCTACCTCCTAATTACAAAATATGCTGCAATTTTTACACATTTAAAGGGTATTATGACTCAACGCATGTTGTAGCTTGTCAATGATACCAAGGCTTTGTAGGAAGCCTCATTAGATGCTATGGGCACCGTCCTAACAAAACGATAGCCCTATGCCTCGGATTGAGTCAGCTGGCCCACTGGATATCGGGAGAAATGGATTGGTTACCCTCAGGTATGTCACCTTGTACAAGTGCCCCCTTGACGTCTTCATGCATATAACTAGCTTCCTTACATGTAGTAAGTTTTACCAGACCATATGTCAGTATGCATACCCAACACAGAGGCTCCTTGATCCCAATACCCCTCAGGATGTCTTTTTTAACATAATCCGCCATGTAGTTTACTGCTTCTCTTCACATGGTAGGCCGCTGGTCCTGATACTGAATCCATATGTACTTTACATCAAGGAAAACATATATTGAGCCCCGCAAGTCCTTTGAGGACACAACCCTGTCCCATCAATAGTAAGTCTATACATACTCCAATTCCTACCTTCCATTTTTCAACACCTCGTATATCAATGCTCACCCCGGGGCGGCACACAGTGATACTTCTATGTATGCACTATAACTCTGATTTTAATTTGAACCTATTTGCATGATAATGGGATTTTTTAACAATTAAATACATGCATCCCGGAAGTGCGCTAGATCCCGGTAGTGCGCCTTTTGATCCACTTCCCGGTGATGATCCACTTCCCGGTGATGATCCACTTCCGCCTGCAGGATGGTAGAAGGTTGGTGCAAGGGGGTCAATTGTAATAGGAGTCACGGGGATTTCATTGCCGAGATAATTAACATGTTAGCAAATCATGATAATGGAGTAATTGGAAACAGGTTACAAACGTCATTGTGCCTGAATGCATGCAGTAATTCCGCAAGATCTCCGGTATGCGCTTGTGTAAATTCTAAAATATAGTCCACAACCCCCACACTTGCTACCATCTAGAACTACCACGCCCTGTTGCAAATATGCGTTTCTCACTATAAAACCAATGTTGAATTGTATACAATATCTCTCAGTAGAATCACTAGCCTGAACGGGTAGCTTTAACCGGGGCTGTAGACATTGCATCCCTTGCTGTAACTCAACCAAACTAATTCAAAACCAAGATCCCAAATGAATTAACGAGGGTACACTTGCCTAATGGCGTATACAACAGGACTTTGATTAACCAGCTAGTGGCTCAATAGAATGTACTATTTAAATAGATCCAACCCCACCTATGAGCCAGCATGTGGAGTGAGACTGAAGTCATTTTATGGTAGTGGCCTCCAAATAAGGTAAAAGCTAAACTCTACCATACGACTATCGAGTAAAGACCCAGTGTTCACTTAAACCAAAACCCATAGTCCAACAAAATATCTGAGGTATAGCATGCCAGATTCAGGCAAACACTATATATGGACACGACTTCCCCAAATTTGGGGCCTATTTAGCCTATGGATGGCTGACCTATGCGGAAAACCCGCGAAAGCCGGCTTGCGCTATTTCCCTGTAGTGCTCCCTTTCCCTGAACCATTTCAAGTAGTTCTGAAAGGTTCGTACTTTCACCGGTCACTCGTTCGTCAGGTATGGGAGAAGAGTATATTCGTATACTGTAAAAGAAGCCGGTTGCTTGAATGATCATACAGAACGTAAAGAAATCAATCCTCCTTATACACCCCTCACCTATCTCTATAACAGAATAAGGCATACGTCCAGTCCCTCATTAACCCGAGAATAAACAAACCACGATATCCTCCTTATGAGTCGCCATCTTCATCTCGATTCAGCTGCGTTCTCAATCCTGGTATGCGGTCCCAATCCTAAGTGTGCTGCATTGGCATAGTACCCGTATTTTATTTAATTCGGCTTGTATTCTGTGACTTTAATACTCGATTGGTGAAATTTGTACAACTGATGCGCGGAGATCAATCTTCTGAGGATTCATTATATTTGGTCTTAAAACTATTGAAGTGCTATACTCAGGATCAAACACACAAATATACCTTGCCTGCATTAATGTGACTCAGGCTCATAAAGACCTTGAATGATGCTGAATTGTCCAAAAGAACGTAATGATCGCATCTTAGAGTAATTCCGGCCGCTATTGCTACCGATGCCCCATTTCCTTGCAATCTCGCATATAGCTCTACCCTGTTTACGTTAGACCTATGGAATCCTTATCACAACAATTCCTGGACTTGGCCTGTCAGGTCACTAGGAAATTTTAATAATGGCGTTGGTAAGTTTTCTTGTACTACCCCCGCTAGTAGTACCCACCCTTACTGGTACTCTAGGATACACAGTGGTGGCGATCTAGGTGCACCTCTACATTTGCCAAGTGCGCAGCACATACAAAACATCCTCTACATTCGAAAAAGTCCTGGCAAAACGGCCCATAGAGGGTCTAGTGTAAAATATATTAAAAATGGTTATTATCTACGGAGTACTATGCCACTCGTTTGCCAAGCGAATGTTTACAATTCCCGGGATGTTCATGTAGCACAATTGTTTATCTACTGCCGCCGGTACTACAATACTCAACAGCAAACACGATACAATACAACCGTGGAGCACCAGGGGGTTGCACTTGGTACCAAGCATGAGATTAAAATGTACTCCTAGTTGAAGGGGTAGTTGGAGAAGCCGACCGAGATACACATATGTCCCTGTCGAAGTTTTCAAGATGAGGAATTGAGCTTGCACTGATGCTAGATCATGCTGCACTGGAGCCTATTGAGTCCATGTCGGTCCACCCCCTCCAGACTACATACTTGGAGATGTACGAGCAAAACCTTCTACAAGTTAATTTACCCGACCAAGAACACAACACCCAAGATGATGGCCGCGGTACAGCACCAAATACTCGCATTCGACGGGAAGAGCGCGAAAGAGACTACGGCTTGGTAAGGCGAGAATCTGGAATTCTGCTTGTATACAATATGTTGAAGGAATACGGCTGGGTGAGGCAAGAAACCGGAACCCTACTTGCAGATGATACGGAGAAGCTGTACACAATGCACGCACCTACCGGTACCCTCATGATTGATGTAGTTAGGGTATTATTATATTAACATCCGGGGCATTGTAAACATTCGCTTGGCGAACTGGTTACATTGTAGATAATGTCCGTATCAAAAAACAAGGCTACTAGGTGTGCTTCTAATTTTTGCACGTAGGTGGTATGCCCTATATAGGGTGTAGACTTGAAGTAGTCGAAAATCAAACATGAGGGTAGTTTGTATGGGAATCGTTTGTTTCATGGCATTGTACTTACAAAGGAGCGATCCGGTTCGAAGTCTTCAGCGATTGTTAGTTGGCACGAGGTCCTTCAGGCATAACAGGCTCAAAAACCTTGTGTTATTCAGACTTTCCGAGAACAAAACTTTATTGGAGCGGGCCGGGGTGAGCCATCTGATTTTCGTGACATAAATTGCCCATAGGCAGGTGGCTACGCTCGGGTGTCAGAACGACGCTAGCTTATCATGGGTGCAGCCAGGCATGCAGCCATCCTCATCACCCACTAGCGCCAGGTTTAACATGGTTATAAGCTTCTGTGCAATGCAAAACCAGACTAGCAATGCAATACCTCCTCTTCAGAGGGGCTTGTGCCAACCAGACTTGCAACACCTCAGGCTACTCTGCCGATGTTTAGCTCTCATCAAAACCTACAGTGTCTTAGCACGGGTTTACGTTAGGTTTCAAACCTACATAGCGTATAATCCGGGATATCTAACTTAGAAGTATGCCCCAGGTGTTGGGGTAACTTCTGGGCAACAAGTAATCATTCCCCGACTCCGCACCCACGGTACGTAGGAGGGTGTAGTGCAGAGTTTAAGATTGGACTATATATGAGACTAAGCCAATGGCGTGGAACTTGCCTTTCTTGGTTCGTATTGATATGACGAGCGCACGCGCGGTGCCGGCCCGTACAAGACCCTAGAAAAGACGAGCACTAAGGTTGTAGAATAATAACAGCCCTCTAAAAATATCTCAGGTATCAACGATAAATTGAACTACAATCTGGTGGGAGACGCTCAGGGACCGCCCGAAATCCAACTACATCTCGGGTGACAACGGCAACCTCGTCGCAGGTAAAAAAGGGAAAACTGAGCTAGCATGTATTCCAATCATCACCAGTGGTGTGGGGCAGCCTCCTTCCCATCCTCAAGTGTGTGACCTCCATTATGTGTTTCATTTAAATCACTAGGATGGATGTTATCCTCCAATAACTCCCCAAATTTTCACGTTCTTGATGCCCTCTACCCATTGCTCCAGATTTGTGCTGTGTTGGCGCCCTATGTAGAACCAGTGTCCGGTGTCTTCGGTGACTCCGGAGAAGGGGAGGGAAGGGCAAGGGGAAAGACTCGCCGGAAACAATGGTGCATGCCACTGGGTAGGGGTTTTGATGCTACTCCAATCCCCCGCTCGCGGCTAGTTAATTAGTGGCCCCCCCCACGCGGTCACGTTCCTTCCGAGCTCGCCTTGTGACCTAGCCCCACGCCCCTTCCGTAGTCCGTCCGCTATGCCGCTGCTGTTTCCGTCCCTCCTTGCATAGCGTCCTCTAGCTTCGCCTTGTATGGTTACTTCCATTACTCATGATGTTCCTCCCTGACCCTGCAATATCATTTGTCGCATCTCTTCTACCGCCTATGTGAGTCAGTGGAACCTCCATATCTACCCGTGTTGGCTGTACCTGTGGTACTGTGGGCGTGCTTGTCTCGCGACGAGCAAATTTACATTCACTCCTCACACCCGCAACGCAGATACGCTGACACGCAACTGACGTGTGCTAAACTTTATCGGCTAAACTGTACAATTTCACTTCCTGTTCTGTTCACTACGGACATAGTGCAACGCCTAGTGGAACATCCGGTCACAATTAGTCAAGTCTCTCGTAGCTCACAGGTTAGTATGTTGTTTCGTAGTCTAAACTTTACTATTCAAAAGCTTATTTTGACACCCAACTACCTCAAGGAACCGCTGACAAGCAACTGACGTGTTTTTGGCTTCTAAACTGAATTGTTCTTTTTACAGTTCTTCTACTTCTTCGTCACCGCGACACAATTTACAGGATAAATGAAAGCACATTCCCTTCCCCAAAAGCATCGTTCCTGTGTCGACACCACTCTCCTATTTTATTACAATTATGTCCTCCTACGCAAACACCGCCCCTACCTCTATTGGGCTAGACCCCCCAATTTATGTTTTCTTGGCTGTGCAAGCTTTGCGAGTTTACACCGAGCATGATATGGTGAAAGAAATTGAAGTGATTCGACTCCTGTTCGACCTCCGCCCTGAACCGGATACTCCCTTTTATGTTCTCTCAGCAACGCAGACCTTGCGCAACTATGCCGAGGGGGAAACAGGCAAAGAGGCAGAAGTGATTCAGCTGATTTTGACGGGTGAAGACCTTGACGGACATCCTCTTCCGACTCTCGACGAGCTGCTTGCTTGAGTCGGCCGTGATCCTAGGCCCAAGCTCCCAACATTTGGAGCTCCGATCCATACTACAATACGGTAACAGCAACCCTCCCACATGCGGTCCTACCGCACTGCTACAGCTTCCTAGATCCAGCCAACATGACAAAATGGCGTGGACGCATTATCGAGACAGTTGAAGCGGGTTGGCGGCGCAACCGTTTTCGCTTGTTCACCTACCGCCGACCCGACCCCGGCGGGCACCGATACAGCATTCGATTACTCTATAATCCTCGTCGAACGTACGCACGCTCGGAATCGCTGTTTATTGCTGAAACCCGGTTGAAGCAGATGAGGGTTGGCTATTTGCAATTCAGTTGGCGACAGCTTCTACTCCAGCCAAAGGAAAAAAACACAAGCTGCAGCGGGAGCGACCGGGGGGGTTGGTGGGTCTATCGGAAACGATATGCTCTTGGTGGAATGGGTGGAACGATCGGAAGTTTCGTGCGCTGGGAACAATCGACGGTCGGTTTGTAACTCTTGAGAAGTATTGTACGCCGGGAGCAATGTAAGGTCGGTTTGTAGCTCTGAGAAGTATTGTATGCTGGGAACAATTGATGGTCAGTAGGGTGCTATCAGAAGTATTGAATCAATCAACTGGCGGCATTGTTGCGATTGTTCATAAATAGGAAATATATATGTGTCAGATTGGTCATGTGACATTATCCACTCACTGCGGTGAATCACGCTTCCCCAAAAAACAAAAAACAACCGGCAGCTCTTGGCAGCACACCGTCTAGTTTTAAATTCTTCTGAAAGTAAAAAAAAAAGATGCCCATCATTAGTGCTAGTGGCAGAAAACTCACTCTTGCAAGGCGCAACGGTGAGCCTTGAACGCCCTAATCCAAGTACGATTCCCTTCCCTCCTGTACTGTACATGCTCAGAATGAACATCGTCGCATTTTTTGATTTTTTTTTTTACACTTTCATTACTCACATGCGGCCCCAATAAAGGGGCCACGATGAGCTCCCCGGAATTCCGTGCGGATTCAAGGAGGACCAAGTTAATCTGGCCCACCCACGGTAAATACAAAATAACGATCTAGCAAGCGGTGGAAAAACCAAAAAAATTCCCGAGTGGTCTCTGCTCCCGTGTCTGAAAAGGTAACAGAAAATCGTTAGGAAATCCGGCTGCATATAAATAGAAAGAAAGTCTCTATCGCGTCGTATGTCTCGTCCCCTTTTGTTCTGCAGTCTAGGACGTCTAGATCCTCCCACGTCGTTTGGACTCCTAAGAGTGCTCTCCTCGCTTTCCTGAAGCTGGGGCACTTGAAGCTGATGTGTCGTCCGTCTCCTTGGCGGTGACCGCATGTGCAAGATTCAGATTGTGCTTTCTATGATGGAGCGAGCATCGTCGCAGGTTTACGGTAGTGATCCGCTCCCTCTGTAGTGTTGATGCTGCATGTAGCATCCATCAATCTAGACTCCGAGGTACGCTCCACAATAAACAAAAATGATCCCTGAAATCCAAAGGTCATTGTCTTAACTGAAGGATGTTCTGACCCACTCAGCAATCGGCCCATTGCTCAATGGAACAATATTGCTAAGTTGGGACGGCCCATTCACCAATCGCACTAGTGACCACCAACCTGCATAATATTCTAGTATTATCACTTCATACCGAACTCTTTCTTCTATTTCGTGTTCAGCTTCTGCAGGGGCCTCTGATCTAGATTGTACAATGCATTCTATGGTATTGCAGAAAAGGACTTGGTTTCTAGCATTTTATTTGTTATATTTTTCACCTCAGGGAGGTTCTATTTCTCGTATTTTATGAATGTGTATTTTTTTAAGCCTCTGCGCGATTTAATTTCCAGTATTTTATTTATGTTATATCTTTCGTACCTCTACCTATTTAGTGATGTCTGGCTTAATTATTCCATAGTTCCGTTTGAAGTAATCATACTAGAATATTGTGCAGATTGACGAATGGGCTGCATTGCTGAATGGGTCATACCAAAGATTCTGCAAAAGGGCTTGAGAGGGTATAGCATACGACAGGGTAGTGCAACACGACCGGGATATGCAACAAAACAGCTGTAGGGTAGAACTCAATGGGTTTTCAGGAGAAATGGACGGTAGGGGTCTCAAAAGCTACGCTCGAGTTCGGAAAATAATTTATGAAGTGCCTAAGGGGCTGGATCTTGGGGTCTAGGGAGGTATCCTGGTATATGGCTAATACATGAATTGCGTGATGAGGATATATGGCTAGGTATTAATTTGGAATAATGTGCTTGAGGAGAGGCTGGGCACATTTCCTGCCCCTTTCGCATAGTGCAAAAGCCGTTAAATCAAGTACACACCTCACGGTATGATGGATAATACATGGGCATGCACCCAAAGTAGGGGGTCCGGGGCGGAGCTGCAACATATTGGGTGAAGGCTCAAACTCGAGAAGTTTTCATCAGACCCAGGTAGTAGGGGGCTTAAGACGGACGTGCGAGTCCATAGAATCATTTCTAAACTGCCCAAGATTCCTGACTTACGGAGTCAATTACATTGCCCTGATATATGTTATGCCCAATATTTTCACATCTAGCTGGGAGTGAACTCCGAACCATACAATAAGGCAGGTTTTTGTATATTCCCTTGTCTACCCACATATTGTGAAGAAAAGGGACAAGCTTATAGCCTCAAAAGAGCATACAGAACCTATGACTTGAGCCTACATAATCTAGTGACAGGAGGTTGTAGGATTTGCAGGAACAGATCTACTAAAACAGCCAGTGACCAGCACGTAGCTGCCCACAATGGTCTCCCCATTAAAGGTATTCTTATCTGAGTGTTATATACAGCAATTAATGAGAACTAGATAAGGTCGCCCCAGTCACCCCCCCCCCCTAAACCGGGTAGATATTAGTACAACTTCATATTGCTGAGGAAACCTTAAGAAGTCAATGACTCAAGTGAATCTGGGTGAGAAAGGGAATCTTTTGAGCCAATTTGCCGCTTAGTTAGGCAAGGATTGAGAGAGTAGATGGATGTAGATTGTTAGAGTGCTATTGGGGAGAAAGTGAAATCCGGGCCTAAGTATATTGATCATGGCTCAAATAAAGAGCCTAGTACCTGAAATTCATACCCTTAGTCTAGTACTTCGTTTGGCATATTAATCTCTTAACCTGGACCGTTTTGAATACACTTGCTCCGAGGTCCTCCTCAACGTCCGGTTCCTCCTTCGTTGGGTGCATGCTCATGTATTATCCCTCATACCCTGAGGTGTGGACTTGACTTCATGGTTTTTAAACTAAGCGGGAGGGGCAGGAAATGTACCCAGACTCTGCTCAATCACATTATTCCAATATAATACCCGCTCATATGCCCACATCACGCAATTCATGTTTTAGCCATATATCAATACAGCCCCCTTGATCCCATGATCCAGGGCTTTTAGACACTTCATAAATTATTCTCCGAGCTCGTGTGCAGCTTTTGAGCCCCCTTCCGTCCAATTCTACTGAAACCCATTGAGTTCTACCCTATGGCTGTTTTGTTGCATATCCCGGTAGTGCTGCACTACCCCATCGCATGCTGTAGGGTTAACGAAGCATATGTAGGTTGAGGAGGTATTAATTTGTACGGAATGTAGTGCGATCGGTCTGGGAAGATTGTAACAGTCGTTTACCCAACCTTGACACGCGATACATACCACATACACAAAGTTGTGTTCGGGAAATAAGCTGATGTGAGGTTTTTGACGTCAAACCTCACGCACCGGCTAGAGCGTCCAATCAAGCACTATAACCGTTCATATCGTGACTACTGTCTCAGGAAGTAGGTCATGCGTCCTATTCCTGCTCGGCTCTCACAACTGGGATGAGAAACCAAGCGTAGTAACTTCCGACCATTGCCGAAGTAAGGTTCAAAAGTTACAACAGGGCATTATCGAATCATCCTATGCGGTGAATAGGTATCAATTTCAGTTGAGAGCCGGGAAAATTGACTTCTCGTTGGTCGACGGTCTATACCTGTGTCGTCTAGAAGAGCAGGAAATATATTTGCATTTAGGTTGGGGCATATGTGCCAATGCCGATCTGATTTAGCTATCTCATATGCAGTAACCGGGGTAATTTCATGTGCATAGTACTACACCTAATGGAGTTTAATGTCTGCGTAGAGACATTAATATTCTGGAGGCCACGTAATGCAACGACCTCTGTAGACCCAGCCATTGCACAAAAACGGATTTCACCGGATCTCTCCCACAACTCAGCAGTGGTTTTTTCGGGCATAGCAAGTAGGTTTAATGTCCCCTAGAATGTAGCAGTGATTTCGTAGGTATAGCTAACAACCTACAGTGCTCAGTAGATGTGTGTATCATCGGGTATTATGAATACCTAGTGGGCCTAACCTGTGGGACCTGGGCTTGCTTGCAGGGCTGCTATCGTCTTAGTGAATGTGACAGCAAAGTCATCCGGCATTACCATCCATCACCGGGTAATGCATCATCACCGGGATGTGCATCAGCCCCCACGCAATCCCTGTCGGACTCTTCTTGGCGGGTCAGCCGGATGTAAAATCAACGGGATCATATCC
>Ga0307511_10004559_pt1 | contig 14129 bp, 4 predicted proteins | sample 13_EM_MG_FD_200266 | JGI IMG/M metagenome (GOLD analysis project Ga0307511, IMG submission 200266) | Populus trichocarpa ectomycorrhiza microbial communities from riparian zone in the Pacific Northwest, United States - 13_EM | ecosystem: Host-associated > Plants > Roots > Unclassified | place...
TGCTTTGATACTGATCCCCATGGTTAGAATGGCTGAAAACATTTATGATAATATTTACCAGAGTGTCCCAATTTGGCATATCTACCTGCATATTACGCTGATAGGATACAGAAGTGGGCTTGAGTCAAATGATAATGCTCATTATGAGCCTGGTATCTTTTGCAGTCACTGTCATGGATCCCCCTTGTTTAAACATCTGTCAAATATACAATATGTTCTTGAAGGTAAAAACAAACTTGCAAAATTGTTTCTCATAAGAGAGGACACATTTTTCCGTAGCTATTATTAAATGCTCGCTATGAGTACAGTATATATGATGTAAGCCTCAAAGTGCACGGTTGCTGTTTTATGTTTAATTTGATGTTGCATGTCTACCCACTGAAATCAGGATTTTAATTGGGGTTGATATATGAGCACAACTACCACAGGAGCCTGCAGTATTTATGTTAAAGTCTATTTTTTGGAGATTTTATTTCTTCTCTTGTGATGAAATAGTGCTATATATTCTTATTTAATTTCTTTCGTGTAATTTGGATTTCCAATTCCTAATTTGCATGGACATGACAGTACTATTCAACAAGTTAAGTTTTTATTCAAAGAAAACATATCGACAACTTTGGAAATGAATTAAGAAGTTTTACATGTATAATCCCAACAGGACTGTAGAATTTTGTTGTTGACGAGGAGTGTGCGATTATATTGCCACTTATTTCATTTGTTTGTTTTTCAATCAGACCTTGTGCTCGAGATGGTGCTGATTATACTGAGAAGAGGGTGTTGCTATGTCAGAATACAGGGGACGATCGTGAGCCGACTTGATGTGCGAACCTTCAGTTAGCTTTTCGTTTTTCTTAATTTCCTCTACAAGATGCACATCCTCTTCAATGTTTAGTACTGTGATTTTCTCACCATGAGGACCTGGAACAATGGCTTCCTGGACTTTAGTGTGCTCATCGAACTCTAAGATCTCAGTTTTCTGAACTGTTTTCTTCTTTTTCTTCTTAATGAAGCAGCAGAGAGCCACTGAGAGGAATGCAAGAAAGAATAGACCACCGAGTGAGACAAAGACAACAATTATAACAGTCGAATGATGTCCTGGTGTTGGTGGTGGAGGTGGAATAACATGAGGGGGTGGAGGAATGTGATGGGGTGGTGGTGGATGAAATGGATGAGTAGGTGGTGGTGTAATCGGATGATGTGGTGGAGGAGGAACTTTTGGAGAGGGGGGAGTAATGTGTGGTGGAGGAAAATTATGGGGCGGGGACACATTTGGAGGGGATGGAGAACTATGAGGTGGCGCAACTTTTGGAGGGGATGGAGGATTATTATGTGGTGGCGGTAGAGGAAAATACGGGAAGTTGTAGTCATAGTTATTAGTGGGAGCCATTTCAATCTGGGAAAGCTTTGGAAGTTGGATAGATTGTGTTATGCTGCTGTTGAGACGTGAAGAATATGGCCTGTTCTCAATGCCTATTTGTACTGCTCACTCTTGAGCAGGGTTTTGAATTGTTTAGTGTTATGCATGCTTCTAAGTTTTGAGTAACTTGACTCTCATGCTAAGTTTTTTTCAAGACTTGTCTTTGATTGCACTAAAAAACACTTCTTGTGTTTTTTTTTCTCTGTTTATTAGAGAGGTTTCCTTTCTACATCTCAATTCTCAGGACAAGGATGTTGATTGGTATGAATTGTTCATAGGCTCCGATAATGACACCATCTTCCATAGTCAAGAGGGTCATTTTATCAATTACCTAACCTGCCTGGCTTCATTTTTTAGCAGTTTTTTTTTCCAGAAAATTTATGTGAAGAGCAGAGAAAATTTAACCTGTTCATGTCCTATCATTTTGAATATCTAAATTAATTGTTTTTATAAAGAATTGGCAGGGTGCATTTTTCCTTTTTTTTTTCTTTCAAAATCAAGTATTAATATTTAGTGAATGTTCAAATCAAGCCTTAGATGTTTTTTGTTTTTTTTTTTTTTTGGAAAGTTTCATCTTTTAAAAATTTATGTTGATTTTTCCAAGAATTTGAAAATTTAATCTTCCTTTCATTTTTCTATATCTTTTTCCATGGTTCTTTCCTCTTCATTTAATTCTTTTTAATCTTTAAAATGCACTTAAAATATAATAATTTCGAATTAATCTTTTATAAAAAATAATCAAACACACTCACTTTTTGTTTTTTAATTCATAATTAACGGGCATATGCCATAGTACTAAAATCAAAATCATCCTGTTAAATTGCAATCTCAATATGATATTTGCATACAAATTGGTTTGCTGCATATATAGGTATGATCATATTCTGACTGGAACGGGATGTTATATCAAACCATGAAGAACAATCCCACCAAGTTTCCTTGATCTCCCGCAACTCGCAAGCATGAACTAAAACAAGAGCAATATATATGTTACATTAAACACTATATTGCTGTTTTCCTAATTTGGAGCTGTTCCCAGACAATGGGAACAACAATTGTAATGTTTGGTACGTAGTGATTGTCATGCTAGTTGATCTCCCCACTGATAGGTTGATCCACTACCTCCTCGGAGGCCATGATCCTGTCATCTTCTAGGGCTGCCCGTAAAGAATGAGCAGAAGTTCTTATTCTGGAACATAAGAATGTGCCTTGAGCATACATATATGCCTCTTCATAGATTAATTAGGAATTTAGGATATATACCTTGCCCAACTCCCTGAAGATTTCCACTGTAAAAATAAATTCCTTTACCTTGTGAGGGAAATCATCTTTGTATGAATTGTCATGAAGAACAACCATTAGAAGGAAGCAAAATTCTCACAAACATGATGGGATCAAAATTCTCTATTTCATCCTTTTATTTTTTTCCCCTTTTGTTTCAAGTAAACAATATCATGACCAAGATTTTTACTACTGAGTGGACAAGATCGTTGTACGTTGGAGACCAAATTTCAGCCCCTTCTCTAAACAGCAAAAAATGTGGGAAAAGAATGAAGAAATAGGTCTCTTCAATCTGTATTTTCTGTGCAATCTAGTACTCTTTCGTCAAAACACCAGGTGGAAACTCTTTATTGCAACATGATAACTAGTATTGATGGAGAGAAAGCTCACCCCAAATATTTAGCTTGAATCTTCTGGCTTCAGAATTCACACAACAGCTGCTTGTAGGCCTGAGGTAGGGGTTAGATCACCTCCTGACAAGTAGTAAATGTACATTTTTTGATCTGCAACAAGGCAAGACAATCAACTAAGAATGCTGTTTTAAGTTCCCTGCCTTTAACTGCTACGGAAAATTAGCAGACAATAACTAAATTAATGGGAGCTTTCTCGGATTGATCCACTGCTTTTATATCTGAGACTGGGTTTTCATTGTGAGAGAATAAAAAATAAATTTCTTGAAAAATTTCAATTGTGTACTTAAATATATAATTTTGATTTTGCTCTTTAAATTGATTTTTTCTTTGTTAATGGAGCTTTTATCAGTAAAAAATATACTGTTAAATTTTTTAATCTTGTATATTTTGATCTTCCCCAACCAGTCTTCGACAATTTCCTGGATGTTTCGGTATATTTTTTTTATTGATATATTTTTTTTTATTTTATCTTTTTTTTTTATTTACGTGGGGGCTCAAAAATAGATAACAACAATGCATATATACATATACAAATATTTTACACTGACTATCTTTTATTTTAAATGTTTTCATGCATCCATTTTATCATTTCTATTTTTATAAAAACTTCATTCAAATACAACTAATTCATATAAAATATATAAGGAAAAAAATTCATGAGAAATCAAACTAATCTCTTTGAATTATCATACAACTAGAAAAATATAAAAAGATCAATCACTATTTAAAAAACAAAAGTTAATTCAATTTGTTTAAAAAATTAAAAAGAATATAAATCACTATTTAAATGGAAACAATTAATGAAAAGAAAAAAATAAAAATAAAAGAAATAAGCCAGGTGTTGATGGGGTAGGCCCACAAGCCTAGCCTAAATATAGAATCTCAAGTTTGTGCCTATTTTTTTAAAAAAAAAATATATGCAGGAGTTGACGACGCATCATCCACTCCTACTTTTTTTTAATTAGGCGACAATTCGCCTATAGTGGCAGGCGGCTTGTCGCCTATTGTACCATTTTTCGATCACCTTTAGTAATTAAAGCTTTTGGATTTTAAAAACTCAATTTTGATGTCATTTTTACCTAATAAACCTCAAAAATACCATAAAAATCTTCATAAACCACCTACCAACTTCAGAACACCCTAAAATAACTTAGAAAATTAAAAATCAACTGAATCCAAAAAAATCTAAATGTGCCCTGATTTTTTTTTCCAAGCAAGATGAAGGTTAAAAACCATCATTATCAACTTCTCTCGTTGAACGGAACCATTTGACACCAAGCTTGGTTATTTTGGTTGTCTAAATTAATTATGACAATTGATAATTTTCTCTCTCTTCCACTATTTTTTAGTGATTTTCTCTTGTTTCTCAAATTTAGAAACCGAAAAATAAATAAAATTTAACTTTTGGATCAAAATTAAAATTGTCATAAATTTAGAATTAACCATGTAATTTTTTCATGTTTTATGTTTCCATCCTCTATTTTTTAGTTTGGGCTTTTTATCACAATCTCAAACTTATTAATATCATCTAATTAGGCCATTAAAGAACGCAATTGAAAGATATAATTTTAGAAAGAAAAAAAAAGGTCCGAGTGAAGGAGCCGGGGAAAACTCAATTAGTATATCGATCAAATAATGTGTTCATATGTGTAAACATATCCCAAAATATAAAAATACAAAAATAATATGCCCACATACCTTCATTTGCACCCATAAAATTGTTAGATGAGTGTGAACCTGTATGATTATGTGACCACCCCACGTGCATGTTCATTCGTGTGCACACAGACCGATAGAGAGAATAGTATTCAAAAGACGTACATATGTCACTGTTTAGTCTAGGAAGGGCGTCGGCCAAACAAACTTTCCGGCGAGCCCTACAAACTCCAAAAGCTTTATTGTATATTATAGATGGATATATGGCGCTACGCATCTCAAGCTAACCGTTATGATTATTCCACAGACCATATATACGCTTTAGTCAACCATATCCTAACAACCTTTTCCTTCACATGGTACCTAGCTTATGCATACACGCACATTAATTACTACTAGTTCATTAATAATCACGACTGATTAACACGCTAATCACTTCTCACTTTAGCCCTGATCACTTATTACCTCGTGATTAAAGCACAAGGGATTGTCCTCATTATCACCAAGAATGTATCCAAGGCGTGCAGCTCGAGGTTCGAGGGAGGATGAGGTGGTGGTGGTGATAGAATTAAGAGGTTTGTCGTTGTATGGAACTTGCCAATCTCCATTAGTGTTGCATGGTTGGTGCTGATGATTAGGTTGGAGTGAGCGGATTTGCCGTTTCAAGAACTTGACGTAACGGATAGCTTCATCTAGCATTGAAGCAGTGTCCATTTTTCTCCCCCCGGGAACAAGCCGTTGAAGAATTCTGATCTTTTCACTTATCCTTTCTCGTCTGAGACGTGCTGCCACGCTCTGAGGGTCATCGCTAATCCTAACGTTTTTCCTTTTAGGTTTGTGAATCGTGGCCGGATCTATGTCCACAGGCTGCATCGCCGCAACTCTATACATCATTTCTTTCATTGCTCCTAGTTCTTCTTCTGGCTCATCCTGAACCGCTTCATCTGTGCTGTTTCCTATTTGGTCATGACTAAGAAAAGTTGGGAGTGATACTTGGTTTGGAGCTGGGATTGGTGTTTGTTGTAGTTGGAGAGGGTAGCTAGGGCAAATTGAGACAAAAGGAAGCCGGTCATGATGAAGAATTTGATCTTCCATGGACACATGAAGATTCCAAGTGTGGTTTGTGAATTCAGTTTGATTGATATTCATGATGGAAGGGTGTGACTTGAAGAGTTTTGTCAACAAAAGAGATGGGCAATGCTATCTAATAGCCTCTTGAATTAGTGATTGCTGACTTGTGTAAATGATGGCAATCATAGCTAGTTATCCTCTCCATAAAATAGACAAAGTGAAGGGTTTAGTACGCAAGTGATGATCAACAACTCTCTCTTTGGTGTCTCTCTAGCTTTGGGGGGGGAGCTAGAGAGAGAGAGAGAGATTTGAAGCAGACTTTTTTTACCAAAGGGGATCTATGATGAAACATGTGGAAAATTATGAATTGAAAAGAGGGGAGGTTTGGGCTGGACTTAGAAGAATGATCAAGGTTTGAGATTTTCTCTCTTAGAACCAAGAATTGCACCTAATGAATGCTAGAAGCCCAGCTTGCTACATTAAATTCCAACTGAAGTCTTGAAATCTTACTTTAAAATTTGTCTTGCCAACCAACACAAGCACTGAAATCCTAGGCTGCTTCTTAAAGGCTTATTTTGGAGATGACATCTTCTCGATCTTTTGTTTCAGTCAATGTAGGAATGAAGCTTGGCTGCTTTTTTGAAAAGTTTCCTCATGATCTTCACATTAGTTTCATCCTTTATAATTAAACACTCATTTAAGATGGTTTCCTGTGCGAGTTCATTAATTAATTCTTGATTAGTTGTTGATGATGATAAGTTAATTAAATGTATTCCATGATCTTCAATTAGTTCTCACAATTTAGGAGAGTTCTTATATATGTAAAAACAAGGAACCAAAATCAGGTGGAATAACACAGAGTGCATGCATTAATTGTCTTATATAATATTTGAAAGAGTGCTGTAGAAATTGAATTTGTGTGTGTGTTCTTGATCATAAAGAAGATGTGAGTGTAATTTAGGGCTGGACTCATTATCAGCTTCGTTTGGAGTGAACAAGTTTACCATGATAAGCTTCTAAGCTCAATACTTTTTATGTATTTCAATTATATTTTCATATTATTTCTCCTCTTCTTTGATTTGCATCTCAGCCCTAAATTACAGTACTGTAAATTACTAGGAGTTTCTGGCTAGCTAGCTGCCAAAATAACTTGGCTTGAAAGCCCTTGAATGTTTTTTAGAATTCTCTTTTCATCATTTCCTATGCTTCTAGTTCACGAGGCACACATCATCAGAGGAGAAGATCAGGAAAAAAAAAAAAAAAGAGTTCACATACCAGTAAGAATAAAATAAAACATTATTTTTTTTGTTTTTTATTTGATTTTTTTTAAGAATTAATATATGACTTTTTTGTAATCTTTTAAGTTTTATTGATACACTATCATGTTATTAAATCAAAATTGAAGAAAATTATTTTATAAAAATAAATTATAAGTTTTATTATATGTGTACTTCTTGATAATTAATGAAATCAATGAAGACAAGTGAAAAACATATAAAATATGTATAATATAGTGAAGATTAAAAAACAAAAAATCTTCAAATCCATATCCTAAATATAGAATACATAAGAGTATACATAAAAGGATAAGCTAAACATTTTCTAAGGTAATACTTTTATTTATCTCTTATAGTTTATATATAAATGACGTCGTTTCATAAAAAAAAAATGTTTATAAATGTTGTGTAAACTTGCGCATGCACATAAAGCAATCATTCTAGGGTTTCCTTGCGTCTTCTCCCAAGAACTCACGATATTGTAACAAAAGAGCCTCCAGTATTATTACAGTTTTAAATAGTACAAAGACTAACTGTACAATTATGTGTTTGTGACTTGGGTTTGAAGGTAGCATGCTTCTAATGATTTGCATAGTCTGCGTATACTTCCTTGTGAACACACTGAAATGAGTGTGTACTGCTGAATCTGTTCTGCTGCTCTCAACTGCTAGTAGAAATTACGAAAGAGTACTTGCATGCCAAGTAAAATAATTTTTTATATATTTTTAGGTTCATTGTTTGGAGTGTGATTGTGGTTGCTTTTTAGGGTGCTTTTCACTCGGAAATGCATTAAAATAATTTTTTTTTATTTTTAAAAAATTATTTTTGATATCAGCGCATCAAAATGATTAGAAAACACTAAACAATATTAATTTAAAGCAAAGAAAAAAAAATTTAATTTTTTTCAAAAACGCTTTTTAAGTACAAAAACAAATAATTATAAATTATTTAATATCTGCAAGTTTTTATTAACAAAAAAAAAAATTCACTACATTTTAAATAGTTAGCTACAAGTTTTTATTAATTCAAGGTCATCATCAAAGAAACTTGAACTAGCTAGCCAAAGTAAAGTTATAATTAATGAGATCCATCTAATAATCTTTACAATTTTAAACTAGTAATTAACTCATCAATTAGCATTAGTATTTTAATTCTTTCAAGAGATATTAAGTTTAAACTGTTTTAGTCGTGGTAATAATAAATTAGTTATCTAACAAGATGATCCATGAGCCAATTAATTGCCAAGTTCAGACAAGAGTACAGCTAATTGCAAGAACAAGGGTAAGCCTAGAAGATGGTCCAATATTATGTACAGAATAGCGAGTAGCTAGTGGCTCTCTCTACTTTATCAGTTGTTGGTATTTAAGGAAGAACATGTTACGAGAAGGATTGATCAGATCTCGCACCCATTTATATTCTTTCTACATCATACAAAAGAGAAGGGAAAAAAGGAAAAGAAAAAGGGGTCATGAAATTCAATGCCACTCCATGGATCCTCATATTCTGGGCTAGCTTTACAGCGACTTGCTTACACAAGGATAAATAAGTTTCCCAATGGGAAAACGAGAGGGAAAAGTGAACATCCCTCTTGTTGGGTCTTGAAATCATACTTTTAAAGCTTCTGGGAAGAAGCACAATGTTGGCTATTTGATTTTATATATATATAATTAGAGAATAATATAAATTATATCTTAGAATCTCACCTAATAGGTTAAGCTTTTAAGTTGAATTGATTATTTGATATAATTTCAAAGTCTTAATAATTAAGTAGTTACGAGTTTGAATTTCACCACGCTTATTTTATTTGATAAAAATTAAGCACAAAGTAATATAGATTTATGTAAGTTTCAAACTCAAATGGTATATTAAAAAATAATATAAATCATATCTTAGAGTCTCACCTAATAATTTAAGTTTTTATGTTGAATTGGTTATTTAACATATACACACAAATTGTTTAATTAACTTATAAGGAAGATTACATTAGTTTAATTTGCCAAATAATTTATAGTAAAGGATTCGTTTATTTTGCATAAAACATTTTACAAAAAATATAATTTTTTATTTTTTTATGTTTATTTTCTATAAAATATTTTACAATTAATATTTAAACTTAGTTTACTTATTAAGAAAATATTATGTAACTATTTCAATCATCACAATTATAACCTTATTATCATTACTTTTTTCTCTATCACCGCTATCATTTCGTTAATGGCATTTTCGTCGCCACCACCATCACTACTTTACAATCATTATCTCCTCCATAACCACTACTTCTCCATAACCACTACCATCACCTCTATAATCACCACTGCTTCACCTTCATCTTAACCATCATAACTACTCTATCATTATACTACTTCATCACTATAACCACTGCTACACAACTATAAAACATCGTCATCATTATTTTATTATCATTGTATTTTTTAAATTATTACTTGTCAAAATGTAAAAAAATAAATTATATAAGATGTTCTCCGAAACAAATGTTTTTTTATATTTTTTTCATTCATAATATATTTTACACAAAAACGAACGCACACTATAAGGTACGCACAAGTATACATTAATACTTCATTTAGGATGTAATACTCTTAGAAAGAGATGTTTAGACTCTAAATTTGAGTGAAATAGGATCTCTCACTTATTTAATGTGAAGAAATAAAAAAAAACAAAAAAAAGTCTTAAAGTGAAATTAAATTTCCCGATAGCTTTGGTTCTACTCCAAGAGTCCAGTGAAGTTCGTAACACTACATTTTGTCCATTAGCTAAAAGTATTAAGCTAAATGATTTCTCAAGTAACTAGGAGTAGGCATACCACATATATCAAGGATTCGATAACAATTATCCAGTCTCAAGCCTCTTTATATTAAACCCAAAAAAGAAAACAATTAGAATTTTTAATAAATACAGATTGCTCAAGATCTTGTTTTCTGGTTTCTTTGTTTCTGTTGTAACGGATCGGTTTTTTTTTTTTATCTCTCTGTTTCTCTAAGTTTTTTTTATTTGTTATGTCCTGTATTTTGTTTCGGTTATTAATTTTATAATTTTTTCAATATAATATCCTTGATGATTATGAAAAAAAAATTGCTCAGGACGCTTTTTAAACACAATGGCTCTTTTAAATTCGAAGATAAAGTGATCACTTTACTTTAGTAGGAACTTAGCATGCTTTTTTTCATCAATCTAGTAGTTTAGATTCTCTAGGCAATTGAATGGGGTGATCCAATTCATGTAATTCTTAACCTAGACAAGCTCAACGTATATCCTCCATGATTAAATAGAGAAATGGGGAAGTGATGACGAGCTAGGCATTTCAGCAATGTTGTACTATATGGTTGCTGGCACTTTTGGCCATGTAATATCTCTAATTAATTAAAGAGGGCACAAAGACAGAACAAACAATAATGTGCATGCCGCTTCGTATCAAACCCTGTGAGAAAGCCATTGTAACCTCGCACGGGCATTAAGATGGAGATTTTAAAGCTTGCATATGGGACCATTTCTATAGTGTTGCTGATGCTGATGAGAGCAGCTTTCGTTGCCCTAAAATTGTTGTGTTTCAAGTGGGAAAACTGCTAGTGAAACGCATTGAATGGTCATGGAAGCAACAAAAGCTTTTGGGGCAAGAATTCTTTTTTTTCTCCCCTCACATTTGTGTCAATATTTTTTGAAAATATATAGAGTAGTCATACGGATATGTTGTTACCATATGTATGATATGTTTGGTAGGTTGTATATTGCTTTCTGTTCTTGTTCTTTAATTTCCTTGTAGTACTTTGTTTTCTTTAAATTTTCTTTTAGATTTGATGAGTGAATTATTTGTTGTTGGACTACATATATAAATTGAATAGAGATTTTCTACCTTTAATCTCTCTCAAAATTAAGTCGAATCTCGTTTCACTACAACATTTAACAGTTTTACTAACGGAATTTTTCCGTCGGTATAAGACACATATTCCGTCAGTAATTAATTTACCAACGAAACCACCGATAAAAATACTCCATCGATGAATCTTTCATCGGTAATTTTTTGTCCGTTGGTAATAAAAAAATATTATTACCGACGGATTTACTGATGGAACAGACGCGTAAAAAAAAACAATTACCCGCTTCATTTCGTCGGTATATCCCTCGGTAATAAAATTTTTTTATTACCAATGGATTTACTGAGGGATATACCGACGGAAATTCCATCGGTAATTATTTAAAAACATTTTAAAAAAATTCATCATTTTCTCGGTATTTCTGTCGGTATATCCCTTTTTTTTTGCTTTGTTTTAATTTTTTTCTCACTATAATTCCCTCGGTATATACCGAGAGAATATTTTCGTCAGTAAAATCTCTCGAAAATTTACTGACGGAAATATTTCCTCGATATTTCCGTTTGTATTTATCGATTTTCTGCTAGTGTTTTAAGTTAAAATATCAAATACTAATTTGTATCATATAACTTAGCTAGGATCCATCATTTTCTCATTTTTTTCATTGAATTATGTATGAGATAAGCATCCCTTTTTTTTTATGTAAAATTATTCACGCAAGTTATGAAGGTCATACAAGTTGTAGACATGACATAAGGCACTCCTCTACTTGGGAGAGCTGGTTCAGCGAAAGATAGCAGATGACATGATGGTTGATGAGTTATTGGAACTTGTAATTAAAGCTTCACAAAAGTTCTAATAAGTCATGTGTTGAAACTATAAAATAATATCAAATTGATAAAGAAACATATATAGTTCAACAATGCCATATTTTCATTTATGTTATAATTACGTTTTTTATATATAGATTAAGAGTTCTTTGGGGTGAGTTGGAAGATTGTTAAGAACAGTGACTAGCTTTGAGCCTTTCGCTTATGATCCGTTGAAAACAAACAGCCTCTTTTATACAGAGGAGACATTAATGGAGTCCGCCAAACCCTAACAAATAAAAACAGTGCTAAAACCCTAGTTGTGGCACCGAGACCTTGCAAGAAGAGAGATCCTCATGGAAAACCTCTATCTACCTAGATAATGTGCCCTTTTGGTCTGATATATAATAGTGTTAGCACAGAAACTATATATTTACAGCTTGGATTAGTACTCTTTTATCTTTTTGGTGAGAAATAATACGGATTAGGGCTTTCTATAATAACAACTGATGTGCCAAGCCTGAATTAGATCCTTTAGAGCTGTAACTCGCTAACTGCTGCAAGCATCAAGTTCTATCAAACTTTCTAGGACCAACAAAACAAATTCATGTCTAGGTTTTTCTTTCACGTACGGAAGCCTATTTATCAAATTAATATCATCTTTACCTCAAGGTTTAGATCTATAAAACTAAAAAAATGAAGTATATTTTTTTAACAATAGAAAGAATTCTTTTAAGGCCAAAAACTTGCTATTCTAGAAAATCAAGGATTTGTTTTTATAATAATCGATTGATTTATTAATGAAACAACTATTCAGATAATAATCAAGAAAAACATAAAAAATTTATAAGAAATTAAAAGAAAAAAAAATTAGAAACAAGTCCCAATTGCAATATATCATTAACATCAGAATCCGAACTTCATTATTCTTTATACGTTTTCTGCTTATATTTATTCAGAGATGAATACTTTCAGTATTAAAGATGAATTTAATTAGTTATTGTATATGAAAAATCAAGGATTTTAAAACAAGTTCTGTTAATAATATAATTGTGTTTCACCTGTAAAAACTTTTCACTTGTTTTAGGAAATAAGATATTTTCCTTTTAGAATAAATTGTTGAAAAAAAATATATCATTTGTATACACTATGATAAAAGGGTTTCGAGCACTTCAATATAATATCATAGGTCAGACTTCCACTAAAAAGCAAGATATATAAATATTATAATATTATAGAGAAAATTGCATGTGATCTCCTCACCTCAGTTCAATGATTCTCATAAAATGATTCTCAAACGAGTTCCAACATCTCCATGGAAAGGTTTTGGATTTGAGCTGCAGGAAATGAGAATAACGTATGGTACTCAAAAATTACAAAAAGATCGGCCTCTACTTTGACTGTGAATTTTAATTGTGGAGTGATAGTTTTTGTCTTGAGTTGGTTGGATGGCTTAATGATCCGAAAAAGATATTTAAGAAAATTATTGGGTCATTTTTTTTAAAAAAAATCAAATGATAATATCGGAAAAAAAAAACTAAAAAAAATATCAATCATTATTAATTTTTTAAACTCGTGACTCGGGTCATCATACGTACCAAAAACATTATACATGAAAAAACTATGAAGTTTAATCTCTAAAAAATAAAACCTTTATAAAACACGTGTTGTATCACTAGAAAGAAAAATGGTGGCTCATCCAACAACACGAAAAAAAGAGCAATTTTGGTTACCAGAAGGCACCACACATACCAACCAAAATACACAAATGTTTCTCACACGTTAACAAGTACACAACAAGTGTCAACAACTTTTTAGATTAAAAAAATAATTTAGCAAACTTAAAAGAGAAAAGTGTCGAAAGAAACCTATATGAAAAAACCAAAATATCTCTTTATGACTTAATTTTTTTTATTTTAGGATTAAAGTTGTTATTTTACTGTATTTTAAAATAGAATAATAAAAATAACACTTTTAGCTAGCTTTAAATTTTATGATATATAGAGTAATTGGATTATTTTAGTGCACTCAAAGATAATTATACCCCCATATAAATCTTTAATAATTAATGCTTCATGTAAAAAAACTAAAATATCCTCGCCAAATTTTATTTGCCTACAGCTTTAGCTTTATATATATATATATATATATATATATATATCTGCAGCAGCCCAAGCCCAGTGATTCACCAGAAAGACCATATTAAAAGGTCCAACAATAATTGTCTGTTTTATGTCCAGACAGGACCCAATTAGTAGTTCTTCTTCAGCTCTCACCGAAAACCCCCAACGTTAAACCCTACTAAGAGCTCATTCTCCCTTCAAACCTCTCTTCAGCCAGCCAGCCAGCCCGCCCCCGTGCATTCTTTCTTTCTC
>Ga0307511_10004560_pt1 | contig 14129 bp, 20 predicted proteins | sample 13_EM_MG_FD_200266 | JGI IMG/M metagenome (GOLD analysis project Ga0307511, IMG submission 200266) | Populus trichocarpa ectomycorrhiza microbial communities from riparian zone in the Pacific Northwest, United States - 13_EM | ecosystem: Host-associated > Plants > Roots > Unclassified | place...
GAAAGAGACGACAGCATTAATTTTATGGAAATGCTAGAAGTATGATCAAAGCACAAGAATATTTGGACACTACAACTAAACCGCAGCAAGGAAAAAAATTGGTGGATCAAAGAGCCAGTCCAGTCCACTTGTTCATATCACTAGATCAGCAAAGCTTGCACATCACGTTTATCATTTTCATCCGTCTAGCCCCCGTCTTGGTCTTGCTACTTCATGCTCATGCAGCCCTTGGGGGAGGTGGCATATACCTTCTATCATCCCGGGGATCATGCCCCCTGGAATACATCGGCCTCCCATACGGTGGCGGCATCCTTGAAGCCGGGGGAGGACTCCTTCTTCCGCTCCGATCAAACACAGACCCGTACGCGCCACTGCTACCTCCATATTCCCTGTCCCCTCCACCACCAAATGGAGGGGGTCCCCGCAAATCATAGAAATTGTTATTTGAAACACCGGCATTCGAAGGTGGAGCGTCGGCAGACCTTGCAACGTACTCGCCAGCCACCGAGGCCCTTCGATCAGGCGAATACGTGCTGTTCCGGGGGTATGTCGTACCCGCACCGGTAACCCCACCACTGGCGTAGGCGGGAGGTGCTTCATCGCGCATGCGCTTTATCGGTGGGCGAAGATCATCAACCCCAGAACGACGCGGAGGACTCGGGCTCCGTCCCCGCACGCGTGAAAATGGTAGAGCACCGTCGCCAGCTGCATATCGCGTCCTGTCGAAGTCCCTGGCTAAAGCAGGAGGTGGATATAACCGGTCCTCAACCCCCAACGCAGGCGGTGGATATGGATCTGTCAAGCGCGAGCTAAGCGACCGGGGCGGTGGCGAAGGAAACCGCCTGTCTCTTTCCCTTTCTCGGTCTCGGTCCCTGTCTCTCTCGCGTTCATGGTCTCGGTCCCGTTCGCGATCACGTTCGTCCCACACACTTCGTCCGTGGTCCAACCTATCCTTATTATCTCGTTCGAAGGGTGGTCTCTCATACCTCCATGCCTGACGTTTGTCGTCGTCGGCACCGCCACCTGCACCTGCAGTAGAGGCGCCGGACCAATCCCGCCGCCTGTCAAATGCGACCCGATCAGGAGGAATATACCTTCTCTCACCACTATGCAACACATCCCTTGGCGGCAGGGTCGGTAAGTGTGGTGGATAGTAGACCCGTCCGCGGTCACTGGGAGGTGGAGGTGAGAAGCGTCTGGGTGGAGGGCCTCGCGTATCAGGGAATCGGGCTGGTGGGTCAACATCCATTGCCGTTCTGCTTCTGTCGTCGCCAAAGTTTCGGTCCGGGTCAGATCGGTACGACGAGGCAGGTCTCTCAAATGAAAGGTCCCTACTTGCACGGAAGTTATGCATATCACTACGGTCGACTGGTGGAGGGTTGTCTTTCGAGGAAGAGGGTGGCACACGAGGGTCATCACGAATTACAGAGGTCGCGCGTGCAGGGGGTGGATAGGCGCCTTGGCGAGAGAACTGTGATGTCACTGGTATTGACAATCTACTATCCAACGGGGGGCGGGTATCCGCAGGATGGTTATTCAGTGCAGTAGGTGGTGGGACGTCTGCGGTTCCAGAGCGGGCACTGCGATCATCGGGAAGAGTGCGATCAGTGTTAGAGGAAGGAGTGGTCACAGCAACAGTAGCAGGCGCGGGTGCAAGCGAGAGTCGTTCTTCCAGACTGGGTTGACGGCCGACGTTATTCTCCACTCGGGCAGGAACAGGCTGACTCAGACGGTCTTGCAGAGAAGGTGCAGGTTGGGATATTCTCTCTTCCAGTGTCACAGGAGGCCGAGGACGCGGATCAGCTGAAGGAGAGACACGAGGAGCTCGATCATCGCCCACAACGGAAAGACGAGGCTGAGAAGGATGTTCATTAGCGCCAGTACGGACAACGGGAACGGTGTCGTCTGATAAGACAACCCCTGGTCTAGCACCGCGGTCTTCAGCAAGTGGTGCTTTCGTTGGACGATTATCAAGATGGAGTCCTTGGTTACGATCGTCGGGAGAGGATGGACGAGAGACACGGGATGGACGATCGTCGGTCGGAAGAGGTCGCCTATCATCTGATGGTTGACGACGACCGTCGTATGTGTTACGATAACCTCCACGCTTATCCGGGTCCATGTCTCTTGGTTCGTAGCGGCGAGAGAAGTGATCAGAAGAATAATCGGGCTCATAATGGCGTTGTTCTGGTGGGGGTCGGGGTGCGTGGCTTCGTCCGTAGGAACGAGGGAAGAATTCGGGACGTCTGTCCCGGAGTCTGTCGCGATCCCGCTCCCAGTCTCTGCCTCTGTCACGATCGTGCTCCCTATCTCTATCTCTGTCTCTGTCAAAGTGCGCACGGTCCCCACTGGGGAGGCGAGTGTCATTACCATTTCCCCTGTTATCCGAATTGGTACGACTTGAATCATCATAGCGGCCACTTTTATCGTCCGAAGGAGCATCACGGTGAGACCAAGAGTTAGCCCTGGGCAGCCTCGAATCGTCTTTTGCGTCATGCGAATTTTTGCTTGGAGAATTATCACGTTGCTGTCTCTCGGCATACTCACCCTGATGCTCGGGGATTGACAGAGGGTCTAACTTGATTTTGCTGGCGTTTGCAGGTCCATCGGAAGTGTCACCCATAGTGGGCTGCACCTTGGCCTGATCAGCTGTGGCTTTGTCTGTGAGAGCGCGAGAGTCGCTATTTCCTGGTTGGGATGGTCCGGCCGAAAGAGGGCTTGGGGTTTCGATGGCCTAGATAAAATGGTAATGAATAGACTTAGAGGACGAAAGGGAGAGGGTAGCGATAAGAATGTACTTTATCATTCATAGGTCGGGAGACAGTGTCCACGGATGTTTTGTTCGATGGGCCAGGACTGTAATTCTTGGTGTCAGAAGAACTTTCATGGGCAGACTGGTTGAAGCGGGCTGTTCGATATTCGCCTGGGACCTGCTCTGGATGGGGCTGCACTTGAGGGAGCGGGCCCAAGTAAAGGGAGGCAAGAGCGGCTGGCTGAGGGACCGCGCGATAAAATTCGTGTTGGCCCTCTTTTATGATGGTCTTGAGGTTCTCGAGTATCTCGAGGTCGTTTTTACCTGGAGGCAACATCGGGGTGTGCTGGTAGAACGACTGAGCATGGAGGGGCGCCATGGAGGTCGGATTGCAAGGAGGACCGAGCGTGGGGTCGAGTGGCGATGCACCCGTGGGTGGTGTAATATCACGTGGTGGGCGAAGTTGCAACGCCCGCTTAGCTCAGTGGTAGAGCGCGCCACTCGTAATGGTGAGGTCGGTTGTTCAATCCAGCCAGCGGGCACTTCTCCTTTTGCTTTTTGCTGCCCTGCATGCGCCCTTGTCAGGTTTGCCAGACATCGAGTCCAAAATATACCTGCTCAACCTGCAAAACCACACCCTAGTGAGTCTCTGTTCGTGGAATAACTAATTCAGCCCTGCTGATCGATTGAAGCTGCTCCGTAGCGTGCTACAAGAAACATAGAGGTGCAAACATTTATTACTGGCGTATGCTGCTCAGTAACATTCCGCACAGAGACATGCACCCCGAGCCCGAGAATCGGCTCCCCGGCACCGTCTGCCAGTGACGCTGTCGTCCCTACATGCCCTACATCTGACGCACTGAGAGACCCTGTCCCTCTCCGTCCACTGACCTCCCTCAACTGGCCATACATCCCAGATGACTCAACACACGATGACCCACTGAAGAGAGACGATCCGAAACCACTCCAATTACACCAGTATGAGGCGATCGGTACATTCTTCCTTCCATTTCATTTGGACCGTGATCTCATACCAAACTAGCAACCTCCCCCACAATCCGCTCACTGCTCTCCGCCAATCCCCGTCTGCGCACGCTGCTCACCACAGTTGACAACCTCCGTGGGGCTGAGCGCGAGGAAGCGTTGCAACGCGCGCTGGGTGTTGACAACAGGCAACTTGGAAATGAAGGCGGCTGGAAACTGAGAAATGACGCGCCGATAGGGCAACATGAAATGGAGGAAGACACACGTGCATTTAGGATGCTTGCGGAAGCCATCGAGACTGCTGTCAGAGGCGGGAAGGAAGACATGCTGGGGCTCGATTGGGACGATCAATAACCGTCGTTCAAGAAGTGCTGGCGTACAACGTAGGCACCGACAGGTCACCAAGAAGGGCGGCCCGACATCAATCCCTACTTAATCCCCAAAAACAGCAGCCCTCTTTTTGCATGTTCGACCTCCTCCTCAAGCTCCCTGCCGTCCGCTGAAGTCCACCATTCGCTCTTATCCATATCCTCAGCCTTCTTCCCGCCCCTAATCGCGCTTTCAAAGGTAGACTTGCGTGCATTGAGTGTGGCCATACGCCTGGGGTCCGAGTGGCCAGTGAAGATGATAAGTGCAGTTCGCGGGGGTAATGAAGCATACAACGACGTGAGGTTTGCGTTGAGCTTGGTTTGTGCAGCAAGAAGCGCTTCGGGTGTCGGTTCGGTAGGAGGCGGGGGTGGTGCAGGGACATCAGTCGTGGACTTCGGTGTTATCCCTACACAAGCCAATTGGGCCATCAGCAAGGTCCATCCTGCAAGAAAGGCAATGCAACCTACACCCAAGAACGTCCGCCAAGCCCATGAACCGTCCAAACGTAAATTCATGCGCTGACACAGTCTGGCTCAGCCCCTCGAGTACCTCCTCATCGCTGGCACATCCGACCACGGTATTGGCCTTGGCACCATGCATAACAGTGGGGTTTCCATGGTCCACGACAGCACTCCTGACACTCCCAGGTCCACCTCTCCCGCTTGCCCGCTTCATCCGCTCAAATATACTTTCGTAATCGGCCTTGAACTCTCCGAAGCCCGCTCCGTTTTGGACTTTAAGACGCAACAAGTCTACACATGCCCGTGCATCTTCTTCGGGATCGTGACCTCCATCTCCGCGCGTCTGGATTTCGCGGTGACACCATTTTTTGGTGAGCCACGCCAGACCTGGCTTGAGCGGCCGCCCACGTGGGTGATGGTATATCAATGCAGTGTCAATGCAAAGAGGGTGGCAGATACGAAGGGCTTTAAGGTCGGATTCAAGGGAATGTCCTACAAGAATGGAGACTTGCCCGCCAAGGGGTGAGAGGATCGGGAGGAGGTGAGCCTGGACTTGTGAAAGCGTGGTAGTGGCTGTTGAAAGCTGGGCTTCCGTTATACCAGACCAACTGCGAGAATGAGTAACGCCAATTACATTTAGGAAACGAGACATACCGAGTGAGGTAGTCGGTAACAGGTTTGAGAGGCTTGACGAGTCTGTCATACACAACTATGCCGGATTCATACTCGATTATACAGACTCTAGTAAGCTCCTTGCCATCTTCGGTCATGCACTGGTGGGTAGTATTTGTCAGAATCCAGAGGACAGAAGTAATAGGGCACGTACCATTTCACAATCAATAGCATACACTTTTGGGCGCTGTTTCTGGGCAGGGAGCACCAAGAGAGACTCGCGTTCAGGTTCAGGGGTCTCTAGCCAACCAGGTGGCTTCTCGAAAATGTCGGCCATATAGGATGGTATCGGATAATCGTTTTCGATCATCTGCTCCAACGTAAGGACATACAATGATGGATCCTTCTCGGCGATGCGTTCTGCTGCATAGACCATTAGCATACTAGTGCTCTTAAGGAGAATGAGTAAGGAAGGAATGCATACATGTCAAGCGAGCTTCGATACGCTTGCGTTTTTCTTCGCCGCTTACAGGGCCTTGGAAGAAAGAGCTTAGGACGGAGTACATTCTGGTTTGGTCGCCTGGTGCACGCGTTGGGCATGCATGACTGAAGGTGGAGGCGATGAATGGGATGGGTGTGTGGGAGTCAGACGAGAGAGGAATGGAGAGCGGAATGTTTGGGTTGGCAGTGGCTGACGTTGGGAGCGGGGGGATCGAGAGGGAGGATGGCAAGATTCCTGGTATCAACAGGGCGACAACCTGTTGGATTGACCGCAAATGCTACAAGAACAGCGTCGGTGAAATGAAGGAACACAGGACAAGACGCGAGGAGCACACCTCTATCTTGACCCAGTTGGGTGGTGGTGCGTCTGCAATGATGTGCAATATCAAATCTCTGATGTCCTAAAAACACGCGGGGAGAGCATGGATTCGTCCCTTTTCGCCGAGAGAAATAGACGAGTAGACTCACGTCGACATGGACAGCATCTTTTCTCCTTACGATCTCGCCATTCACATACATAAACCGGGGCGTCTGTGTCTGTACAGAGAATGATTCAAGAAGCGCAAAGGGGTGAGAGGACAGTCGTACATCATGTTTTGCCTCCATCTTTCTGGATTTCTTTGCTTTGCGTCTCTCTACGCGTGTCCATTCTGCCTCCGTGCTGCTGTCCCCGTCCACCTTTGGTCTCTTGGGCTGCGGAGGGGAATGGACGGGATCTTGGGATCTTTTCATCTGCTGGTCCTAGTCGAGCCTCGTTTTGGCAGCCACAGCGACTTGGCAATTTGCGTGAAGCACTTAGAAATAAAATTTGTAATGCTTGTCGGTTTCACCAGAGTACAGCAGGAACTTGTACTTGTCATAAAAATCCGCTCCCTCCTAAAGTCTTTCTTTTGTCCGTCGTCCGTCCCTATTCCACCCCCCGGCCATGATCCCCATATCCCTTCTCGCCTTCTCCGCCCTTCCTTTCGCCCTGGCCGTGCCACAGCCTCAACCTTTTCCCGACCCCATTCACGTTTCTTTGGCTAGACGCAACCCTGCTAATGTAGAAGACCTCCCAAAAGCACTTGCTGCCCTCAAAGGAAAGTACAACATCGCCCCATCACCGAACGCCAATGCAAAAAGAGCTGGATACACAACTTCCATTCCTATCACCGACGAGGTGTGTTGGTTGTTCCTTGGCGATTTCCTGCCTGACTTGGGTTCTAGCAAAATGACTCTAGCTACTCTGGTGAAATTAGTATAGGAACTCCGTAGGCATAAATATTAAACACCAACCGACAAACCACTCACGCAACTCCTCAGGCCCCAAACGTTCCAGGTCATCCTCGACACCGGTGGGTTCATCATTCCCTTGTCATAAAGTAGACTTTTCTCATTTGTCACACCTTTAGGCTCTTCTGATCTCTGGGTAGTCTCCCCCTCGTGTACAGGGTGCACAGGAACGCCGACTTTCGACACATCCAAGTCGTCGACTTTTCAGGCTTCAAATTCTTCCGTCAAGATCGATTATGGTTCAGGTTCTGTCAAAGGCACCGTCGCTGCGGACACCGTCAGCTTCGCTGGCTTCACCCTCTCGACCCAGAAGATTCGTTCGTACCCATTTCTTGTCTTCTGCCGCCTTTGTCATTCTAAGATATTCTATTCTATCAGTCGTAGCTAGTTCCGTTATCGACAACCTCCTAGCTCCCGCCGTATCTGGGATATTGGGTCTTGGCTTCGAAACGATCTCTTCCCTTGACGCGCCACCATTCTGGCAGGCACTCTATAATGCAAATGTACTGGCCGAGCCGCTCTTCGGCTTTTACCTCCAGCGGTGGATTACTTATTCCACCCTGTTAAATAGTGCCCCTGGAGGCACCCTCACTCTCGGCGGAACCAATTCCAGTTTCTACACAGGTGAAATTGAGTACATTAACATGCCCAGCGGGGCAACGCCGTCTTATTGGCTGCAACAGATCAGCAGTGAGTCGTTGCGTTGAGTGGCGATGGAAGAATTTCAATTCATTTTTCTCGTAGCCATTACTGTGCAAGGAAAAGCCCTTCAGATCCCTACCAATCAAGGCCTAGCAGCCATCGATACAGGAACTACCCTCATCGGCGCCCCATCCGCTCTAGTGTCCAAGATTTACTCTGCCGTGCCTGGTTCGAAACCCCTTACAGGTCAATACGAGGGCATGTACGCGTTCCGTACGTATCTATCTTCTCCCTCTTCGCTTACCTAACCAAGTTTTGGCTGATGCTACAGCATGCACCACGACCGTCTCCGTCTCGATTTCCTTCGGCGGTACAGACTGGCCAATTAGTCCTGATGACATGAACCTCGGCGCTGTTGGCACCATCTCCAATGGTGTACAGATGTGCGTTGGAGGTATTTTCGACATCGGCAGCACCGTTGGTTCAGGAGCAGGAGCCCCTGCATGGATCGTAGGAGATACCTTCCTCAAGAACGTATATTCCGTGTATAGAGCTAATCCGCCTTCCGTTGGATTTGCGGCACTTGCGAGTGAATATAATACGAGCCCAAGTGGTGCGTGACCAAATACTATGATTTTTCGTCGAGTTGTGTGGTATTGATCATAGGAATACCTTTGTGTTATACAGGTTCTGGTGGTGTTGTTACTGCGACTTTCACTGGTACAAATGGTATTCCCCTCCCATCCCCGACTAATGGAAGCGGGTCATCTGGGGTCTCGTCACGTGCGAGCCTCTCATTCTCTGTGGTCGCGTTCGCAACGCTTCTCATGGGATACATCGTTTTCCTCTAATATCTTCCTATCGGATACCCTGATATTATGGTTGGAGTTGTTGATACCCCGGAAACACGGCTGGGTAATAGGTTGGATTCCGATGTTTGTGCAATCGACAAACAGGGATGCTTGCTGCACGCTTTTCTTTATTTCGGCCAAGGGCGCTTGATGCTATCCTTGGGCTGACCCCCTCTGACGTTCTATTCCCGAACACACTGACGCTACTGCTCATCTACTTATATATATGCATATCTTCCTGATACTGTATATTGATGGTACAGATCTACACATATACGATACATCGTCGCTCGTTCGAACTCTTGGTAGGATTCTCTACTGGAGAATCTGGGAACACCTTGGCGTAATGTAAACGCAACAGACCTTGCAACTAATATTCTTGCATAAAATCTGACGGACCTCAGAAGAATAACTTGGAGGACTCAATTGTATTACACTAAATATCCGGAACCAAGCCTAACCTGAGTGAATGATTTGTAGAGCTGATAGGTACCTAACATAGGACGATTCATGCATGAATATACTTGACTTGGTATGTAGTACTGTGGTGCGGCGGCCGAGAAGGATAACCATGGACCATTTATCATCGCAGAGTCCGTAGGGTAGCTAATTATTGAAACTCGTGGGTCCTACCCCAGTAGGGAATGTTTGCAGGTCTTCCGATGTTAGAGGTACCATCCTGTCTATGTATCTTCATCCCGCATATAATTTAGCAGCTAGAGGCAGTACAGTATGATAAAAAAACAAGCGACAGCGATAAATGTATAAAGTGCACCTAGAGTGGTCAAGACATCTCATCGTCCGTATCAGAGATATACTCTTTACTTTTGCTGCAGAGACGTCTGGTGAGGTAGCGGAGATGCACAGAGAGACTGGGCTTACAACTGCTTCTTGCGTGGGCCGCCACTTATTTCTTGTTCGTCTTCGTCGCGAACCACCCTCTTTTTTGCACCGCGCTGGGAACCAAATTTACTTAGCTGTGGCATCTCGTCATTTGTGTCCCAAGACAACGTACCTTTTTGGCAGGTTTGTTGTCAACTTCGCCGTCGCTGAATAGCTGTTCATTGTCTTCCCCTGGCTCCTTTTTCAGTTTACCCTTGCGCTTCTTCTTTGGCTCGTTACCATTAGCGGCCTCGTCACCGCTTTCCGGCTCCGTCTTTGTCTTCTTTGACGCACGTTTCAATTTGCGTTCACGCTCCTCATCGCTCTCCATCTGAACTTCTCGAGTCCACTCCAGAGCCTGTTCTCGTGCGATACGTCGCTGTTCGGTAAGTTGCTCGGCTTGTAACCGCAATTCCTCCACCTTGGCACGCTATTGAGGAAGATCGCCTCAAAGCTGGGCGCAGGAATGACAATGAATCAAAGAGTTTGCACGCACCTCAGCGGCCTCCAAGCGCAATTTCTCCTCTTGCCGCCGTTGCCTTGCGGCATCTAGTCGGGCCTGGGCCTCTGCCTCGAACGCACGCTGTGAAGCAAGGTGTTCATCCCCCCGCCTTAACATACTCTCGCCGTACTTGCGCCGCTGGTCCGCCAGATCCCGGTTATAGGGCACTGTAGGAGACGGATCAGCTGCAAGAGAACCAAATATCCTGCCTCGATAAGGGGGAATAAGTTCACGTCGCCTTAAGGAAAGAATTGGCGTACCGCTGTGCATGGCTTGCCTGTGCTATTGCAAGCTCGAGTTCTCTTAACATGCGTTTCGCAGGGGGTAACCCAAACAGAAGCTCCGTAGCCTTTTGTTGTATCATCGCAAGATTATAAAGGATCGCTTTGTCACTCGGTAGGAGGTGAATAGCCTAGACCGTCATATGTTAGCTCTTCTCTCTTGAATAGCTAGAGCCAGACGATCAGGCTGACCATTTGAGCATATTTCAACGCGGTACCCATGGCGGAGAAGGATTGTTCCTTGCTAGCTTTTGCGTACCACGATCGACAGAGGTACAACAACACCGACGTATTGTGACCATCGTAGTATCTTACTGAGGCAGTTTCGTACTATAATTCATGAATGAGGAAACCATACATAAAGACAGTCGAACCTTCACTTACACTTTCAATCGCCTTGTCAAATTCATCCCGTGCATAATAGCTGTGACCGACGTTGACATAAACGCAGCCATCATTGAGGGATTCCCGAATTTTAGCAAATACATCGAGTGCTTCGCGAGCATTTTTCATCCGCTGCTGGGCCCCGTCCGCTGGCGAAGAAACAACACCACTGAGGACACCTAAAGCATCCTCAGCAATCGCAATTGCGAGGCCTTGTGCGGCCACAGCACATAGTGGATCGAGCTGCAAAGCCTTATGATATGCCTCCACGGCACGCTGGAAACCGCGCTTGCGCTCTTCTATCCCCTTGGGGCTCATATCCCGGCTCTCACGGGCCTGACTGTACAAGATCCAAGCCACAGCACACAGGGAGTAGATATCGTGTCGATTATGGTCTTTGAGTGTGGCAAAGACAAAGTCCTTGGCAACCTTCGGCAGATGATTCTGGATGAGGAAGCAAGTATAATATGCACGGAGGTTAAGGCTGCTACTATGCGTCGTAAGCGCTTGTTTGAGGAGTTCATGTGCTTCGTTAGCTTGATTTAGATCGGCCAACATATGAGCCTGCCGAATTTTAGCTGTGCAATCGTTAGATATACCTCCAGGTCAACACAGGAATCAGGGAACGAACCATCTACATATTCAGGATGACGGGCCAATAGCTTCTCATAAGCTTCTTTAGCAGTGATCAGATCTCCGTTGTCCTCGTATACTCTTGCCAAATTATACAATATTGAGGTCGACATCGCCTCGCCAGAGTCGCCCCCAATGCTGGCCGCCACCGTCAATGCTGTTTCATACATTGACTGTGCTGTTTCAGTGTTGCCTTCCATATGTTGTAATGCGCCAAGGTTATTGAGCAGCCGTGGGTCAATCTGACCACCTCCTTCGCTGATCCGCAGTGCTTCACGAAGAGCGCGTGTAGTCCGTTCCATGTTCTCCTCTTGCCACAACCGTGCAACTTCGACGTGTATATCTTGGTCATCTGCAATAGCAGCGGCCACACGAGTTGATGCGAGTGCGCTCCCATTCGGACGCGAATCATCGTGCTCAAGCATCTTTATTGCACGATCAAAAAGTTCTCGCGCACGGACTTTCTCCTGTGCAGCATCGGCACTTGATACACCTGGCCGAGGGTGGGCACGTAGTGACGCTAGCATCACCGTAGCTTCGACAGACCTCTGTGGGTTGGGTGGCTGAATCAAGGTGTCCAGCGTGTGTATTGCCGCAGGTATTTCGTCTATCGATGTGGTAAACCATCCTGGTACTTGAGAAAGTGCCATGCCCCACGCAAATCTTACCATGTTGCATCTGCATTTGGGCCATACCGATTGCACCAACGATATGTTTTGGTTGACCCTCAGTAGCAGTGGTGTAGTACTTCATCGCCTCTTTCAGCAAGCCTTCTGCATGTAGCACGCGCGCGGCGCGTAGGTTGCCCTCCGTATACAGAGTAAGCGTGTCAGCGAACTGAATCGTTCGCTCTGCAAGTTTCAATGCCTGCGCACAAGTATGAGATGCGGTCAGCCCAGGTAGAGCAGCACAATATCCGCACCCGTTTAAGATTGCTTTTTCGCAAGAATAGCTCACACAGAGCATTTGCAGCTGCAGCACTCTTCTGATTTGTCTTGAAAGCTGCCTCTATGTGCTTGGTACCTACGAGAAAAGCTTGCACGCACTCAGCTTCAGCGAGGTTCCCAGTTTTACTGGCATTTATTGACTCGAGGCCCAATAAGAGTTGCGTAGACCACTCGGATGGATTCTATCCATACTCAGAAGTTGGGTGCAACACTATATATAGGGCACGTACCACCTCCAAACTGCGCTGCCAGGCCGCTTTGGCCTTACCTTTATGGTCCATGGCCCAGAAACATAGACCGATGCCTATCCGAGGATCAGGGATGCAAGTCGGGTTCAGCTGAAGTACTTGTTGAAACAACTTTAAAGCTTGTGAATAGTTTCGTCTTGCATATAGAATACGGGCCTGCGTGAGTTATGTGAGAAATGTAGGGCAAGCCAGACAGGCTAGTTCGAACCTTGCCCAGCAATGCAACAATATTGGTGGGTTTTTCGGAAAGAACTCCTTCGAATGAACGCAAAGCATCATCCATGGAACGGGTGGCCAGTTGGTGAATTCCTTCATAGGGTAAACGCGTATTCATGCGACAACGGAGGTAAGACGCACCTCTAGTCAAAAACGCAAGAGTCCCGCCTACACCTTCTCCACCCTCTGCTGCGGCACGTTCACCGGCGTTGAGGAATTGCGCTGCTTCACGATAGTAGCCCTCTTTTGTACGTTCACCGAGGAGTCTATCTTCCCCTGCAAGAAATTCAGCATCAAGTAATACCTGAGCAACACATGGCATACTAGCATCCGAGAGCACTAATTTCGGAGCCTTCCTGGCATGCGCTAGTTGTATGTTCGCGAGGAGGGCATAAATGGGGGGAGATGAAGCAGTTGAGCCATTGGTCGTCAGTGCTGAACGGATTGTAAAGGTTAGTCTCCTCTAGCGTCGCATTCATAGCACATACATTCAATCGCAGCACGTGCGATTGTCTCTGCAGCTGCAAGGAAATCCCTACGCCAGTACTCGCTGGCAAGGCGTGTCCAAACAGAAACCTTGCACTGACCCTCCTTCAAAAGGTCCAGGACATCTTCCGGGTTAGGGTCTAGGTCGCCGAGGTCGATAGTTATGACTTCTTGCCCACCGAGCTCGATGTCAATGGACCTCCCTGAGCCAACGGTTGCATCGTCCATGTCGACGTTGGGTTGTAAAAGATATTTATTCCGAATGCCGACGCCGATCATGAAGGACCCCGAAGACTAACTTGACTCCGACCAACTCTTGGAGGCGGCTCAGCTCAACAAATGCAAGACGGTAGAGCACCACGGTAAGGCAAAATCGTGATTGGATGTGCGGAATACCGACTATAGTTGTCTCCTAGAATACGCAACCGCGCTCCAGCGCCGGTGCAGGTTCGTCTTGATTCTTATTTGTAACCGATTCGATCAGAACTGACATTTGCTTCATCACAGATCACAGCTGAACAACTTCTTCGAGAGGTATGCTCGGTCAAGAGCTAGGCGAGACATTAGGTTAATCATTGCTATCCTATGCACAGGCCCAAGAACGCCAAGAATCAACCTTTCGTGCACCAAAACAGCGTGTCGAGGATTTCGAGGAGCTTCATGAGTACCGTGGAAGGAAACGCAAAGAGTTTGAAGACCGAATACGGCGGAACAGAGGCAGTATGTAAGTAATGACTGCATATTCTCTTTGCTCAACCACTGACATTTCATAGTAAGGAATGGACCCAATATGCTAGCTGGGAAGTCAGTAGCTCCACGCCTTTCTGCGCCGTCGCCTTCGTACCTAACCTCTTCAATAGGCCAGCCAAGGTGAATTTGATCGATCGAGGTCTGTTTTCGAACGTGCACTTGACGTCGATCCGCGTTCCGTGCCACTATGGTTGAGTTATACGGAAATGGAGCTCAAGAATCGTAATGTCCAACATGCTCGTAACCTGTTCGACCGTGCTGTTACTCTCCTTCCTCGCGTGGACCAACTTTGGTATAAGTATGTCTATCTTGAGGAACTCCTTCAAAACGTCCCTGGCGCCCGCCAGGTCTTTGAA
>Ga0307511_10004561_pt1 | contig 14128 bp, 11 predicted proteins | sample 13_EM_MG_FD_200266 | JGI IMG/M metagenome (GOLD analysis project Ga0307511, IMG submission 200266) | Populus trichocarpa ectomycorrhiza microbial communities from riparian zone in the Pacific Northwest, United States - 13_EM | ecosystem: Host-associated > Plants > Roots > Unclassified | place...
AACAATGTGTAGTGTAAGATCCTTTAGATACTAAGTTTTTACAATTTTTCATTATGTGTTAAACTTTTCATATCATGGGCCTTATTAGGCTGAATATTCTATCACGCCTTTCTTTTTTGAGCTACAATTTCTTCAAAGCATGGGCATGGTGGACTCATAAGAGTGACATTTAACTTTCCTTTGTCTGAGCTCATCTCATGTTTCGACATTGTTTCACTATGGATTTATACTTTTGCATTTCCCTGTTGGGGACAGCAATTATCTTTATCATTTCAGTTATGTGTGTTCTTGTTTGTGCCTTTATTTTGTAAGTTGTTTAAGTTTTTCTCTTAGTTTAGACGTTAAAGGCACGCGTGACACTTTGCTCTACTGTCTCTTCTGACTATGGGAGTTGCTTCCTCTTTTCTTCTCCTTTTTTTCTTTTAAAAAAAAGAACTATACAATGAAGAGATATTTAGGTGTACCATTCTTAATCCATTTTTTGGACCTCCTAACTCTTCAGTCTTGTTTTCTTTCTTTGAACTGAGGACTGAATCTGTAACAGTTTCTGTGATGAAACAGATTAGAATACACAATATCTTGCAGAAAACAAGGAAGAAAAAGGAAAAGGCTAATGATAGCAAGAATGGTGTAGAAGGTGAATCCCCTGCTGTCATAAAGGAACAAGAAAACCTAAGAAAAAACGTTATGGATTTGATTAAAAAAACAAAAGCTGCCAGCTGTGAGGAAGATTGTGAAGGCGAAGGATGATTCAAAACCATGGAATGCAGATGCTAGAGCTAAGGTTTGTGTGCTTGTAATCATTGATAAAGGCTAATTTTCTTGAACAAATGTATCGTGTACGAATTTGATTTCTGTCCTTGCACTTTGCAGGTTGGAAGCCGTCTAATTGAATTGCTGTTACAAACAAAATATGGTGTTATTCAATGTGACCCACTAGTCCTCAAAGGCCTAGAGAAAACTGTGAGTAACCCTGTCATATTTTGTTCTTCTAGTGATAACTAGTTTTCATATTTTATCATCCTTTATGACATGAACTTGTGAATCCCCTGCTGTCATGAAGGAACAAGAAAACCTAAGAAAAAGGTTACTGATTTGATTAAAAAGCAAAAGCTGCCAGCTGTGAGCAAGATTGTGAAGGGGAAGGATGATTCAAAACCATGGAATGCAGATGCTAGGGCTAAGGTTTGTGTGCTTATAATCATTGATAAAGGCTAATTTTCTTGAACAAATGTATCGTGTACGAATTTGATTTCTGTCCTTGCACTTTGCAGCTTGGAAGCCGTCTAATTGAATTGCTGTTACAAACAAAATATGGTGTTATTAAATGTGACCCACTAGTCCTCAAAGGCCTAGAGAAAACTGTGAGTAACCCTGTCAAATTTTGTTCTTCTAGTGATATCTAGTTTTCATATTTTATCATCCTTTATGACATGAACTTGTGTCGGGGTGCCATATACTTTCAAAGCAGATAGGTTAGTTTCTAGATTTTAGAGCTGAAACAGATAAGATTTGTAGGCAATTTCCATGGTGCTTCTTAAGTTGCAGATGTTTGTCTTTCATTCTTTTTTCTTGCACAAGAAGTCATAAAAATGTTGTTTCTCCAAACAGGCTAGGCACGAGGTGATTCCTTATATGCCAATGTTGGTGCCACCACTTACATGGAGAGGGTATGTTAACTTGTTTTATATTTACAGTTTTTCCACGATTGTCTTGTTTTAATTTTATATTTTTTAGTTGGATATATTCCAAGTTCAGAAATATTAACATAGTGTTTTGGTTACTTCTGCTTGATGCCTGGAGCTGTTTTCAATTTTCATGTCAAGTTAAATGCTTAAAATGGTATAATAGATGAAGGGATGAATATCTGATTATAAAGGCTGGAATTCCAATCCAATTTCAGTTAATTGAAATTAATATTTCAGCATGTTTCAAGGCTCTGCCTCTCCATTTCTGTAACCTGCATTGGAAGGGAAACTAATTGTCTTGCAGGTGTTTATTGAAAACATGGTGAATGTGAGATATGAGATGGAAGGTTTTGTCTAGGATTCTCAACAAAACGGAGAACAGTGTCTTTAAACATTGAAGAGCATTTGCTAATCACAACTATGTCTAATACGGGAAAATTAACATTATTGCCACAGGCAGGAGAATTTAGAGATTGCTATGGAATTCTTTATTATAATGTTTTTGATGTTAAAGGGAGAGGTATACTTCATGGAAAAGAATGATTGGCAGTTAGAGATAAAATATAGAGAAAGAAAAGGTGTTAGGTTTTCTTCAAGGATGCTGTGGTGGATTATTTTAGCGGAAGAAAAGATAAGAGTATCGAATTGTTGTTTTCATGTGAAGTCAGACACGTAGTTAATTTAGGATTAGGATAGTACATAGAGAACTTGATTGAAGTAGTTTAGTTTCTTTAGGTGATGATTCATATAGGGCTGGTATTTATTTTAAATTTCAAATGTGCCAGAAGTGCAAGGAGACGACAGATGATTACATGTGAGAAATGGCACAGACGGATCTCTGCAGTCAAACTGAGATTTTTGAACCTTATTGTTTGGCAAGTTAGTTAGGATATGTTTTTCATGGACTTTGGTTAAGTTTTTCATGAATAGGTGATCACAATCCTCATTGGAAAAACTACACATGCTTTGGAATATGAAGAGGCCTCTATGGCAGCTTCTGCCATTCAACCTATTGCCTTTAAATCTGATAAGCTCCCTAGCTCTTTTGGTTGTAAATTGCCCATTAGGACTGAGATTCCTGGACACACTTTCTATCTACAAAAAGAAAAGATTTAAACCAGTGATTGCACTCTGAATATCTTAATTTGATCAGATTGAGCATCAGATGAAAACCATTTCATGAATTGGTTTTGGGGAAAGAGCACTTTGTTTGCGAGCAAGTTTATAGAGGGTCTTGGCTCTTTCACTCAATCATCATGCAGGTTGCAGGAGGCACATTAGCATAGTCCCCACTAAAATTAATTTTAGATCCTTGTATTCAAATTTGGAAGATACAAATTCTTCATACATGTTCCTTACATACGCTACTTTAATCTGGAATTTAATGAGTTTGTGGTTGGATTCTGGTTCCCATGTAGTTGTAGCAACTCTTAACACCACTATTGCTTCTAGTAACAAATCAGGACCTGGCATTTAAGTAGCTTTTTGGTGTGTTCTAAGCTCTTCTTAGATAATTGTGTCATAGCTTGTGATATTTACCTCTCTCTTACTCGTGTCGAGCATAACCTCAATGCCCTTTGCAGTTATGATAAAGGAGCTCACTTGTTCTTACCATCGTATGTCATGCGGATACATGGTGCTAAACAGCAACGTGAAGCAGTTAAGAGGGCACCTAGGAAGCAGCTACAACCAGTTTTTGAGGTCTGTACATATTAGATGCATTGCATGGTTACAAGCAGCTACAACCAGCTGACTTTCCTCAATGTAACTCGTGTTTTTTTTTTTTAGAAACTCCCTTACCTTTACCTTTGTGTTCCAAGAATTGATCATGATGTCTATAGCAATTAAAAAACCTTCCTCGTTTAATTTCTTCATTCAGGTTCCTTTACCTGAGAGGCCAGAAACAGAGTTTTTCAATTTTCCTTCTTTTGAAAATGATTTGTAAATAAGCTGAATGTTTTTCTCTTCCCCTATATTTAGTTGCTTCTCCCACTACATACCCTCCCACTATCTCATTTTCTTTTTGTGGTTGGATTGCTCCAAGTTCACTCATTATTTTTAAATTCAATAAAAAAAGACAGAAAATATATCACAATATAATTTATGTTTTGAATTCTATAATTTTCTTTTTATCTTTTTAGTTAAATAAATTTTTATCTTTTTTATATTTAAAATACTAAACAAACACAACATTCCTGTAAATATGAATACACAATATCCATACCCTAACAAAAATATTAATTTAGTAATAGTTTTTTTTTATAAGACTAACAAATTGTCGCTTTGGTAGGCATGCTTTTAAATAGAATATGAATTTCGGAAGGTATTTTTTTATTAATTGATAAACTTCTATACTTTTCTCTTAGATGGGCCAACAATTTTTATTATTTATATTTACAACTATATAAATACATAAATACATAAGCATTAATATATATAATCAATATCAATATTTACATCAAAATTGAACTTGCTTCGTTTATAAATAGCAATGCATCAAGCCCAAACAAATTGAGTCAGGTGTTAGCCAAACCTAAACGTGGTGGATCTAGCACTAGCTAGACCCAAGAAATAATTAGGTATAGCCCAGACCCAAATCTTGATAAGTCTAGCGCTAGTCAAATCTAACCATGATTGAGCTTGGTAGTGTGTCATCCCAAGAGATAATTGAGTCTAATTACATAAACATTCCCTAGTCAAAGGTTTGAGATGGAATATTTGCAATGGGAGAGGAATTAGTGTTTGTGATCGGAACATCAAAGTTGAGCTGTTTGTGATAGGAATATTGAAGTTTGAGATTCTAAACTTGATTTATGGATTTCTCTTTGTTTTTCGGTTTGGTTAAGAGTGTGGTGGCTAAGTGTTTTTTTAATTCAATAAAAAATTTATAATATTTAAAATAAGGGTTTTATAGTTATTAGTTTAAAAATAATAATAATTTTGTAAATAATTAGATATTTTTGTAGGACTTTTTTACATGTGTTAGTGAGGATATAAAGTGTTATCATAAACTATAATTTTTGAAAAAAAATAGAAAACAACTGAAATAAATCATGAAGTTTAATTTATAATTAATTTAATTTTAAAGGATGAAATTAAAAAAAATACAAATAAAAAAATTCTAGGTCAACCAGCTAAACTCGCAAACTCGCAACACGAGTCATAAAACTAAAATAATTTTATAAAAAAAAACATCAATAAATTATGAAGCTTAATCTTTAAAAAGATAAATTTTAACTTGGTAAGATTTTATGTTAATATTACTATATTAGATGAGCCCAGCTCACCATAACCTAAATTAGATTTTTCTACATTGAAGCTTTTGAAAAGAAATATTAACATTTATCATTCATTTATGCACTTTTGACCAAAATTTTCTTTTGCTTTTTTATGTTGTCCCGATGAAAAGACTTTTTTGTTTTTTGTGTGAAAAAAAAACTAAATAAACTAATTAGAAAATAAAAAAAACTTTGGGTCCTGTTCAATTTCAGTTTTAAAATTCTAAAACCGATATAACCAGATCAAGTAATAGACTAGTTATTATTATTATATTCCCATTATTATTCTATAGATTTTTCTACACTGAAGCTTTTGAAAAGAAGAATTAACATTGATCATTCATTCACTTTTGAAAAAAATTTCTTTTGCTTTTTTATGTTGTTCCACTGAGATGACCCTTTTTTTTTTTTTCTTTTGTGAATTGAAATTATATTACATGTTTGTAATTGTTTCATCTCATTTTTATTTTATTTTTATTTTTGAAAAGTTAACTTCCTTTAATTAGATTATCCTTAATATCAAATTATCCCTTTGTTTTTTCCAGGTCTTATCAAGCTGTTTGGTTTCTTAATGTTAAATTTAAATTAATTTTTAGTTCATTTTAGATTATTTTTTCATGAAATGAACTGGTCAATAAACACCTTTAATAATCATCTTGCCTTGAACTTCAACTAGCTATCTCAAATAGAGATTAATTTCAATTAGCTATCTCGAATAGAGATTATCAGTTTAAGTTTTATAAATTTTAGGGCTGCTGAAAATTTATATGTTTATTAATTTTAAATTTCGTGTGATTAATTTAACTGCTTCATGTACCCATATTAATAATAATAATAAAAAAAAATTACAATCGCATCAGGCACATGGTTGCATTCATGGTTGCTTTCGCTTTCACCCCCTGATATGAACAAGAACCCAATTAAATGAAATGGATTTCTTGGAAATTGATCTCCTTGGTCCACAGCATATATCCTTGGTCTGCAGGAACCCCAATCAAATGAAATGGATTTCCTGGAAATTGATCTCCTTGGTCCACAGCCGATTCGGTTAACCAAGTCGGCTACCACTTGCAGCACAATTCATCAAAAGACGATGTGAAATTTGACGTCAAACCAGGTGGATTATCAGCTGCAGCCACAATTATTTGATGCATAGCAAAATAATTATTCAGAATCACACCTTGGCGGTCCTTTCCAGCCAACTTGATGTGCTGTGTGCTAATCCGATGAAAATCAAGATCCCGAAGAGGGTGACGCCGCTGATGTAGTAGTTGCAGTGCCGAGGACTTTAATGTATATATAATTATGTATACTGTGTTTTTTATTTTTATTTTACTCGATCTCATAATTAAATTTTTGTTGCATAATTTTTTATTAATAAACATGTAATTGTAAATGAAGGAAAGACAAAATTGGTTATACTTGTTTGTTTCCATTTTATTTTTTTGGTTTAATCTTTTTTATTTGTTGTTTAAAGCCTTTTTTTAAGTCTTAATCAATTCTTTATTTTTTATTATTTTTTTAAGTATAAAAGTATATTCCAAAGAATATTTTAAAGTAATTGGGCAAATAACATTGTTAGCTAGCCACGGAGAGATCAAAGGTATGGACAAAATAATAGTATAATGATTGCACTAAAAAACTTTCGAAGACAAGGGACCTCATCAAAACAAAATCAATAGTATACGATCCCTCACAACTCACTAACCCAAATTCTCTTGTTTTTGGATAATTAAAAAGAATCCATTTTTTATGTTGTTTTGAATTTTTTTTATTTACTATTTGAATTTTTATAAAAGAAAAATGGTTTGATGATAGAGGAATCCGTCGTATTTGTATTGATAGTTGAAATTGTGTTTGGGATTTAATTAAACTTTTTATAATTATTTTTTCTTAAAAAAAACATTTTATATTTTGTTACCAGGATGGAGCTGTGAAAATGAAGGGTTGTAGACTTGTAGTGGCAAGGAATGTTTTTTGGATTTAATTTAATGTTTTTTTTAATCTCAGTTAATTATATAATTTTCTTAAGATCAATCTTTTGATAAAAAAATATGTAGGAGCTATAAAATTGGTGGGACTAATTCTTCTTATTTTGATTTTGTTTTTTTTTTTGAAAACATGTTTTTCTTTTCAGTGCTTACGAACTAGATCAAAACATGTATTTTCAATCCAAGTAATAGTCTCAATTTTGAATAAATCACATGTAGATTGATTTGTTTATGGGAAGTGCAATGTACTAATTAAGTGCTAATACATTCCAAATTATACAACTTATTAATTCTATACAATTTAAGTTATATATATCAACATAAGATAAATTCCTAGTATAATCCCTTTTTTCTTATTATTCTATTTTTCTCAACCAAAAAATATAGTTATTTTTAGTGATGTACTTCATTTAATAAAAACTAAAGGCAATTAGAGTGTTTTTGTGTTTGATATTGTGTTTTCATATATATTTTAGGTATTTTTTAAAAGTATGTTTGCCTTATAAAAGTATTAAATTAATGTTTTTTAATATTTTTCAATGATTTTGATATACTAATATTAAAAATAAAAAAAAAACTAAAAAATATTTTAATACATTTAAAAAAAACACTTTTAAAAAAACTTTACACCATGATATACTAAGCATGCACTAAATATCGAATAGACTCTAAAGATCTAAAATACTAAGCTTACAAGGGCATAAGTTTTTAATTAAGAAATTGAGTCTTTCAATAAGGTCCTTCTATAAAAGTAGTGTCGACAATCGACATATCATGAATAAACCGAATGATTTGTATATAATTAGATATTTTTTATTGATTTTTTTTACATGTTAGTGAGGACTTGATGTATAAAATATATAATTAGAAATTGAGTCTTTCAATAAGGCCCTTCTATAAAAGAGTGTTAAATGATTAAAGAGAGGATTTGATGTATTAAGAAGTTTATAAAGAGTTTAAGAGTTAAAGTATGCTTTTAGAAAAGAAAGAACTGAGTTTAGAGGGAAGTGTGGAGCAGAGCTTGATTCAATTTTTTTTGTTTTTTTATTCTTTATTTTTTTCAAGAGTAAGAAAACTCTCTTCCGTGATAATTTATTATGTTGCTTTTTATGTTTGTTATTGAATTGAGTAGAATTGGTATTATGTGAAGGTGGGAGGTAGGTTTTTGATATCATGATGGTTAAGGGAATAAATACTTGGGCTTGTCATTATATATATATATATATATTAACCAACTTGGTCATATAGCCATGCGTGGGATGAGTGGGAAAAAAAAAACATAGCTTCCAATAAAAACTGTGGTTCTGATATGGTTTAGAAATCCTCGAGTTGAAAGCAAGCAAAAGACCGGTAAAGGATTCAGTTGAAAGGAAGAATATGCTCATGGGCTAAGAAAATGGGAATTTGAATTTTTTTTTTTTTTTTATTCTAGGCATCGGTTTGTAAATAAAATCTTTTTTTTTTATTTATCCTTTTTTATATATATAAATCTCTTATTTCAGAGCTGATATCAAAGTTCTCTTTTATGCATGTTTTTATTATCATATATTTTCTTAGATTTGATATTAAATTTAAACAATAAAAGCAACGTGTGTTCTGTTTTTGGGAACCAACGTTAAAATATATATTTTTTTAATTGAAAAAAATTAAAAAAAATATTAGTATAATTAACAGTAATAAAAAAATAGAATTAAACACATATTAAAGATAATTTTTTTATAAAAATAACAAGAGCTTTTCTTGAGTATAAACTATATAGTGTCGGGAGTCTTCGTCTATGCTATCTTATGGGTAGAAAGTGTCGGGAGATGAGTGGCTGGGATTCATTAATGAATAGCGGCTTTAAGAATTTTCATTATTGGACGGAGAACCATTTTTATGAGTTTGCATTTGGTGTTCAAGCTATGGTGGCTACATTATCCAAGAGGTTGGATTCAGTTTAGTATATTAAAAAATAAAAAATAAAAATAAGGAAAAAAATTAAAATAAAAAATAAATTAAAATACAACTAAATTTTTTCAATTGAAGGGTTAACTAAAAAGAAAAATAACTTGAACAAAAACAAAAATAAAAAAATAATAAGGATAAAATTACAAAAATAACACACCATAAATTTGAATTGATTGATGAGATTAAAAGCCAATAAAACTTTTGTAAAAGAGTTAAGGAAAAAAAATAAGACATCCAAATAATATGGACCAAATAAAAAAGAGAGGAATATATAACAAATCAAAATCGAAGGATTAAATTGAAAATAAATAACACTTATACAAAAGGGCAAAAGGAAAGAAAAATATAAATTGAGGATCAAATTAAAAACAATAAAATAAAATAAACCTGGATTGAAGGTTGAAATTGAAAAAAAAACTATTATAAAAGGGTCAACTAAAAAAACTAGAAATAAAAAGAATAAGAACTAAATTGAAAAGTATAATATATTACAAATTATTATTGGAGGACTAAATTGAAAAGAAATAAAACTTTTATTAAAGACTCAATAACAAAAATAAAAAATTAAAAGAAAAAGGACCAAAACACAAATACAAAAAACAAAAAAAAAACCAACATGCAATTCTTTTGGAAGCATAGAGAAAAGAAAAAGATAAAAAAAGATCCCTTAACAATAAACCTATAATTATTGAGTTGTTGACGAGAGGAGAAGAGGTGATCGTAGAGTGGTTGTTAGGGCTGTTGGTATGGGTGGTGGTTGTTGTGGTGGTTTGATATGCATGGCTATTTGGGTTGGTGTGAAGGAGAGGAGTTGTTTTTTTATATATAGTAAATAAGCGAATTATTTATTAAGTAGCTCCATCAAGTAGGTGGAGCTGTAAGAAAGGGAGAATACAAGGGGCATAGAAAAGAAAAAGACTAATGCGGCGAGAGATCTAATTAGTTGTTACAATTCATAATACATTCAGCATTTTTAAAAAGATCCGAGCCTATATAACTGAAACTTCTAATCAAGAACTTCAACAAAAAGGTCAAATGGTGAAAGGTGAGATAAAAAATTACATCTCGACCTTGAACTTGAAAATTAAGCAATTGAGTGCTATTCAAATTGACTAGTATAGACCTTTACAGAGGAGGGTAATGACACGACGCTAAAAATTTTCATTGATCAAGCCAGACCATTCCAGAAAAATTTGATTTGGGTCTATGTGCAGATAACCTGAGCACCCGAACCAGTTCAAGAATCGACCCTAAAGAGACCATGTTATAGGACACCAATGGAAAAGATGATTTATTGTTTTAATTTTCTTGCAGCAGAATGGGCAGTGAGATTCCTCATAATTAATGATCCTCCTCTCAGCTAAAAAGCTTCTTGTACTCGGACCGCCATTCAGAAGGAGCCATATGAACACATCCACTTTTGGAGGGGCATAATCATATTCCAAAGCAGAGCAGGGGAGGAGTTATTTTCAATAGCCGAGAGACTACCAAATAAGAGGCATCCTGAGTGAACTGTGTACATGCCGGAGCTGTGGAATTTCCATATCTTGCGGTCTTCACCATATGAGAAGACGAGACTGCGCTACACCTCTGTGATCAAGCTTTCTCGCATGCAGATCTCACGGGGCCGGAGGGGTCTTCTCCAGGATAGGTTGAGCGATGAATATGTCGAATTATATATATCTGCAAGGCTGGTTTTTTGCTGCAGGAAGAGGTTATAACATCTAGGGAATAAGAGCTGGAGAGTGGTTGCAGAGCCTAACCAGGAGTCGGTCCAAAACCTGATGTTCCTCCCGTCACCTACCTTGAAACCGACATTTAGATAGAAGAGTGGCTATGCTTCGTGGTGAGGAGATTATCGAAACCATGCCATGCCAAGTTGGAGATAAAGAACCTGCAAACATAGAGAGACTATTCGTAAAATAAGGTCAGTATTTTCAAAGTATAAGTTCTTGCCACCATCCTGCCACTCCTTTATTTAGATTTCATAGCCATTTAAATCGCAGAGCTAAATTTTTATTATGGAGGGATCTCAGCCCAAAACCGCTAAAAGATTTACTCTTAATGACCTTGTACCAAGCCACCTAAAAAATGCCATGAGCGGTGACAGAGGGGCTAGTTCGGTTAAGGTTTCTGACAAGGTGAGGGCTAGAAATGCGGAAAAACTCCAATCTTGAAAGCAAAAAATGACATCACTAGTAGGAAAGGAAGTGCTATTGAAAGCTATGGCGGCGGCAATACTAAATTGTATGATCTTGTGTATCAAATTCCTTACCAGTTTTTAACTGGAAACTTACAAATCTATGGAAAATTGAAAGGTGCACCGGAGAAGTTGGAAATAAAAGTAGTGTTGGCATCTCAAGAATAATTCTAATGATTTGTGTAGCAGAGTGCTTAAAGAGATTTATTTCCACACAACGGAATTTTTGAAAGCAAAAGAGATTCGAATCACTATCCAAAAGTTGGTTTGGTAAAGTGGTTTTAGACCCGTTTGGAAATTTGATTTTTTTTTAATTATTTTTTATATATATATTTGAATTATTTTGATGTATTTATATTAAAATTGTTTAATAAATAATAATAAATAAAATTATTTTTATATATATTTTTAAAAAATTACTTTAAAAGCCTAAAAGATTTGTAATGGGAGAAGAATTGGTGGTTTGTCATAGAAATATTAACGTTTGAGATTCTAAACTCAATTTAATATGATTTTTTTTTTGTTTTTCGTTAATTAGTTCCAGTTAATATGGTGGTGGCTAAGTTTATTTTTTTAAAAGAAAAATAATGGGAATTTATAATATTTAATATAAGAGTTTTATAGTTAATAGTTTGAAAATTCATTAAAAAATACTTTTTAATTGTAATGTGTGGGGCCAACCCCTGCTCTTGACAGGAAGGTGCCTCTGCTGCCCAATGCGCGTTCGATATCCCTTTCTTTTCTCTTTTCACTTTTTCTCCACCGAAACTCCATCTTCTTTACAGTGTAAGAAAAAGATCCGTAAGAAAATCCAGGAAACTTACCGGTAACGAGTTCTTGACCTAAAGAAACCGGAAAAAATTCGAAGTCATGATTGGAATAAAAAGAAAGAAAAGGGCTTTGGAAGTTGGTTGCTAAGATACCAGAAGTAGAAAAAATATTGGGCTTGGCTGGATCTTGTGCCTCTTTAGCCAACACTTACCACACGGTTTGTTTCGTCTAGATTCGTGAAATACTCGTAGAAATTTGGTGTTTTCTGATTTCTAAGTAGAATTATACATGTTCCAGCTTGTAATTGCTAATTGGTAGATTTAATTGCCGAATTTCTTGATCTTACTTTCTGTTTCATGTTTGACCACAGGAGCAGGCCTTATACAAAATAGCGTGGAAAGCAATTGCTGAACCAAGCGAGCTAGTTGAGGCCAGAAGGGATCGGTACTAGTTTATCGCTATAGGGATTTTCATGGCTTCCACCAGCGTGCAAGGAATGACCTCATCTTCATCTTCTCCTCCTCCACTATATATGCATGATGTGTTCCTTAGTTTTAGAGGCAAAGACACCCGGAACAACTTTACTAGTCATCTATATTCTAATCTGGGACAGAGAGGCATTGATGTATACATGGATGATAGGGAGCTCGAGAGAGGAAAGACCATCGAACCTGCTCTCTGGAATGCCATCGAAGAATCAAGGATTTCAGTCATTATATTTTCAAGAGATTACGCTTCTTCACCATGGTGCCTGGATGAACTTGTCAAGATTGTTCAGTGCATGAAAGAGATGGGGCACACTGTTCTGCCAGTTTTTTATGATGTGGATCCCTCAGATGTAGCCGAGCGGAAACGGAAATATGAGAAAGCCTTCGTTGAGCATGAACAAAATTTCAAGGAAAATTTGGAGAAGGTCCGGAACTGGAAAGATTGTCTCTCTACAGTGGCCAATCTATCAGGCTGGGACGTGCGGCATCGGTAAATCATCCATCCACTTTTATTCTCAAATCCAACCTGTATTGCTTCAATGATGAACATAGCTTCTTTCTTTTCATGTTTTTCAATTGAAACATGTGATTAAATATCAAAACAATCCTAGTTCCTTTTTCAATTTCCTCTATGTTCTTGAAGCTATCTATTATCAGGACCCTATTTTTCTCAAAGGTTGGTGTATTAATTTCTGGCTAACAGCCATACATTTCCGAGCTACAATATGCTGATGTTTATTTTCCCATTATCACTATCTGATTTGATTTCTGCACATTAATGTTTTGCACCCTCCTATGCAGGAATGAATCGGAATCAATTAAAATAATTGTTGAATACATATCGTACAAACTCAGCGTCACTCTGCCAACAATTAGCAAAAAGTTAGTTGGAATAGATTCTCGTGTAGAGGTATTAAATGGCTATATAGGTGAAGAAGTAGGCAAAGCAATCTTCATAGGGATTTGCGGAATGGGTGGCATAGGTAAGACGACTGTTGCAAGGGTACTATATGATAGGATTCATTGGCAATTTGAAGGCAGCTGCTTCTTAGCAAATGTCAGAGCAGTTTTTGCTGAGAAAGATGGATCACGCCGTTTACAGGAACAACTTCTTTCTGAAATCTTAATGGAACGTGCTTCTGTATGGGATTCTTATAGAGGGATTGAGATGATAAAGAGGAGGTTACGACTTAAAAAGATTCTTCTTATCCTTGATGATGTAGATGACAAAAAACAACTAGAATTCTTGGCTGCGGAGCCTGGATGGTTTGGTCCAGGGAGCAGAATTATCATAACAAGCAGAGATACAAATGTGTTAACTGGAAATGATGATACTAAAATTTATGAGGCTGAAAAATTGAATGATGATGATGCTCTTATATTATTTAGCCAGAAAGCTTTCAAAAATGACCAGCCTGCTGAAGATTTCGTGGAACTATCAAAGCAAGTTGTGGGTTATGCTAATGGCCTTCCACTAGCTATTGAAGTTATAGGTTCGTTTTTGTATGCAAGAAGTATCCCTGAATGGAGAGGTGCAGTTAATAGAATGAATGAGATTCCTGACGGCAAAATTATTGATGTGCTTCGCATTAGTTTTGATGGTCTCCATGAATCAGATAAGAAAATATTTCTAGACATTGCATGTTTCCTAATGGGGTTTAAAATTGATCGAATAACAAGGATACTTGAAAGCCGTGGATTCCATGCAGGTATTGGAATACCAGTTCTTATTGAGAGATCTCTCATAAGTGTCTCTCGGGAT
>Ga0307511_10004562_pt1 | contig 14128 bp, 16 predicted proteins | sample 13_EM_MG_FD_200266 | JGI IMG/M metagenome (GOLD analysis project Ga0307511, IMG submission 200266) | Populus trichocarpa ectomycorrhiza microbial communities from riparian zone in the Pacific Northwest, United States - 13_EM | ecosystem: Host-associated > Plants > Roots > Unclassified | place...
TATATATAAAACTATAGGCATGAAAATGTAAAAAAAACTCTTTGATTTTTCTCAAGTTCACTAAAGAAGAAAAAATTTATATTCTGAATAGGTAAATGTTTTCCTTCTGTTTTAAAAATACAAAAAAAGTGAGCAATAAATAGTATTCTGAAAAATATATGAAGGTAAAAATTAGCCCTTCACTTTCTCTATACCCTACAAAAATTATAAACCAGCCCAAACCGGGAGGCTCGGAACCAGGTTCGGGCAGCCCTTTTCTCTTCAATATTAGACTCAGCAACAACACAAACAGAAAGAGAAAGAGAAAGAAAAGAAACCAATACCACAGAGAAAGTTAAGAGAGAAATTTTTCCCGGGAAAATTCTCTCTCTTTCCCTCCTTATAATTCAAGAAAACCTTCTTTGTAGATCTAGAGAAACACCACATTTCTTGTTTCTCTCAAAGAATACTACAAGAACAACAGCTATATATACATACACATTGCATTGTATACATAGAAAAATACAAACCTTTTACTTTTATTGGTGTTTTTTGAGGTTAAATGGGAAAATTTTGAATTGTTTTTTTTTTACGTAAGATCTTTAGAATTGGAAAGATTGGATTTTGTTGTTGTGGGGTGGTGGTATTTTTAAAGAAAAGAAAAGAATGGCAACAGAGCAGCAACAACAAGTTTGGCCTTTCTCTGCTGCTTCTGTTGTAGAGGATATGCTTCAAGAAAATATTGGAACTCGACCAAGAGGTGTTGATTTGGTGGCTTCAAGAAAAGCTGAAGAAGCTTGTATGATATATATATCAATCTTTTCCTTGATCATTTATTTCTTTGCTGAACATTTTGATTGAATTTGATAAAGCCTTTTTGTTTGTGTTCTTTGATGGTTGGATGCTTGAGAAACTTACGGTCTGTGTTTTGAATTCATTTTCCTGGAATCTTGCTGATCTATGAGGACTTTATGTTTAGGCTGTTGAATTTTATGGATTAGGTGGTTGATTCGTAGAAGTTGGATTGATGCACATCACGGAATTGAAATTTGTAGAATTTAAGGATTTGTCATGGATTATGTGATGCTATATTGATATTGATAGTGTTTCTTGGCTAGATTCGTGAATTTTGGCTGCCTGAGAAATTTTTGTAGTAATATTGAGAAAACTCTTCCTTTGAGCCCTGGTGATAATTTGAGCTTATGTGTTTCATCTCTTATTGATGGTCATTGAAGCAGTATCTACATGAAACTTTTTTCAAGTTAGAGATTTCTTGTAATTACTTCTTTCATGGTGCTTGTTCCTTGTATTTTTACTCACTGAGGACTTCCCATCATGTGTGGTTAGATGGAATTGTTGTAGCGAAATTGGAATCAGAATAGGAGGCCTTTAAATATACAAATTTGGTTCGATACATATTTTTCTGTAAAAGAAGAAAAGGAAAAAAAGAGAAGTTGGTGATTTTACATTTTTGTATTGGTTTGCAGCCTTGAGAAGGTATGAAGCAGCTGGGTGGCTTCGAAAAACAGTGGGGGTTGTCGGGGGTAAAGATTTGCCAGCTGAGCCCTCTGAAGAAGAATTCAGGCTTGGATTGCGAAGTGGGATAATCTTATGTAACGTCCTTAACAAGGTTCAACCTGGAGCAGTTCCAAAGGTCTCATTCAACCTGGTTTTTATTTCATTATGTTTCGAGGATAGTTATCCTTATTAGTCGGTTTTGGTGATCTGTATTGTGCGTAGGTAGTGGAAGGTCCTGGTGATTCTGTTGAAGTTCCTGATGGGGCAGCTTTATCAGCATTTCAGTACTTCGAAAATGTGAGAAACTTCCTGGTAGCTATTGAGGAAATGGGAATTCCAACCTTTGAAGCCTCTGATTTGGAACAGGTGAGAGTATAAGTTCAGGTAGAAACAGAACAGAAAATCCAGAAAATGCCATGCTAATCTTCTATTGCATTGTGAGAGTTGTCTTCCTGCAGTGATAATTCTTTTGTATCATTAACTTCCAGGGAGGAAAATCTGCAAGGGTTGTGAACTGTATTTTAGCACTTAAATCATATAGTGATTGGAAACAGAGTGGTGGGATTGGGACATGGAAATATGGAGGAAATTTGAAACCCTCAACCTCTGGGGGTGGGAAACCCTTCATGCGAAAAAATTCCGAGCCTTTCAAGAATTCCTTTTCTCGGGCATGCAGTGGTGATCCGTCTTCATTTGATGAACAATTCAATGACCTCAGTGAAGCTGTAAGTGAACTTTTCAATTTTTATTTTTTTCAATTTTTTTTACGAATTTAGAAAGGCAAGTAGTAATCATAAGTCCATTTGTATGTGCAGGGTGCCTCTCGTTCCTTGAATATGCTTGTCCGTGCAGCTCTTTCAAACAGGAAGCAAGAAGAAATACCTAATGTAAGTGTTATAATGCTTGTTATCCTCTAAAGTAGATGCAAAAGAAACTTGTCAGAAAATCATAGCACTTTGATTGGAAACAGATAGTAGAGTCTATGCTAAACAAAGTCATGGAGGAGTTTGAGCGTCGGTTGGTGAGCCAGAATGAGCAGGTGAGCTGTTATGTTCGTTAAAATGATATCACCCCTCCTCTCCCCATATTTGTGCGCACTGAAAAGTTAGCTCTTCATATTATTGCTAAGAAATCTAAGTGGCTAATCATTAATGCGAATCTGACAGATGAAAATAACAGCAAAAGATATGGAAGTAGCTAGCCCTGACATGCCTCTTTCAAGAACTTCAAGTGATACAAGGGTATGCGCTTGGCTTGCACTATGAATGTTTCACTCATGCAATGCAGTTGCATAACTTGGAATGTAATTTAGAATGGCGCTGTTTACATTTATCAAGGCTCTGAATTTTTTAAACCAATTGGGTGACATTTTCTTTTGCTAATGCTATGGTTAAGATGGAAGAAGAAACTTCCACACAAATCAATACACGGGAATGCTGCCATCATAAGGGCACTCCTCATGAGGAATCAGAAGACCAGCTTTTGAAACAGCAAGCGATGGTTGAACGACAACAACAAGACATTAAGGTAATGTCTCAGTATTTACCCAAGGGTGAAGTCTTTTTACCTCTCCACAAGATGTTAAATAGTGATAAATGATGGTGCCTGCAGGAACTGAAACTTACTCTTTATGCTACGAAAGAAGGAATGCACCTTTTGCAAATGAAACATGTGGAGGAGTTCAACAATTTAGGTAAAATAAGATTCTGTACACTCATTCCAGATTATTAGAAGAGAGTAATCTATATCACCACTAGTTTCTTGAAACAGGTAAGCACTTGCATGGCCTAGCTCATGCAGCTTCAGGCTACCAGAGAGTCCTCGAGGAGAATCGCAAGTTATACAATCAAGTGCAGGACCTGAAAGGTATACCAGTTATTTAAATTCTGATTCCATGGCTTTATTGCACTCATATACTAAGTTTCTTCGCTAAATTTAATGGTAATGAATATATTTCATTAGGAAATATTAGAGTATATTGCCGAGTAAGACCCTTTTTGACTGGGCAAGCAAGTCGTTTTAGTACGGTGGATCACATAGATGAAGGGAACATTACAATTAGCACCCCTTCAAAATATGGCAAAGAGGGACGCAAATCATTCAACTTCAACAAGGTTTTTGGTCCTTTGGCAACTCAAGGTTAGTGAGGTCTCATTCGGGTTCTTTTTCATTCCTATCAGTTTTCCTATTTAAATTTTTTAACTCCTGGCTTTCCTGCAGAGGAGGTATTTGCAGACACCCAGCCTCTGATTCGTTCTGTTCTTGATGGTTACAACGTGTGTATATTTGCATATGGTCAAACTGGATCCGGAAAGACATTTACTATGGTGAGAGGATTCATGTACCATTATTAAAACATGGATTTTGGTTAACCCTTTGGCTACTCATTTAACTTTATTCGTTTCATTTTTCAGACCGGTCCCAAGGAGCTCACAGAGGAAAGTCTAGGTGTAAACTACAGGGCTTTGAGCGATCTATTTCTCCTTTCAGATCAAAGAAAGGAAGTTATTTGCTATGATATCTCTGTCCAAATGCTTGAGATTTACAACGAGCAAGTGAGGGATCTCCTTGTAACTGAGGGTGTTAACAGAAGATATCCTTCATGACACTATTTTCTTTCATTAAAATAATGTCTTTTTCTTCAATCCAGCTTACTTTTCTACTTGGATTCTTAACTCCTGTATACATTAGAAATTCGAAACAGTTCTCAGAATGGAATTAATGTACCAGATGCAAGTCTTGTAACTGTATCATCACCGTCTGATGTCTTAAATTTGATGAACATTGGGCACAGGAATCGTGCAGTTAGCGCTACAGCAATGAATGATCGCAGCAGTCGATCCCATAGGTGTGCTTAATGAATGTTCCATGTTGCAAGTGTGATTTTTGGAAAACCATTTCAATAATAGTGCTTAACTAAACGAAACTCATAACTGGCCCATATTTGCAGCTGCCTGACAGTTCATGTTCAAGGGAGAGAGTTGGCATCTGGAACAGTAATCCGTGGTTCAATGCATCTAGTTGACCTGGCAGGAAGTGAACGGATTGACAAATCCGAGGTGACGGGAGATCGATTAAAGGAAGCACAGCATATCAATAAATCTCTTTCTGCTTTAGGAGATGTGATTGCCTCTCTTGCTCAAAAAAACTCACACGTTCCCTACCGGAACAGCAAACTCACGCAACTACTACAAGATTCACTTGGTAAGATTAACCAAGGACATTCTATTTCCCTTCTTTCTATAATCTAATCCCATCCCAACTATTTTTCTGTTCTCAATAATCACCAGGTGGGCAGGCTAAGACGCTCATGTTTGTTCACATAAGTCCTGAGACTGATGCTCTTGGAGAAACAATTAGTACACTTAAATTTGCGGAAAGGGTTGCCACTGTTGAGCTTGGTGCTGCTCGAGTTAATAAAGATAGTTCAGAGGCGAAGGAGCTGAAAGAGCAGGTTCTACTCTATGCTCCTCATCTTTCTTTTTTTGGTTTTTTGGATGAAGTTTAGAATTGGCCTCAATTTATGTCTTCATACATTACATAAGAAAATGACATGTTTGCCTATTATCAGAATTTCTTTCATAGGGTATGTCTTGGAGTACCTATTCTTGTTATTATTGACTTACTTATTATCTCTCATATACTTTTTCCGCAAGAAATACCGCGAGTCACTTTTACTTTGTCTGGTTTCAGATTGCTAATCTCAAAGCAGCCTTAGCATCGAAGGAAGTAGAGTCAGAGCACTCACATCATTCTCGATCCAGCACCCCGGAAAGACTTAAAATGAAGTCTGGTTTGCCTTCTCCTTCTCACAGTTGGCATAGTGCAGGTAGCATAACAAGTGCAGGTAGCATAACAAGCGGTCATAGGCAGATGGAGGATGGTAATTCAGAGGTAAAAGTTAACATAACCAGTGACTGAAATTGATTATTTGAACACTGCTTTTGGTTATAAACACATTTGTTTATTGAGTAATATTGCCTGAGCATTGAGGTTGTGCTCCTGATTTATGTTTAATTCCCAAGGTTACGCATCTGTTAATGTTGGGATTCCCATCTAATAATTTGGATAATGCTTATTTTACTACTTAAACTAAGACATGTCATTTTATCATGAGACAATCATCTCAAACATCATGTTAAAATGATTGTACTGTGTGTTTGTAGTATGCATATGTTTTCCCGGTGTAGCCGTCCATCAAAGAATAAAGTTGATATTCATATATAACCATAATTTACATACTGATTTAATGATCTGCAGGTTAGGAACAACTATTCGTCTGTTGCAAGAAGGCGAAGAAGCTTGGATCCCCAAGATTTGATAATGTATTCACCTCCATGGCTACCTGCTTCCAGTCCTTCGATGAGTGGAAAGGAGGATGATAGAGAATCAGTGTCTGGTGACTGGGTTGACAAGGTCATGGTGAACAGGCTTGACAGTGCAAATAGAGATGAAAATCCTGCAGGACAATGGGAAGTAGACAGCAGACAGTCGCCTGAGATGTTTTATCAGAGTTATGCTCGAGACCCTTCGAAGATTTACCCAGAACAACCCTACAAATCTTCACCAAATACAAGGGACAGCCAAGAGTATGATGCTCAGAGGGGTAGGTTTGAAATGGCATCCACCGATGAGTCTGACGAACTCGAGGCTGCAACAAGTGATTCTTCTGAGCCAGACTTGCTATGGCAATCTAATATCCCTAGAATGAGCAGCCTTCCCAATCCCAATGTTTTGGGATCTAAAACGAAGAAGACTACTAATCCTAGGGGATTCAAGAGCACAGAAACAAGGTAATAAGCTGTCTGATTACTGATCACTTTTCTCTGAGCAGCATTTCTGGTCATTTAAACTTATAGATGCACGCATTACTTACAACATGTAAAGCTTCTAGAACTAGAGATACCACTGCCATTTATTTTTTTTCCAGACTAGAACTTTCTCTTAGGATTCCCGCTTTAAATTTTTTTCATCAGAATATTTACTACATTTTTTTTTCTGGTTTTGTTACCAGGAGTTTAATTCCATCACTAATTCCTTCACCATCAAGGAAACTACCAAATGGGGCGAGTCCAGGCCTAAACAAACCCGGAAGGCAGCTAGTTTCCGTCGACGGAAAGAGGAAAACTGGACATGCAAAGTGATATCAAAGGAAGTGGCTTGGTGATTTTTCTTTTCTTTTTTTTCCATTTTTTGTGTAACTATCATATAGTTGTAGAGAAAGGGAGATAGAGTGAAGAGAAAAGAGTTGAGTGGCAATGATTTCTGTTGCCTGCGTTTCTGTGGTGGTGATCGTGAGATTTACGTGGTCCCGTCGTCCCAAATTTCAATTTGTTTATATGAGTGTTCATCTTGTGAATTCTTTGACATCTTCTGTTATTAAATGTTATCCTTTTTGGATCATAAACAAAAGTCAAATCGAAGTCTCCAATTTGTTAGTAACAAACTTAACCACCTGCACTCCAGTTTTTGTCACATCCCCTAACTAGGTCTCCACTGATCTTGTCAATAGAAATCCAATATTTTCCTTCACTGTCTCTCCTGCCAAATTAACAACATAGCTTCACCACTTTTATGCTAGTAAAAGAGAGGAAATGGCAGCTACAGATAACAAAGCAGTCGATGTTGAAGCTGGTACAACAAAACAACAAGTAGTGTACCTGCAGATTGACTCACGTTGGGCCTTCATAAAGAAAGTGTACTCCATAATTTCAATGCAATTGCTTGTTTGGAAGTTGTCAATGGTATATGCACGGTTTTCATGTATCAAGTAAAATCTTATAATTTTTTTTCCCATTTTCATGATATCCCAACAACTTAGCTGCCACTCTGTTTTCCATTGTTTTCCAAACCCTACCTGATTGGCTTTTAATTAGCTAGCTACACACTTTCTTTCTTCTGGTCATAAATTTAATTTTGTTCAAGCTAGCAGCTAGTAAATGGAGTCTTTTTGTCTACTATTCGCAACAAGAATACACATGGCATTTGGAAATGTATAATCAGAATTAATGCTGCAGTCAGTTTGTATCTTAAGTATGTGTGTGCGTGTCAGATTCAGTAATGTTGCTGCATGCCACATTTGAAGCCGGTAGAGGAGGCAGGTCTGCATATATATATATATAGAGAGAGAGAGAGAGAGAGAGAATGAAATGCTCATCTATTTATAACGACTAACGAGTAAAAACTGAGTGTTTAGGAAAGGACCATGACTTGTTAATTTGCCGAAGAAAGAAAATATCCATGAAAAAGGGCTACTCACAAGTAATTGAAGGACACCTTTTTCTCCCAGCCAGCTTGGAGAAGAATATATTTAGAAGATTATACATTCTGGGCTGTGAAAAGAAGAGGCCATGATTTCAACCTCCTCACACCTTCTTTTATGCTTGCTGTTTCTGTGTGGGTTCAGGCATCTACGTGGGGCTTTATAAATTCATCTAACCGTGTCTCTCTGTCACTAATTTCCTCTTGCGTTGATATTCAATGCAGGTACTTTTCCCTCAGAAAGTTGTCAGCAGCGATATACAGTTCCTTAGCTGCAGTCATACACAACACTGACGACTTGAACAAGCGTTTCAACCATGAATGATGACTTCATCTGGGCTGCAATCTTTCTGTATCTGCATCTGTTCCTTGTTCTCCATGGTTTAGATATGTTGGATATGTGTAGTCCATGCTGCTGAAAGAGGAGCCCATGTGTCCACAGCAGAAAGAGAGTGTATGCTTTTCCACAAACTTGCAAGTCATTGTAGCTTTGCTCTCCGGCCACCAAACATCCACTTGCTTGTGGATACATGTCAACCTTTCCAGCTGGGGGTTGGGACCCAATCAGAATGAGTGGGTAAGCCCTAAGTGGGACCCAATAAGTGGATGCCTTTTATATATATATATATATCCAGAAAATACCATCAAAGACAGCATGCCCACATCAACACCGATGTTGCCCCCTATGGGTTTTGTCCCCCATTGTAATTTTCTGCCCCTTTGGATTCTGAGGCAGGCAGGGATTGAAGGCTGGAAGATTCAAGCAATCCCGGCTTCTTCTTCTTCTTTTTCTATTATCCATTTCCCCTTTGTTCTCCTCTAAAGACTACTCTGCCCTAACACTTCTTTCATAGTCCATCCTTTTCTTTGTTACTTTTGGTGGGCAAAGCTTATCTCTTTCATCATAAGATTCAAAATCGTTTTAGCTATAATCTACACCTAATGTGGGTAATCATGTTTTAAAACCCTGTACCGGTTATATAATTTTCTATAATGTTATTGAACTCGGCTTTATTGGTTAGATCAACTAATTACATCTGTTTATTATCCAAGTAAAAGTTGATTCGATCAAACATTTTAATATGGTTGAAATTATATTAAGATCTAGTTTAATTTTTTTAATTTTTTTTTTGAAACAACATGATGTAGATTGATTTACTTAATTTATATTTTGAACAGCTAGTCAGGTTTTATAATTGGATTTTATAACTATGATTAAAAAAAGGAGATCATTTCATTGGATTAAATTGAGAGAGGGTGTGAAAGGAAAGATGAAAAATCATTGCAGAAATGGAGTCCAGCTATGTGGGAAGCCTGAGTCCAAAAGGGCCAAGCAAACTACATGGATTCTAATAAAGAAAGTCCAAAATACAGAAGAAGCAGAGTAAAAAGAAGACCAATTCTGCATTGTTAACTGGCTCCATATGTCAACTGACGACCCTCGAGTATAGTTGGCCTATCTTGATGATGAAATTGCTAATCATAATTAATAATTAAATTAAATTAAATTAATCAAGTTGCTTTTCTCTTGTCCCACCTAATTATTGCCAGCCAACAATACAGCACTGTTTCTCAAATGGATCTCATGCATGTTTATCAAAGTCAAAACCCCTTTGAGAGGGCCAAATAAATCTTCAAGGAGAAAATAACTCGAGTCAAAACCCACTCATCATTTTAGCCCCTCATCGTCTGCTAATTTAGTGGGGATTGGATCTCTGTGATGTGCCAAATTGTTCTTCTTCTTTTTTTTTAAGAAAAAAATAGGACACCCTTTCCTCTAATGTAATATGGAGACAAATTTTAGAATATCTTTCTACCTTCACTAATATTTTATTTTTCGTGACAGATAATTCATGTATTGATGGAAAATGGTGAGGAATTTCTCGGATTATAATAACTAAATATTTAAAATTCATTTGTTTATGCTAACCACAGTTCAAAATGTGGTTGACCGCACAAAAAAAAAATATATTTTTTGAGCCGCCCATGTTTCAACACACTTACATTATAAGAGAAAGAAAAAGAAAATCATATATCATTCCATGAAAAATTATTTATCTCTTTTATTACTATTTTTTAAATTTTCTTATTTTTGTAAGTATTTAGTGTTTATAGTGTGAGCATTAATAAAAATTCTTGGAAATGATCTACTTTCATGGAACATAGAGGGAAAAAAAGAAAAAAAAAATCAAAGCTCTAAAAATTTTAAACCATTGATAGAATTATTTACAAAGAATTTAGAAAGGGAAACCTGTTTGATTACTTTAGCACTTGACAGACAAAACTTATCATGAACATCACTTAATGTTGCTTGTAATTAAATTAATCATGTAATTCTTGAAAATGAGAGGGTGTTTCTGTTTGGAATTACATTTATTTTACCAACTCTCACGAATTAAATCTATTTATATTTAATTTTTCCACACTTTCAAAGTAAAAAAAAAAAATCTAATTTTATATACTATAATTCTCTTATTATAAAGAGAACACTGTTAATTTCTCGATCTACAGAAACTCATAACCTTTCTTTCAAATTCAACAACCAAGATTAAATAATAATAATAATAATAATAATAATAATTCAACAAGCAAGATTAATTTCTCTATCTATTTTAATATTTTTTAATCTAGTTTTCGCCATCAAAATATATCAAATTCAATTGACAATAAAAAAACCTATCTGCGAAAAAAAGGCTAGGAAAAAAACCTAATTGGAAAGGGTTTTTTTTTCAACCTAAATTACATCGAATGATTAGGACATGAAAATTGTCATCATTATTAAAAAGAGAGACATTTTGCCTGAAAAAAATCACCTCTTTAACACTCACTAGCAAACACGCGAACCCCGCTCTCTCTCTCTAGCATCTCTCTCTCTCTCTCTATTCTTTATCTCTCTAGATTTCTCTTCCAATCATAGCACACAAACTTGTAAGTTTCTTTTATTTTTTTGTTTCTCACCAAATAACCCTCTATCTTCTTCTTGGTTCTTTCAAGAATAAAAATTGAATCTTTGTCATAGTTTTTAACGAAAAACCTTGTGTTTTTGTTTCAGAAATGGAGAGGTAATTAATAGATCAAATCTTGTCAATGCTGGATCTGTTGAGACCTCTTCATGTTTCAACTGTGAGTGTTCTTTCTTTTCTAGGTTTGTTTTTTAATGTTCTTGTTTTTCATTTTTCTTATGTACATTTTGTGTTTGTGTATTTAAAGTTGTGTTTTTTAGCTTAAGTGGGTGACCCTTTATGTTTTTTCTTTTGTTTTTTGGTACTCAAGTTTGGTTCTTGATGGAAAATAAGGAAGACCCATTTCTTGAGATTTGAGTAATACTGAATAGTTTGATGAGACTTTGTTGAAGAAGTTTAGTGGGTTTGTTTTGATGGAAGATAATGAAGACCCATTTTTTGAGATTTGCACATTCTGGGTTTAGTTATTTGATTTTTTTTATATTTGGGTTTTTGAGGAAAAAACTAGATAATATAGTGGAGAATTGGGGTGGTTGATGAATTGTGAACTAGAGACTTGCTTGTTTGGAATTATGGAAATGAGGTTTTGGCATAAGTTCTTTTTTTTGTAAAATAAAGACTGAGGCTTGGATGAGCTATTTTAGTTCTCTTGTAGGTGCATTATTTTGTACTGAATTGATTAGAGAATTTAGAATTTAGTTCAGATACCTGTGTGATAGTGTGAAGTAGATGGCATTTTTCTCGAAAGTTTTGGTTTTTCTTTTCACGGTGCAAAGATCCTGGAAAAACTGGTCCTTTATAGTTGATTTTAGTGTTTATTGAACTAAATTGTCATGTAAGGGTTTAATGATTCAGTCACATGTGCATCTTTAATTTGCTTCATGAAGATTGAATACGGTTTTGGCACTGGGGTTATGGAAAGTGTTGACACATAAACTGTCACGAACCAGGACAATATATCGAGGATGAGACCTCCTCTCGTTCCACTTGCGACATTGATTGGGCGTGAGCTTAGGAATGAGAAGATCGAGAAACCATTTGTGAAGTATGGACAAGCTGCTTTAGCAAAGAAAGGCGAGGATTACTTTCTCATAAAACCCGACTGCCAGAGGGTTCCTGGGGATCTGTCGACATCATTCTCTGTGTTTGCGGTACTCCCTTTTTTTTTTGTACATGTTATTTACCTCCTCATCCAAGAGATGATTCTGCATGGTCTGAGAGAATCAAGTAGAAGAGAAAGAAAGGATCAAATAATTTACAATTCTAACAAGAAAAGTGAATCACCCTCTTTTCTCCTTCTGTCCCAAATAGTTGGAGACTATTGATTTGAATCTTTAATTTTCCCCCTTTTTGTTTTCCTACCTTACTCCGTGATTTAGTGGACCATATGTAAATTAGGAGCAACTTTAAAACCCACAGAAATTCATAAATTTGGTTTTGTTGATGATCCATAGGAATTCTTAGTATCCATTTTATTAGCAGATCTTTGACGGACATAATGGGGTATCAGCCGCCATCTTTGTGAAGGAGAAGTTATTGGATAATGTCTTGAGTGCAATTCCTCAAGATATCACTAGAGAAGAGTGGCTTCAAGCACTTCCTCAAGCACTAGTTGCTGGTTTTGTGAAAACTGACATAGAATTCCAGCAGAAAGGTATGGATCTGTATCCCTTCTGTTGTAGTTTTATTTTCCTTTGTTGCATCTTGTATTTGTTTTCTCTTTGTGTGCATTTCTGTGGGCACAGACTAATCTTTCAGTTTGATACAAATGACAGGGGAGACTTCTGGGACAACTGTGACATTTGTTGTAATTGATGAGTGGACTGTGACTGTTGCTTCTGTGGGGGATTCACGATGCATATTGGACAGCCAGGGGGGTGTGGTTTCTCTCTTGACAGTTGATCACAGGCTGGAAGAAAATGTTGAAGAGAGAGAGCGAGTAACTGCAAGTGGGGGTGAAGTAGGAAGGCTAAATGTTTTTGGAGGCAACGAGGTATGGTGCTCTTTTTTATACGTCACCTACGACATGTTCAGATATGCATTTTATGCTCCTCTCCTTCCCTCATGTTTTTTTTATTTTTTAATCTTATTCATCCAATCTCTCAATGGTTTGTAGGTTGGTCCCTTGCGTTGTTGGCCTGGTGGATTATGTCTTTCTAGATCAATAGGTGACACGGATGTTGGAGAGTTCATTGTTCCAATACCTCATGTCAAGCAAGTGAAAGTGAGTCTATTTTCTAATTGTGATTTGTTTTCTGCTTTTTCTAAAATTAATTTTGAAGCTCAGGAAATTATTTTCTGGTTATTTAGCTTTCAAATGCTGGAGGAAGACTTGTTATCGCTTCCGATGGTATCTGGGATGCTTTATCTTCTGATATGGCTGCCAAGTCATGTAGGGGTTTGCCTGCAGAGATTGCTGCAAAGTTGGTTGTTAAGGTGACATCTAGCATGCTCTTGCTTCTTGCATGTATGCAACGGTGCTTCTGTTGCTTTATTGCTAATACTTGTTTGTTGTTTCTCTTTAGGTGGCATTGAGGTCACGGGGGCTGAAGGATGATACAACATGCCTTGTTGTTGATATCATCCCATCCGACATACCTGTCTTGCCTCCAATACTGAGGAAGAAGCATAATATGTTCAGTTCGCTTTTTGGAAAGAAAGCGCTGAGTTCTGGGAGCAAATCAACAAAAAAGCTCTCTGCTGTTGGTGCGGTTGAGGAACTGTTTGAAGAGGGTTCTGCTATTCTTGCAGAACGGTATGCTGATTGTAAAATTCATTTTTTATTTTTTTTCTCAAATAGTTTATGCAAAACCATTGAGTATGATATCAGAGGCAAACTCTACCCGTAATGGTCTTTGCTTACCTATCTTCTTATTCAGTGATCAGGATAACTGATTTTTTTTTGCTTATATAATGAACTAATAAGTGAAAGAGGGAATAAGGAGTTTAGAAGCTCTGCCTCTTGAAATGTAGTTTTAATTTATCTTTGTTATTTTTTTAATGAAAATGCAGATTAAGTAAGTATTTCCCTGCGAACGCAAACTCTGGGCTATGCAGATGTGCTGTTTGCCAAGTGGATCAAACCCCAGGTGACAGTTTATCAGTAAACTCAGGCTCTTTCTTCACACCTGGATCGAAGCCATGGGAAGGCCCCTTCCTCTGCAGTAACTGTCAGAAAAAGAAAGATGCCATGGAAGGCAAAAGGTCGAGCAGACCCACTGTGATGACATAGCAATTTATCTGGAAACAGAGTAAATATTTGACATATTTTTGCTGGCAGTATGAGCATGCTTGGCTTTATTTTCCAGTACTGATTGGAATAGATGTGTAAGAAATGAGGTAGAAATACAGGGAGTAGGTGTTTTTGTCTTTCAATTGTTTGTATTGATTTCTGGTTTGTGCTCGGC
>Ga0307511_10004564_pt1 | contig 14128 bp, 3 predicted proteins | sample 13_EM_MG_FD_200266 | JGI IMG/M metagenome (GOLD analysis project Ga0307511, IMG submission 200266) | Populus trichocarpa ectomycorrhiza microbial communities from riparian zone in the Pacific Northwest, United States - 13_EM | ecosystem: Host-associated > Plants > Roots > Unclassified | place...
CATTAGCATATTCTAATCACAGGAATTACCAGCAGCATCCACCGCTTCGCCACCTTCTCTTTTGATTTGAGAACAAATAAAGGGTCATGACACCTCAGTTCCACCTCTTTTGCATTTTTTAACCATCAAAATTGTATTTTTTTTTTTTCTTGAGGGTACTTTTCAATCTTTTTTTTTTTTAGTTTAACGTGGGTGTCCGGGCCAGCTTGCGCGCACCTCGACTAATCCCACGGGCCCTGAAGTTAACGACCATGTAAGCCTCCAGTGGCCATCATATGAGCAACCACAAGACTCAAACCTAAGACCACAGAGGGAGCAAACCTCTTGGTCCCAAGCTCTTACTACTGGACCACCACCTAGATGGTTGGGTACTTTTCAATCTTGCTAAGTAATCAATGCGAGGTTTCACAGCTGTGGGGAGACCAGAATTATTATTTTATATTTCCATTACAGAATAAAAATATTTTCCGACTAGATATATATTCACTAGTACTTTTGTCTAAATTTACGCTGTTCCTAAAGTTATTTTCTCTAGCTAATATTAGTTGCTTATGCCAATATCTAAAAAATACTTTATGCCAAAGAAAATGGTCATTACAGTTACAAAGTGATCATTTACATTGAAAGTTCAAACATGGTTAGGAAGTCTAGTTTATACTAGTTTATGATGATGCTCTAGGCTGTGAGTCAAATTAAAAAACTTTTGAATACAAAAAATAAATCTTCAAGTCTAAAAAAAAAAAATATTTAAAATTGTTATTAAACTTGTTTCAATAGGTTAATCTTGAAACTTGACTCCTTACTTAGATCGAGTTTAAAATTAAACTATATAAGATTTATCTTGATGTTACACAATCGACTTGACGAGTTCAAAAGTAATTTAATGATCAGGAAAAAAACACGGTTTGACCTAAAAAAATTTCAAGATAAATTTGTTTTTAATATTAAGAAGATGATATATTAGATCGACTCGAGTTTCGTTACATAATCTACCAAACCCGAGACTCAGATCATGAACTCCATTGGTTTTAGTAATTTTTTTTAATTAAAAAAACTATGTTTAATTTAATTATACAATAACAAAAGGATAAAAAAAAATATATGTTTATAAAACTATGTTTAATTTAATTATACAATAACAAAAGGATAAAAAAAAATATATGTTTATAAATTCGAGATATTAAGATATTTGTTTGAGATTACGATAATTTTATAGAAAGCAAATTAAAGTAAATTATAAAGATATATTTAAAATTAAAAAATTATTGAAGGATAACAGTGAGGAAAAAGAAGAGGAGAATGAAAAAAAAGGGGGAAATAAATGAAAAAAGAAATGAAAAAAAAGTGCCAACTGGGGGAGACCTTCCCTAGTTGATTTAGTTGTTTTGTTAATTTGTGAACAGTGAAACCTATCCCAGATGGTTTACTTATTTTGTCAATAAGCAGATTATGTAGTTAATTCTGACCGTAATTAGTTGGATACTGAAGATACTAAGGGATGATTGAGTATTGACAAAAAAAAAAAAAAAAAAAAAAAAAAGTTAAAAAAAAATAAAAATTGTTTTTTTAATTTTTTTTTATTATTTTTTTTTTTTTTTAAAAAAAAAAAAAAACGTGAAAAGAAAATAAAAATGGTTTATTTAAAGGTTGTCTAGTATAGTTTTTGTTTTTAAAAACAAGATCTCATAATAAAATAAAACTTGCAACTAGTTTTCAAAACTAATTTCTTATACTTATTTAACAAAAATACATAGAGTGAGTTTTTTATTGCAAAGATTATTGTAAATTATTACAGTGAAATTATTATTTTGTTTTTCAATAGAAAAAATGGAAGCTTTTGTGTTGGTGATAATATGTTCTTTTTCAATGGATTATTAGTGGATATATGCATTTTTTTTAAAAAAATTAAATAGTAAAATAACTTATTTACCTTTAAAGTCAATGAATTATTGGTTATTAAAAACTTATTAGTGGATATATGCATTGCTTTTAAATTTTTAAGCAGTAAAATGACTTATTTACCTCTAATGTTAAAAAAATAAAATTAGAACAATTGATCAAGAGTTTTTTTTGTCTTTCTGTTTTTTAAGATGAAGTTAAAGGATTTTTTTTCCCTTAGAAACAAACAAAAAATAAGACATGTATCCAGTGGAATTTTAGTCCTTTCACATAGGATCTTTTATAAATTCCAGACTCATGAAGGGCATTTTGATATTTTTAGGATGAATAATTACGTTTTTATTCAAAAATATTTCTAGCGCATGCTCATCACGTGTTAGCACGTGGGAGGCATTTGTACTTTTTGGACGACGCATGTGTCACCTCTTGGTGGCCAAACATGCCCGTCCACCAGGTTATTGGAAGTGCCACTGCGTCCTCTTCCTCTCAGTGCAGCACGCGACAACATTTGCTAGGCTGTTTCTCGTCGATGATCATTGTTTTCTACTTCTTTTCTCTCCCCTCCACGAAAAAGTAAACGATTATTCTGACTATCGTCAAGGTTCAAACCAGGACAAGTTCAAGCTTAGATTGGGCCTGAGGGCATTGGGCTCAAGTTAGGATTAGGCTTGCGAGGTCCAAGGGTTTGGTTAGGAGCAAATAAAAGACGTCTAAGGTGTAGATTGGGGGCATATGGTACGGGTTGAGAGTGGATTTGGGACCCTTGAGATTTAAGTTGGGACTAGGTGGGCCATCGAGGGTTTGGGTCAGGACGAGTATGAGAGCTCGAGATTAAAAAAAAAGCAAGAATAGGTCTAATATGCTCAAGTTTTGAGTCAGGATTGGTACCAAAGTTTAAATTGGGTTTGGTCCAAAACACTTAATTTGTAGATTGGGATCCGTGGTGTATTCAAACCATGATTGAATTTGCACATGTTTTGATTTCGAGTTGGGATCATGCCGGGTAGAATTCAGGACCGAATTTGAATCCAGACACCTGAGGTTCAAGCAAGAACTAGGCGTAAAGCACTCATAATGATGGATCAATATATATATATATAAAGTCCATGTTTAAAAGAGCCAAAGGTAGGGTGATAACTCGACATGTTTAAATAGGATAAAACACCAAGCTTATACGACATAGGTATGATTTGCTTCCAAGCCTAATTTTCTTGGGTCCAACTTCGTGCTAAACCCATGTATATATAGGTCTAGTGAATTTTCAGACACAATATTCTTAGGTTTAGTGTCTGGCAAGCTTTCAGACCCATCATCTTGAGTTTAGCTACGTGCTAAGCCCAAGTACATCTAGGTCTAGCGAGCTACCAGACCCAACATCTTTGGGTTCAGCTACGCGTTGAGTCCAACTACATATGAGTTTAACGAGTTTCTAGGGTTTTCCTTCCTCCCTATGGTGTTTCTTTGGCAAAGAGGTTTGGGCCATGCGCTGAGCCCAAATACATGTGGGTCTGACGAGTGTTTAGACCCTACATATATAAGTTTAGCTATGTACTGAGCCCAAATACATGCGAGTCTGACAAGTTTTTAGATCCAATATTCTTGGGTTCAGCTACGTGCTGAGCCCAAGTAGATTTGGTCTGACGAGCGCCAGACCCAATATCCTTGAGTTTAGCTACACACTGAGCCCAAGTACATATGGGTCTTGCGAGCTGCCAAACCCAAATTCCTTGGGTTTAGCTACACGCTGAGCTCAAGTACATGTGAGTCTAGCAAGTTGTCAGATTTAATATTCTTGGGTTTAGCTACACGCTGAGCCCAAGTAAATGTGGGTCTAGTGAGTTGCTAGACCCAACATCTTTTGATTCAGCTATGTGCTGAGTTCAAGTACATATGGATCTGACAAGTTGGCAGACCCATCACCTTGGGGCTTGACATCATTCCAAGTCCAGGTATGGAACTGACGATCATTATAGGCTCCATGTTAGGTCATGAGACTTTATTTGTTTATTCTTATGGCTTTTAACATAAAATGTTAAAAGTTAAGAATAATAATCTCCCTACACCCTTAGGTGTATAAAAGTCTCTTAAGGGCCTACCATATTTCCATCAACATTAATATCGTGTAAGAGATATTTATCACTTATTAATGCTACAAAAGAGAAAATGATACTTCAACGCCTCCATTCAAGCAACTTGACAAGGTTCAGGGGCTATATAACCCTTTGAACCATTCAAGTAAAAAGCTTATAATCAATAACAAATATTTTTTATTTTAGAATTTAAAGTTCATTCTCTCATTTATTGCTATCTTTTATTAAAGGTCATTGATTTTATCATCAAAAGAGTTTCTAAATCCCACTAAAAGAGACTGTTTTACAAGTGTGAGGTCTTCTATCATCAGCCATAAACTTTGTGAACTTTAGAAAAGAGAATATTGATATAAACATGTAATTACTTACCATCCAAACACTCAAAAACTTTCATTCCAGAGCATGTTAAATTTTATAACATCACCATATAGTTCAAACTAGGATAAGGTTTGTGGCTCTAGGGTTTGGACAGGGACTGATAAACCTCTTTTAAATCATGATTAGGTTCAAAGTGCTAAGGGGTTGCTCATCAGATTAGCCCCTGTAACTCATCTTGATGAACCCCTTTTTAATCATGATTAGGTTCAAAGTGCTTAAGGGTTTGCTCATGGGATCAGCCCCTATGACTCATGTAATTAAAAATAATTACATTTTCTAGAAACAAAAATTAATTAATTAATTAGTTGGCCAAAACGATTTTCAAATTTTTAAAAACCAATAAAAAACAGGGAAAAAAAACAGAAATAGAAAACGGAAATGATACCAATCAACCTTATAATTAACACACACCTTTTTTACTCTGGTTTGATAAATCTATTTCTTTATTTAATATATTTCTTAATAACAAATGCCTGAGTTCACTAAATCCTTATTTTACGTTCATGGCTGAGTTAATTCTTAAGAAAACAAAAATAATTTCTTAAGAAGTGCCTTAGAGACTGCCCATTGTAGAGCCTAAAAAGAATATATTCCACAACGTTGTCGTTTAAAATATAATGGACCACCAATTTTTTTTATTTTTTTTTGACGTTCATGGCACACGAGAAAACTAGGAAATATTAGAAGGGTAGTATTTCCCAGCCTAAAAAAAGTCCATACGTAAGGTAGCATTTCTGAAAATTAACCAATACGATTATGCCATTATCAGAAGCAAGAAAATTCCTCCATATGAGACCATAAATTGCCTTGCTTTTTTCCCCCCCATTAAATAAATGTCATAAAAAGGGAGACCAGGCGTCATGGAAAGAGAAAGCATAGGGTTCTCTCCACTTACCTTTTGATTTTCAATTTCATTTTATTTATTTTTTCCTTAAGAACAAAAAACATTACTATTAGTGTTTGTGATTCCCACTTGCACTTCGAGATATAAAAAGGAATATGGACAACGGATATTGGACATCTAGTAGGCATAGTTATGAAAATCGATCCAATACAACAAGTTGACTCAAGATATAAGATCTTAACCGGGTTTTGAATTGACTAGGTCAACCTAGATGAAACCTAACCTTTTTTATATATTTTTTTAAAAAACTCAAAAATATAAAATTAATTTATGAATACTTAACCTCGCATAATTTGTTTTATAATCTGTATCCACATGAAATGTTTTTTAACTTTTTGATGTGGAATATATATATGGAATATTTCTTAACTTTTCGATGAAACATAACTATACTTTTCGATGTGGGATATCTATACATATAGCTTACATCCACATGAAATATTTTTAAACTTTTTATGTGGGATAACTATATATAGAGCTTACTTTTACATGAAATGTTTCTTAACCTTTTCATGTAGGATATTTATATGTAACTTAAATCCACATGGATTATTTTTTAACTTTTCTATGTGAAATAATAAAATCTTAAACAATTTTTTTTTTTTTTTCTAGGGTGACCCAGGCCAACCTCATATTGGATTTAATAACTATGATAGTAGGAGTTGCTGCTTGTCGCATGTATTTGTTTTTATCATTTTGATTAAGAAGCTTTTGTTAAATTTGTCATTCTACAAATACAATATAATCTCGATAAATTAATAATATTGATTAACTAATATTTTTATTTAAATTTTAAATAATATCTTAATTAATCAATAAATTCTTATTGTCTAAAAATATTAATTTATAGAAGTTTAACTATATTATAGTTTAGTAGATTAAGAATTATAATTTTTCTTGATCCATTTATTTTTCTTGGATAATATTAAGTAAACTAGAGAATAGAGAGATTTGTTTTAACTAAATTTTGGTCAAGTTAAGTGGCATGTTCATTAGATAATGTTCTTAAGATTATGGATAAATCTTCCCCATTGACGTGGTTTCATCTTTAAATGTTTATACAATTAGCATACTAAATTACCAAAAAATATATATATTTAATTCCCTAATTTTATAAATTGCTAATTACAATATGACAAGCAATACATAACAACCAATAGAGCATACAATCAATTCAAGGGGTCAATCAACCTCTCTACATTCAGAAGAAAATCTTACAACTATATTGGGATAAATACAGGTAGTTAAGATTTTGAAGATGACGTACCAAAATGACTTAACAATGATTTTTTTTTTAATCATTTTTTCAAGCATTTTATCTCACTTAAAAAACTAAAATATCAATTTTTCTTTAAAAATATTATCATCAAGCAAATTTCCTATAGGAAAAAGATTCATTTTCTAAATCAAAATCTTAAAGTGCATCCCACCTTCCATGTACCTTTCTCGTATGTTTCCAATAAAATCTCACCACTTGACTAATTAAAATATCTTTTCCTTTTAGTTTCTACTTCCTTTTCCAAATTAAAATTAAAGTTTCAGAGATTTCGATGTCTTCAAATTAGCTACACCTTAAATAGAAAGCTAGATAATAAATTTAAATATTTTATATTTTTTAATTAGTTATAAATACATTTTATATACATTTATTAACTATTTTAGATATTACTAGATAATTATCCATGTTACGTAATGGTGGTACCATAATCTTTTTACATGTAAAAAATAATATCTAGGCTAAGAGATATTTTTTTAAGAGTGTCATTAAATTAATCTAATTTAACTAATCAAACTTTAAACCTCTTGATTAGACTCTTTGACTAACTCAAGCTTCAAATTATACTGCATAGAAGTTGCTCCAATAGATTTGGTAAGTTAAAAGAAAACTCGAATGGCTAGTAAAAATATAGTTTGACTTTAAAAATAACATATTGACTTATTGAATAAATTCAATATTAAAAAATAAAAATGAAAAATAAATTATAAAAAGAAAAAAATATATATGTTACTATTCTAATAAACAGAAACATGCGAGGAGGAGGGGGAGAATGATTTCCCATCCTGAATTATTTCTTGTTAGTTAATGTTTGTACTAATTTATTCTAATGTAATTTAGTACTGTTAATTGGTATATAGTCGGTAACTTGATATTTGTTTTTATAAGTTATCTATTTATCATTCAAGTTATTATTTACTTTCTAGGATAATATAACCAATTGATCCGCGACAAAAATATTTACTTATTATTAACATCCGACATCATTTATTACATTAATTTATAAGTGGTCATGGAATGTTTTTGGGTTCCGATATATTAGGGTAATGTAAGAGATGTATTTTTAAAAATATCCGAAAAAAAATTAATTTTAATTAACACGTAAGCTAATCCAACGAAACCAGGGAAGAAAATAGAATTAGCTTATATGGTAGAAAACCCTAATTGAAGAGGGCACTAATTATTGTGCAAAGCAAAGCAATCCTTCGTACAGATATCAATATTTAAGCAATCCCTGGACATCCCAGCAGAAAGGACGATATCCTTCGTACAGATATCTATTTGTTTTTAATAATAAAAATTCAAGTAGTCTAGAAATAGAGTTTCAAGGTTGGATAATCGGTTAATCAATTGGTCCTAGCAATCTCATCTATTCTCTCTCGTTAAGAAGGTTGATAGCTTATACTAGGTGCTTAGTAGACCAAGGTGGCTTGTGGCTAGTACCAGCAAAAGGTCATTTTTTATGGAGGTGTGAACTTTTTGATACTTAAATAAGTATATTTTTAGAGAGAGAAAATACAAGAATATTCTTGAGAGAGATGCTCTGAAAATATATATATGCTGTAGAGAATGAAGATTGTGAACCTTTATTCTTAAGGTCTCATGGTGCATTTATAGCCCATAAGTCTTGTCCTTCTGTGAAGAGGGGATTCTGAAGTGTAATTTTACCATGATAGCATTTAATGAGGTATAAATATCCATTACATCTATATTAATGTTTGATGGAAATATGGTTGGTCCCTAGAGGACTTTTATACACCTAAAAAATATAGGGAGATTAGGGTCTAAGATGTCAAATGTAGCTGAGCCCATGGAGATTAAGCACTTCCCCTAGGCTAGACTCAAGGATGGATGATCATCCTTTTAGGCGTGCCCCATGAAGGATGGTTTATTTCCTTGGACATGCCAAGAGATGATGGCCATTCTCTTGGGTATGCCCAAGAAAGGATGATCATTCTATTGGGTGTGTGCAAGGGAGGATTTGGTCATTCCTTTGGGCATGCCCCAGGGAGGATGGCCATTCCCTTGGGCATGCCCGAGGCTTGGCGCATTGTCAAGCCCAACATGACCGGGACTTGACACATTACCAAACCCAATCACATCTGGATCTGGCCAGCACACAAACTAGAATGCCTAGGGCTTGACATACTATCAAGCTCAATCGTGTTTGAGTCTGGCTAGTGCCAAACCCAACGTTACTAGGGATTGCACACTGCCAAGCCCAATCATGTCTTGGTCTTACTAGCGGCAGACCCAGCGTGTCTGGGGCATGGCTCACTGCTAAGTCTAATTGCATCTGGGTCTGGCTAGCACTAGACCTAGTTTGCCCAGGGCTTGTCACACTACCAAGCTCAATCATGTTTGGGTCTAACTAAAGCCAGACCTAGCGTTCTTGGATCTTGACACACTACTAAGTCCAATCGTGTCTTGGTCTCGCTAGTGCCAGATCGAACTTTCCTGAGGCTTGGCACACTGCGGAGCCCAATTGCATCTTGGTCTCACTAGTGCCAGACCTAACTTTCCCAGGGCTTGGCACACTACGGAGTCCAATCGTGTCTAAATCCAGGCCTAGTGTTCTCGGGGCTGGGCACACTACCAAACCCAATTGCGTCTGGTTTGGCTAGCGGCAGACCCAGTGTGCCTGAGGCTTGACACATTGCCAAACCCAATCACGTTTAAGTCTTGCTAGCTCTAGATCCAGTTTTCTCAGGGCTTGGCACACTGCTAAGCCCATTCGCAGTTGGGTTTGGCTCACACTGCCTTACCTAATCGTGTCTAGGTCTAGCTAGCACTAGACCCAGAGTGCCCAGGGTTTGGCACATTGCCAAGCCCAATCACGTTTGGGTCTAGATAGCGCTAGACCTAGCGTGCCTAGGGCTGGGCACACTGCTAACCCCAATCATGTTTAGATCTGGCTAACACTAGACCCAACATCCTGGGGCTTGGCACATTGATAAGCCCAGAGTGGCATATTGCCAATCCCAATCATGTTTGGGTTTAGCTAGCGCCAGACCTAGCGTGCCTAGGGCTGGGCACATTGCTAACCCCAATCATGTTTAGATCTGGTTAACACTAGACCCAACATCCTGGGGCTTGGCACATTGATAAGCCCAGCGTGATGGGTATTTCTAGTTCCAGACTAAACATGTCTTCACTAAAGCATGCTTGTTTTCCTGAAAAATTATACCTATAAATTTCTATCGATCCAGTGTTTTTCTTTTTGGTAAAGATATACTAATAAAAACTTAGTTCATTAGTAACCCCCAAATCTTTGCGATATAATAATATGCAAAGACTTTTTTTAGTTTCCCTGTTCAAGTAGAGTAATGAGTTTTGCTCGTATAAAAAGGAGGGGTAAGCCGAGAATAAGATAGAGAAATATGTATCAGGACTAAAATAAATTCTTTCATATACAAAAGAATAAGAATATGTACTTAGAAAATTTCTAAGAGATTGAGAGTTCTATACCCATCATCCATATAAATTTTTAAGTGGTTAAGTGGAACCCAATAAAGATGAACCTATACTTAGAAATTTCTAAGTGATTATTGGTTCTTGGTGAGTGGGAGCCTATAGCTTTCTCAACATTATCATGAGGCTTAAAAGTCTTTCACTAAAGAGTGGCCATCATGATTTTTTTTACGGTGCTTAAGAGACCCCCCACTAAGAGTGGTGATTACATCATCTTGTTATTTGTATTAGGAAGAATAATCACATCCGTCCCTTGAAGATTGATGCATATAGCACTGAGAAGATTACATCTATCCCTTAAAGATTGGTGCATACAACACTGTAGAGACCAAATCAATCCTATAAAGAGTGATGCATATAACACTAGGGAGACCAAGTCCATCCTTTCCAAGATGCATTATTGAAAAGCCCTTAGGCAACACCTGGAGAAAATAAAAAACAATCATTTTGAATAAGCCATTTATATATAAGAAACTTATAATCCTATTCTTATTGGCTATGGTAAATCTTTATTCGAGTGGAGTGTCTGACGTGAGGGAGACTCTTCCCTTTCTTTTAGATAGTTGTAAAAAATACTTCACATGTTTTATAGTTTGAACCAACATTCCACTCGTACTTGTTGAAAGCTTTTTAAAATCTTAAGGCTCTAATTGCATTTGTGAAGTTGGCAAAGCATAACTCAAATTTGCTTGTCTTGCCTTGAGTGGCTAGCACTGCCTTAGTGAGGACTTGGACCTGATTGAAGAGTTGTTGAAGCTTTGTTTGAGCAAGAGTGTCTGCAGCAACGAGAAGACTTGTCCCGCGTTCTGGCCTAGGTGGGTATTGGTTGCGTGTTAAAGAATGGTCTGGAAATGTCAAAAGCAAGTTTTAAGAAGAAAGAAATGGTTTTTTTATTAGTTCCCACAGACAGCGTCACCAATGATGTCCTAAAAAATCCAAGTAGCTTAGGAATATGGCTCTCAAGTTGGATAATCAGTTAATCAATTGGTCCAAACAGTCTCATCCATTCTCCCTAACCAAGAAGGTTGATAGCTTATACTAGGTGTTTGGTAGGCCAATGTGGCTTGTGGCTAGTACCTGCAAAAGGTTTCTTTTGGTGGAGGTGGAGACTCTCCGATGCTTAAATAAATATCTTTTTAGAGATAAAAAAATACAAGAATATTGTAGAGAGAAATGCTTTAAAAATATATATGCAATACAGAATGAAGATTGTGAACCTTTGTTCTAAAGGTCTCATGATGTATTTATACCATGATTGCATTTAATGAGGTATAAATATCCCTTACATCTATATTAATGTTTGATGGAAATATGGTGGGTCTCTAGAGGACTTTTATACACCTAAAAGGTGTAAGGAGGTTAAGATCTAAAACATCAAATGTATCTAAGTCCATGAAGGCTAAGTTCTTCCCCTAAGCTAGACCCAAGGAAGGATGGTCATCCTATTGGGCGTTCTAAAGTAGGACGGTCATCCCCTTGGGCATGCCCAAGGATATGGTCATTCCCCTGGGGGTTACTAAGGGAGGATGGTCAAGCCCAGGGTTTGGCACACTACAAAACCTAATTGCATCTTGGTTTAGCTAGCACCAAAACTAGAGTGCCTGGGGCTTGTTACACTACCAAGACTAATCCTGTTTGTATCTGGCTAGCATCAGACCTAACATTCTTGGGGGTTGGCACACTGTCAAGCCCAATCGCGTTTGGGTCTAGCTAGCACCAGACCCAGTGTTCCTAGGGCTTGGCACATTGTCAAACCTAGCGTGCTAGGTCTAGCTAGTGCCGAACCTAATGCAACTTCTTTAAGATATGTTTGTTTTCATGAAAATTTATACTTGTAAATCTTTATTGATCCGATGTTGTTTTTGGTAAAGATATACTAATAAAAACTTAGTTACCACTATCATTTTGTTTCTCTAATATTGGCGATACACTAATTATTAGTTGTAATGAAAGATATACTAATGCAAAGTCCCATTTGGTGGAGGTGGAGACTCTCCAATGCTTAAATAAATATCTTTTTAGAGAGAGAAAATACAAGAATATTATAGAAAGAAATATTTTGAAAATATATATGCAATAGAGAATGAAGATTGTGAACCTTTGTTCTGTAGTGTAATTTTATCATGATAGCATTTAATGAGGTATACATATCCTTTACATTTATATTAATGTTTGATGAAAATATGATGGGTTTCTAGAAGACTTTTATACACCTAAAAGGTGTAAGGAGATTAGAGTTCAAAACATCAAATGTAGCTAAGCTTATGGAGGCTGAGTTCTTCCTCTAAGCTAGACCTAAGAGAGGATGCTTATCCCCTTGGGCATGCCCAAGAAAAGATGTGGTCATTCCCTTGGGGTGACGAAAGGAGGATGGTCAAGCCCGAGGTTTGGCACATTGCTAAATCCAATCGTGTCTGGATCTGGCTAGACCAAAACTAGAGTGTCTGGGGCTTGGCACACTACCAAGCCTAATTGCGTCTATATTTAGCTAGCGTCAAACCTAGCATTCCCGGTGATTGGCACACTACTAAGCCCAATCACGTCTAAATCTGGATAGCACTAGACTCAGCATGCCTCGGGCTTGGCACACTGCCAACCTAGCGTGCCAGGTCTAGCTAGTGCAGGACCTAGTGCATCTTCTCTACAACGTATTTGTTTTCCTAAAAATTTATACCCTTAATAAATCTTTATTGATTCGATGTTATTTCTAGTAAAAATATACGGATAAAAACTTGAATATGACTATTAATTTTTGTTTTCTCTAATATTTGCTATACACTAATTATTATTAGTTGTGATGAAAGATCATCTCTATTTTCCATGTGCCAATTAAACTTTTTTCGTGGACCCGTACGATTACAATATTGCAAATGAGAACCCATTAATGGATAATTAATCCCCAATTCTTTAAAGATGATGATTCCTCAGTTACATGGACTCTATTGTCTTTTTATGAGAGGTGTTTTGACCAAAGTTCTATCGTAATGGGACATGAATGAAAATCTTGGTGCCCTACAAATAAAGGCACCCAAAATTTCAGTACAAAGCCATGCATGATGATAAGAAAAGCTAAAAGTTTTATCTCGAGTCTTAGTTTCTTAACCCTAAAAGTCTCAAATGAGCTGGCCCAATACTTAATGTCATAACTTTACAAAGCATATTATATTAATAAAGGAGATAATTAATATTCATGCATCATAACACGTGTATCACACCTCGAATTATAATGCCAATCAAATCATGACCCATACTATATACATAGCACCATTCCAATCATTTTTCATATGAAATTAATAAATTATTAATCCATTTACAAATTAAAGAATTCTTATTATCTCAAAAAAATTTTACTATTCTTGTATTATTTACATAGTAAATTTAAAAAGCTAATGCGTTAGTATTATAAAATCTTCAATGACCTAGATCCTATTATATGTATTCTTTTTAATTTAATTAAAGTTTAGTACAAAATAATAATACTTTTGTGCAAAGTTTAAAGCAAAAGAGCTTCTTTTTTTTATTAAATACTAACATAAAATTATTTATGATTATTTAACAGAAAAAATTAATAAACAAAAATTAATCTCTAGATATAAAAGAAGAGAGCAACCATTTACGAAATAGTATTATAAAATCTTCAATGACCCAGATCCTATTATATTTATTCTTTTTAATTTAATTAAAGTCCAGTACAAATTAAATAGCAATACGTTTGTGCAAAGTTTAAAGCAAAAGAGCTTTTTTTTTATTAAATACTAATATAAAATTATTTTTTAATATCATCCTTGAATTGAAATGATTATTTAATCGAAGCAATTAATAAACAAAAATCTCTATAGAAAAGAAGCGTTAACTACTGCAAGAGTGGATTTGGCTTTCTTTTTTTATTTAATCATTTTGTTTTTAGTTTGTAAATGTTGGTTTAAAACTGTGTCTAAGATTTTTTATATTTTTTTTTTCCAATCATAGATTAAATAAATACTCAAAATTAATTAATATACTAAAAACTCACGACTTGCATGGTTAGGTCTGGGTTTGATGCTTAGAGATCACCAATTCAAGTCCCATAAACCTTAGGGCCACTGAAATTTTACATGGTCATTAACTTTA
>Ga0307511_10004565_pt1 | contig 14126 bp, 13 predicted proteins | sample 13_EM_MG_FD_200266 | JGI IMG/M metagenome (GOLD analysis project Ga0307511, IMG submission 200266) | Populus trichocarpa ectomycorrhiza microbial communities from riparian zone in the Pacific Northwest, United States - 13_EM | ecosystem: Host-associated > Plants > Roots > Unclassified | place...
CCGACAGGGGGGCCATTACCTTCGTGGATAAGAAAGGGATGGTTGTTGGGAAGGCGTGATTTGGTAAAGATTGATTACAGTTGAGGGTGATAGTTATTTATACTGTGTAGTAATAGAATGAAACGAGTTGACGTTATTATTGACTGTGGAGCGGTAACAAAGGTAAGAGTCAAGAGTTTCGCACAATCCATGTTCTCAAAATGAGCTTACAAGTTGTAAGTGAATGCAATTGTGATAGAGTCATTCAGTGGCGTTCCAGCTTTAAGGTACATGTACTTTCCCAAGCCCCCAACCAGACTACGGCTCCCCTTCTCATCGGCTAGAGAAAGCCAAAGGAATATGTAATTACAAATGCCACATCTCTGTGGGTCTATACATAGGTAGGCACAGATGGGTTCTCTGGCGGCATTTCGTCTCGAGACCGCCGAACCCCACCAGGAAAACCCCTCAAAAGTTTACTATTACGCCATCGGGCACTGTGAACAGTCCCACTGGCCTGGGGGAGGACAAGTTCCAACCTTTGTACATACGTAGCGTCGGAGGCCTGCTACATACTCAGCCACAAGTCACCTCCCGCCTCCTGATAATAGGTAGCCCCCTACATAGTCTGGTTGCAAACCCCTACGCACTCCTATCTCAAGGCAACACTCTATCCCTACAACACAACACTCGCCAAGCCCCCCCCCCAACAACGCTAGGAAAACCCTTGACACCCGCTCCCAAATCCTATATAAACCGTTCTTCCCCGCCCGCCCCCCATCGCCATCCTCTTCTTCTCTCCTCACGCTTCGGACAGGGGGCCTCACCTGCCCTACCACTGATGACCCACTCCGCCCTCTATCCCCTAGCTTAGAGATGTAGTCCGCGTAGGTCTGTAGTTTTTTTGCCCCTGGGCTGGAGGGAGGGGGGTGCGAGGTGGGACCTGCACGAAGGAAGCTCCACCTTGACGTTGGTGTGCAGGCTCCCCTTCACTTTTGGCTTGGAAGTGAGGGGTCTAAGAGAACTTCAAATGGTGGGCATGATGTGTCTGGGGAATTTGGGGTAGTTGGTTATGTATGGCTTTGGTGATTGATATTTGATACATGTGTACTGGGTACATAGTGGTCTCTTTGCAAGCCAGACGAATATACCTAGAGGTCGTTGTTAGCGAGAATAGTTTGTTTTTTCTGGCCCTGCGGCTGGGCTAGATATAAAGTAGATACGTAGCCTTGGCCCCAAGCTCTAGGTAGGACCTGCTTCCTCCAAAAAAGCCTTCGATCTCCCGTCTCTCCTTGCTCTCTCCTTTCTCTGCAGGCCGCCGCTTGTTCTGAAGCGACTCGGCCCGGAGATCTCTCCAAAGAAGCCAGTCTGGTTGGCAACAAACAAGCACTTTCAGAATATACCCCTTTAGTCAGCTTTACGAACATCTACCTAGGGTCAACAGATCAGGCCACGATCTTCGAAGATGAGTTACCTAGATTCAGTGCTTGGGCTGCGCAAAGTCTGTGCGCATTGATCCAGGGAAGTCTTACTTTCTACGTGAAAATACTCACATATTGTTTGTTTAGGTCTTAAAGTTGTATGTAGCCACCCAGACAGTAATATTTGAGAGCTCACGAACGCCATACAAAGTTGCACCTCTCCCGTTCCCTATCCTATACATTACGAATTTATTATCTATCTGCGCATCCTCGGCTAAAGCTCATGATGAGAGAAACTCGATTCCGAAGCTGATCCGGCCTGTACTACCCTACCTATATGCGCATATAGGATCTTTACCACTGCCGATGGTGTATTGCTACCACCTATGGGGTCCTCACTCTGCGACGATATATGTTAGGCCCTGGTGGTCCCACGCTTGAAGTAACTGAAATCAAACACTCCCTTGAGGATGTCATGATAAGTACCGTGGACACACTTGAAAGGCCAACTGCCGACCGCGTACTTCAGGCGCTTCCAGGTTATAGTATTGCTCACTTTGCTTGTCATGGGGTTTCCTCAACCAATCCCACAAACAGTCATCATTTGCTTCTTAAGGAATCTATCTCGCGCTCACATGATGATCTCTGTACGGAAGAGGCTGACGAGCTCCGGGCCAAAGATATTGCCCCACTGAAGCTACCAGCAGCGAGGTTAGCCTATCTTTCAGCGTGCAGTACCGCTAACAGCACTCCATCTGAACTCATTGATGAAATGACTCATATTGTGAGCTCCTTTCATATAGCCGGATTACCACATGTAATTGGGACATTATGGCCAGCAGAAGATGGCAGCCGATTTCTATCCCACTCTCAGCAACACACAAAATGTCGCAATATCTTACCATACTGTGATTATGGGATTAATGAAACAGAAGCCTTCACAACCGATGTACAGGGCACCATTCATTCACTTCGGAGCTTAATAAGTATAAAACCATATTCTTCGTTTGCATTTTATCATCCAAAGTTATTTTTGCTAACGCGAAGGCGAGCAGTCATTCTTAGGGTACACTTGCCCTTGATTTTGGTTGATTGTTTTTTGTGGGTGGACGTGTGGAGGCCTAAGCTAGTGTCACTTCGATAAGTTACATGGTTCTTATGTTTCAGGTCTTTTCCGTTCTTTATTTTCGGTTTTCGATTTTTTCCCAATCTCATAGAATTGTAGCGATCTTAGAGGCACTGTTGCCTTATGTCACCAATAGAGATTACCAAGCGAATTACTCACTGCGTTATAGCGTACATACTTAACTCGGATAGCAAACGGTTCCGACATCATTTTAATAGATGTGCCCACTATGAGAGCTTAAAGCAATCATGCAACCTCCTCCGGTGGTATGTATGACGAACCGCCTCAGGGATTTTATATTTTTTCTTTTATATTTCGTTGATTCTTTCCTATGATTCTATCCTCTCCCCTTTTATCTTCTTTCACACCATTATCTCTGTACATACGCCGGCATCGCCAGGTTAACTTGACGGCTGCCTGAGCCCAGCGGAGTTCCCCTGGCTCATCATGGCCCCCTTCCCCTACTGGGCATATGAGTACTTGAGTATATAAAAATAAAAAAAATAAAAACCGGTGGTATGACAAAAGCGATACCGTCCAGTGAGCTCTGAGGCCGCAGTTCAGAATTCGGCCTCCATATTCAGGCTCAATGAAGCTCAATATAGATAACGTGATATACAGACTAACTAACATAATAGTGATAAGATATGAGTGAATGATAGAACAAGTAATGGCTGATTTAATGAGTTAACCAGACTGTTTTTGCACACACACGTATTCCGCCCTAGCTATAGTAAACTCTCGTTATAATCATTATAATCATACGGTCGGAGACCAAAGGTGACAATGTTTATAGGAAAAGAATTACGCCTTGTCACATCCAGTCGAACCTGTCTAAATGCATCCCCTCTAAGCGCATATCAGGTGAAAATGCATCATAACCGGCTGAGGGGTTTTTATGTTGGGGCTAGCACCTCCTGTCTTACCGCATAAAACCTGCTTACATGCATCAAAGGTGTGCTGACCGAATTAATGCACTTGGACAGGTTCCACTGTATATGGGAGGACCAAGAGGGGTATACTTATAACGAGAGTTTGACTGTATATTGAAATAAGGACCATATTGATACCGAAGGCCTTCTTGCAAATGTAACAATCCAGCTACAGCTAAAGTACATTGATACAATGAAATGCGAGCGGTGCTGGCATTCACCTTGGCGGCAAATGCAAAGGGTCAACAAACACAAGGATAAGAATAGAAAATTTACAATGAGCGAATGAAGCAAGCCAACTATCAAGATTAGATTGCTCCTTCTATTGTCATGGGCCGATGCATATAAAGATTTTTGCCAAGATCAGAAATATTAATAGAAGAAGGTCCGGGTACTGATGGAAGAGCTGCAGGACGGCGTAATAAGAGGTGGTGGTTTCGATGCAACATCTCCCTTCTAACGCTTTCCCAATGGGGTACGTCCAAATCTGCATTGTGGAACCAGACTACATTGTGGAGGAGGCATAGTGGTAAGTATGGGGTATACATAGGTAGATTGACCGATGGATACGCACCGTAGCGACCACAGGTACTGTACCGTTGACTGACAGATACAGTAATTCTTTTTTTTTTTCCTCACACCGCTTTTGCTCAGCTCACGTGACCCAGTTGAATAATGTTGGCCTGGCAATTGGTAGTTTTCTATCCTTACTAACGCCAAGCTAAGAAAGCGGTGTGAGTCTCACTCGCGTTTAGTAAGTAGCGTGTAACCGCTAGGACAAAACGTGATCACTGGGTACTAGGTTTGCCTAGGCACCGATGGTATACTGTACACTCACCTAAAAACAATAATCCACCCGCCCCATCATGCTTAATGTGCATTGCAAAGTCAGCACACACCTGCAGGTTTCTACGGATGAAATAAGTTTATTACAGTATAATCCTTGTAGCAGATCATGAATATCTCTGAAGCTTAAAACCTTTTTTTTACCCCGGGTTTTGGCTGGACTAAAAAACACAAAACCTTTTTCTAACCTTACATGTTACATACAGTAATAATATAAATATATATAACATATTAATTTCCTACATTGGGTATGGTATGGTGTGTGGTGTTCGATACAACATAGGTAGCAAAATATCCAGTACCGGTAAACTATCTTAACTATACCTTATTTTCCAAAAAAAAAAAAAGGAAATAAATTAGCCCTTAATGTGAGGAGTGTACCGGTAGTATCCATTGGGCCCCGAGACATCGACAGACAGATCGTGCATAAATTCTATTGTTCCATTGTTGTACCCCTGTTACTTAATTGCTCTTAATGATAGCCAATTATTCACGCACAATCTGTCTATGTCTCAGTGGCTCAAGGGTAGGATAGTATACTCCACTTCAAACTTACCGGTCACCAGAGAGGCGGTGAAGTATCACCCCCCCAAAAAAACATCTGTATAGTAAAATATACCAAGGGCTCCGCCCGCAGTAGTGAAGTGGGGGTTCAGTTTAGTTATATACCTAAGTAGCAAAGGTTTTTTAGGTATAGTTACCGGTATCGAGAGTAGCGGGTGTGGCATGCACTCAGCCCGCACAATTAGTAAGTTTACTATGGATGTCATCAAGTACTCTCTGCATGATTCTAACCTAACCTACAGCTTCGGGGAGAGAGAGAGATCTCGATAGGCTCTTACTAAAACACCTATCACATTTTACCCGTAAACGCTGGTATCTCATCTCGTTCACCGGTAAACATAACTTATGCAAACCCATGAATACCATGAGAACACATGAATCATTGAAGAGAACCTCGGGGTGGGTATATATAACAAGAAGTTCCCCCCTTGATGAGCTTCCTTTCTACTCTCCATTCTACAGCTCTCTCACACACACTATCTTTCAATCCTTTTTTCCCTTCAATTCACTGCTACGGCTGGTCCGTTATTGATTGTAGACCTTTTTCCTTCATTTTCATCCCTCTTCGGCCTCATTTCGAGTTCTTCAACTGTGTTGAATTAGTATCTACCTGGTGAATAACCAAAAGCAACATATACAAAATGGGCAACTCACGACTCAATTGGTTAATCCTCTCCCTCGCCGCTCTCACCTCCTTCGCACCAGCACCCACCAACGCCCAAACCTTTGTCCGCTGCACCGCCGCCCAACAAACCCAATGGATCAATGCCTGGAATGATGCCGTCGAACTCGCCTCCGCCGCCTGGGGCATACTCGACAACAAATCAAACGAGGCCCTGGTGCGTAAGCACTTCTTTGGGGTCTCCGCCGCCGACAGGGCCATGATTGTAAACGCCTTCCTGAATGCCGCAGCCTCCGCCTCCGTAGTCCATACATACGTCCTCGCTTGCGGAGACTTTCAAGTTGGTGATCCCTCGACTGGGATCTTCGCAACAATTGCTGTTGAGACTACTACCTGCGCTACGAAACCCTTCACAAACGCGTTCACCATAAAGTACAGAAGCAATCCCCCAGACACGGTGGGCACCGCGACAAATAATATCGCCGGCTGCGCAATGATGAACCCAGACCGTTCGGGAAACCTCGAGCAGGTGATGTTTGGTACCGATGTGGTGCGCAAAGCTTTCTGCGATGAGACGGACTTTCCTATGCCCCCCGCAAACGTGGGCACCGATAGACGCATGTACTTTCGGGGCTGGACCCTTCTACATGAGCTCCTCCATACAACCTCCGTGGGTGGGGCGGCCGGGATCATGGCACAAGGCCCGACAGATGCCATGCCGTATCCTGGTACGGTGGATTTTACATATGACCAGGCAGCAGCGGGGTTGCTCAGTCCAGAGCAGGCTGCCAGGAACTCAGATTCATACGCGAATTTCGCTTGGGAGGCTTTCTTCCAGGTGATCTGTGGGAAGGCGGCAAAGTCAAAGGTTAGAACATTCAACCCAGATGATTTCGTTGATTGGGATGCAATGGAGGCGCAGGGGTTGATGGCGAGATCAATGGTGTTGAAGCACAAGAACAAGAGCCAGTATAGGCCACCACAGGCTAGGCAGGCTGCGCCTGAGCCTGCAGTGCTGCCCGAGTCAGCGAACCCCAACGCCGATCCGCCCAGCGAGCCCCGCAAAACCACCAGACCCAGCTCCAACGCTTTAGTTGCGCGCGCCCCCACCAAACTCAAAACGCAGAGAAAGACTGCTGGAAAAGGCGTCGGGCGGGTAATCAAACTCCAGAAATGTCCCGGGTGCCAGCAAGTCCCCCAGGCCGGAGCAAAGCAAGTGGCGCCAAAAGCTGGCAAAGTCAAAGGTGTGCTGAAGAAGTGCAAGCCGAGGGAGATTTTCATCCCCACAGTGTTGTTGGGCAAGAAGGTTAACCCCAAGGCGAAGAAGGGGACGTGTGTGTCAATGGCGACTACAACGCCCGTGCCAGGGACTGCGAAGCCGGCACCGGGGAACCAAGGGGCAAAACCACCAGTGAATAAGACCCCCGTGACTACCCCCGGGCAGAATAAGACCTCGGTGAAGCAGCCAGTGCCGAAGAAGCCAGTGTCGAAGCCGACAGTGCCGGGGACGGTGCCAAAGACGGTGCCAAAGAAGACCACTGGGTAACTAAGGGTTTGAGAATTTGGGGCGGAGACGGGAAGCAGGGAAACGGAGAAACAGGAAAACGGGGGGGGCAGGTATTGTAGGGTAAATGTTTTGTATAGTTACTTTATATTTACATGGCATGATACATCCTGGCTTGTTACACATTGAGTTGTTTTGCGGATCCTTGGAGTAGTGAATTTGTCGTTGAACCAAGTCAGCTGCAGGTGAGGGAGGGAAATCACGAGCGAGAATGACGAGTAAACAGTGCTACATAGTTATAAGAGAAAGAAGCCCAGTATGCATGTGCGTGAATGCTATCTAGTACCCAGAGCCAGTTATGCGGTAAAGATCTAGGGCAAGTAGAAGAATATCGTGCCACACATGCCACAAGGACAAAGAAGAGTAATGGATTCTAATCTGTAGAAAGAAAGAAAAAAAGGGTACCTACGGATCTGGTGCGGGGGGCGGAGGAGATGTGTACAAGTTATTATTATTATTATTATTATTATTAACTAAGTACAGTACCATTGATATCATCAGCTCTAGAATTGTTTTTATTACAAAAGTTAATACAAGCACCTACCTAGTACCATACTTGTACGTTTCTTGGGTAGTTTCGAGGATTGGGGGCTTTTATTCCTCCCAAACATGCAAATCCGTGTAGTCCCAGCATGTACGGCCCAGTGTCGGTTTATATGAGGGTCGATATATACTTACCATACACATGTCCAGCAGTACTTACTTGGAGTACGGAGTATATCTATCACTTATCACTTGGTGTATAACCCTCGAGCCCAAACAAAGACCCTTCTTCCTTTTATTAATGTTCAAGTGCATTGTTCATTATTAGCCCACTAGGCCTCCTTACCCCGACTTCCGGTAAATGATACAGTTAGTCTTGGGCTGATGTTTGGACAAGCGTCCTAGATATTCATCGTATACATACTTGCAATTCCTATACCTGCAACCTGATGTATGGAATCGCACATGCATTATTAATAAGGTATTATGATGATATTAGTACCGCGACTTTGTCCCCCAAAGAAAGAAGATAAAAACTCAATGAACGTGCAGGCTATTGAGCAAATACGGTAGACCACATGCGCCATATTGGCCTATCGTAATGCCCAAAACTAGGCCGCAATCTCTGACACTCAGCCAATGCCACGTCAGGGTGCTGTATATGCGGTGTGCGAGATTGGACCAGTTACAAAAGAAGTGTCAACGGAGAACCTTGAGTAAATGACATGCATATGGAAATCACCCTTGCTAAATATGCGGCTCATCGAATCCGGAAGAAACCTTGGAGTACATTGCGGACCGAACCAGTGGGCGTTGAACTGCAGAACCATGAGCTAACTACTGTACCATGCATGAAATATTGATAGAAGAATGTGGATATGACCCAATTACCTTAAGTAATTCCTACCCACCATATCCCATATCTGTACATATGTATGTACTAATGAATTTAATTCAATTGGACCCAGTAGCACGTGCACTGAAGCCGCAATCGCAGTAGTGTAACCAATTGCAATATGGCGCTGAAACGTTTGTCTCTCCCAAACGGTCCTGTAGACCTAGTTAGATCTGCGCTCAACTATGGGTTCGGTCAGTTGCTTTTTTTGACCAGTCTGCAGGAGCAAACTGATGTACACGCTATACCTGTACTTGCATAGTTTGACCCTCAGCGTCCGAATTACGTTGAAGACGCCGTCCAGGCAGTGTAGTAGTGGTTCCGAATCTCATAGAAGGGGACTGTTAGTGACAATGGATCAAAGAGGTGAACTTGGCATATTTATGCCGGTGTCTCCATGCCCTCCCATTGCGACCTTTACCAGTCGGAACCCTAATATCCCAGGCAAAAATGCGTGCCCGACCTTAACCACCCCTACATACAAGATCTCAGTCAACATGCACCTTATATTTAGGGGCGTCGGGGTGGATAAACATATCTGAGTGCCTTTTGCGGAGGCTGCTTGAGAAACGCATTGATTTGCTGGGGTTTGAGAGACGCATTGGGGTTTGGGGGTGATGGCAAGACGTGGTTGAGGTGGAATGGGGATGGTTGAAGATGAGTGGGTGGAGAGTATCACCGTAGTGGAGTATTCATATTCAAAATAAAACAGTGAATACTACTGCTAGTAGAGAATTTAGCAATACAGCGATGGCAATGGCAACAACGACGTAATTCAAAATACAGGGCAAACTCGCATACCTATTTCGTCAATGCAACCACCACAAATGGAGGCAAATCTCAGATTAGGCAAACTGCTAATGCTTTCCCGTGGGTTCTACCACACCCACCATTCGGTGTACTACCTGCTCCCCCCCTCGGCCCAGTTCCTTCCCCCCACCATTGAGTGCATCCCCCCGTACCACACTCCACGACACCCCCACCCATGCACCCAACTTAGTTGTCATCGTCCCACGGTCCTTCGTCAATACCGAAAACATCTCCGTCCCCAACTGTCCAGTTTCACTCAGTCCCTGCCCATCCCACCTCCACATAACAGATAACTTCGGCATCTCATCCACCACATAAGTTCTCCCCTCCGCTCCCGCTACGTTCTTATTAATGTCACTCAAGAACTCCTTTTTCTGCCTCCCTAACTCGAACCGAAAATCTCGATTCCGGCGTAAATCCTCATCCAGCTGTTTCGAGATTGTCTTCAGCGTAAAATCTGGGATAGACAACAGTACCGTAGTTACTATTCCTGAGGCCAGGACCTTCCTGAGTGTGCCTGTTGAAGGCCCGCAGTAGATTGTTACAAGCGCGAGGTACTCCGGCGTTGTGTTTGGTGGGAATATTCCCACCTCAAGAGGAGGTGGTTGTAACGGGCTTCGTTTACTTCGGAACGAAACGTACACCATATCCCCGTAGTATTCCAAAGAATAGCGGTTGTTTTTGGACCCAAGCCCTCGCAGGATGGCCGTGACGACGGCTTTGGTACTGATGGTTGCCAAGGGGATCCCCTCCAGGGGGCTGTGAACCTTAAGGATCACTTCCTCCGTGGAAGGGCGGTTGAAGTGTTCCCGGAGTTGGTTTGTGAATTCTTTGAGTAGTTCGTCCGACACGGTATTGGAGTACTCGAAGGCCACCTTGTCCCAGGGGTCAAATATGAAGACAGTGGCGTCCTCTTTATCATCGTGTACGACGCGGAGGAAGTAGGGTATGGGTTCACGGAGGGTACTGTTGCCTACCACCTCCACCTCCTCCAGGCCCTCATGCTCCTCGTCCCCCTCGTGATTGCCTTCCAGCTTCTTTCGTTTCCCTGTTACGCGTGTCCTGTTACATTTAGTTTGGAGAGGCACTGATCTCAATACTTAGATCTATAAGACTCATACTGTAGATTATCAACGGTTTCCCTAGATTCAGGTTTTACAGTATATACATGACGGATCTCAGGGACAGCCACATGGCCTAATACTGCGACACAGCGATGGTTTGTGTAAGACGACTTTGAGTCTGTGGGCTATTTAAATATGCATACGAAGACGTACAGGCTACCACCCATTTGCATAAGCAGCACCATTCCCGCATTACAGTGGTGTCTCGATGTAATCAACGGAGGCCCGGTCCCGACAAAATTTGTATGGGAAATTAACAAACCCGCTCTAAGGCAGGTTTCTTAAGTATTCGCTTAGCAATACATAGTTAAGCTAACCACCCCGTGGGGATTGTTGCTCAACCGCTGCACATAGATACTTCTTTACGGGGAAAAGTAGGAATTGGAGGGTCTACGAGGAATGGCTCAAAGAACTCATCACCAAACACCAATCCCCTGTTTAGTTGGGCCTCGCTCAGAGATTTTTTTTTTTCATGTATACATCTTGATATAAGAAATCTCGCGTTATAAGAAACTCCCCTCTAATCCAGGTGGGGTTGCTTATATCGAGACGCCACTGTGCAGCTCTGAGAACCTTAAGTTAAACTCCCCCCAACCTAGTTGTCCTGTTCAATGTTTTTTTTTACAATTTAATTTTGTCTCTTATGCACTGGATTTCCAAATGGCATGATTCTGGAAGATACTACGGGCCCAAAGAGACCCTTGTCAGAATTGAGACAGAAAAATCAGACAGTTTCTCATTAGAGTCGTAGATATTTACCACAGAAAAGGCTGTATTCCATATATCTTACAGGGGATTGCACGCATAATAGGGGAATGACATTGTGTTATGTTTCGGAACAGGACAATTAGCCACTAACACTAAAAGGTACCTACAAGCTGCTCTGGAGTTGTAGTCTGGTTGGCACCTGGAGTTGCTGCCACTAGTTGCTACCAACCAACCAGACTACCTAAAGAAGAAGTACAACCTCTCAGCCATATTCAGCCTAGTCTAGTTCTATACGGTCATCACGTGCCTCATCCTAAGCACCGAGTCGCGATATATATTTTGACTCAACAATTCCTACACACTCAGATGTTACCCTCAGCAGCCCAACTGAAATTTCAGTATGTACTACAGGAGATCTGTTCAACTACAAATGCGATGGTTGTTGCAGGACAGGGCCCATGAGTGTCTTATAAAACTATCCAACCGAATCTATTAGCGTCATAATAATGGAGTTGGAGCGATCAAGGGCAAGGTACCCAAATTTCTAACCCTTCCTCATTTTCATAAAGCTTATTGAATTCTTCATCCAGTCTCCCTATAGACCATTTTCAAGTAAGTTTCGTCACGGCGCCGAAAGTGAATATTCCCCGGCAATGGCCACCGTACGGACATCAGGGCTGCGAGAAGTATGGCAGGGAACGTACCGGAAGTGACATAAATATAATCCTTAATTCCGGGATCCTTTGCCAGGCGACCCAAAAATGTATCAGCAGCTTCATCATCCCCAATTTGACTGATTTGAAACCTGACCACTACATAGACAGAAACCAGGTCAATATTAACTATGATGCAAAAGGGTGGGAAAATTGAAAGCGTTTCGGAACTACCTTGTTCATCGATCCCCTTCTCCTTCAGCATGGCTTTACACTCAATTATGACCTTATCGAGCTCATCTGTAGGTTCTCCATATGGCTATTTGACAGGAAATTCAGAAATGCGCACGCTCTAAACCGTATATGTATTGTTTTGAGAGGGTATACTTACACACCCATCTGTGATTATGGAGATCAGGAGGGGTCGTTTCAACTGCCCACTCCCGGTTTCCAATACGTCATAAATGTATGGCTTTAAAACCTCTGCCCGCAAAACAGTGCCAAGCCTGGTAACTCCACCATAGTCCGCCTCGGTCAGCATATTTCCAGCATCCATGGGTGTTGTTACGGTAGCATATTTCTTGTATAAAGCCTGCTCTTTCGCCCCTGAATTCAGAAACCGGATCTCGACCCCTTCATCATCGGGTATGAGACGAGTTGTAATATCCGTAAGTCTGCCAATGATGTCGATCATAGAATCAATGCGAGTCCCCTTTTTCATGGAGCCACTATTATCTATGACAGTATGAGCGGTTATGGTTTCAGCTTACCATCCCTATTATAAGCTTACTTACCACAGAAGAAAATGGGTTGGTAGAGACTCAATTGCGTCAGGCCAGGCAGATAGTTTGGGGCAGCCAATGCTGAATCTCCCTTCTCTGCTAGTGCTGTAGCTCTACTAATAACGGTTTTCAGGAAAGGGCTATCCCGTGGGAAAAATATATCTAGGCCCGTGTCATTGACATGTTTGGTAATCTCTTGGTTGAATATCACGGGATCAAATGTCGAGGATTGTAGCGCCTTGGTCATGGAGGGTTAGTTTCGAACACTCACAATCTGAAACTAGGTGGGCTTGCTACCTTAGACTCTGGTGCCGGTGCATTCTGATCGACTGTGCCACCAAAACCGAGTTTCTTGACTAGGAGATTATTGGTGAACTTGTTCACGACTTTCATCAGAAATCCCAGCAGATTGTTGATTGCGGACACAAAAAAGGATTTCGATTGTTTTGGTGCCATCACTTGCCCCCTCTGGACTAGAGCGTCGGAGTATTCCCTGTTACCGAGAAATTTGACATCGGTTTCAGCGGATTTTTGTTTACTCGGAATGTCAGTTTTGGCGTTATATGCACTACTGAGTAGCAAATTTATCGTTCCAGGTTTCAATCCTTGACCTGCTCGCAACGAATTCATCAACGGTGTAGTGCCTAACATAGTAGGATCAGAGTATGTGTCAACTTTCGCCCCACGCTTCACTAACTCGTTTGTGATTTTGTAACCGCATTCCTTATCGAGCAGTCGTGTCGCAAACCACAATGCAGTGCAATTGTGGGCTGAGGGTTCATCAACCAGGGCTCCATTATTCAATAACCGTTGAACAATTCCCGGGTGTCCGCCTATGACTGCCGAGCACAACAACGTGAGCCCCGTACTGTCTTTCGCATTAAGATCCCCTGCCCCAGAAAGCTTATAGGTTCGTATTTCCCTCTCGTTGAGGGACCCTTCGCGAGCTGCTCTAAAGATATCTCCCATACTAGGCAGTGGGAGTCAAAGGGGGATCTCGCTCGACGCAATTTTGTGCAAAGCACCTCCAAGTATTCGTTCTAAATACTTTCACCACAGGCTGGCGTGTTACAGAACTAAATTGAGTCACTCACCAAGTCGGCACACCACCCTGGAATAAAGCGACCTATGAAGGCTTCTGATTCCGAAGACATGCAGACGGGTGCCGACCCCTTGTCAACCATTATATTTGACACCCCTCGTACATTTCTAAATACGCTGGACGTATTCGCCTCTAATACCAATATGTATGTCGAGATAGAGGACATCAGAGAATATAATGTTGGATCCTTGGGACATAGCCTCGCCATCCTGCTATAGACAAGAGGACCGCTGGCAACAATCAATTGAATATACCCCACACTACATAATACAGCGTGTACATTTAGATCTGCCATCTGTGTCACAATCTGTGTAAGCCAGCCACCGACATCAACTTCCAGGACGAAATTCTTTGAACGAACTTCGCAACCAGAGGACCCCCGACGTCAGCTTTTGCTTTATTTGATAGAGCGCGAGCTCAATAGCACTTCTATCTACTTTTTATTCTTTATTGATTGAAACTACAAAATTCCCCCAAGGGTAAAGTTTTCTGAACTTTCGACCCAAAATCCGGGC
>Ga0307511_10004566_pt1 | contig 14125 bp, 5 predicted proteins | sample 13_EM_MG_FD_200266 | JGI IMG/M metagenome (GOLD analysis project Ga0307511, IMG submission 200266) | Populus trichocarpa ectomycorrhiza microbial communities from riparian zone in the Pacific Northwest, United States - 13_EM | ecosystem: Host-associated > Plants > Roots > Unclassified | place...
GCATTGGGAGGCGGTTAAATGGATCATGAGGTACTTAAAAGGGTCATCAGAGACATGTCTCACCTTCACAGCTAGTGGTTTGAAACTTGAAGGTTTTGTAGACGCTGATTTAGCAGGAGATGTTGATAGCCGAAAGAGCACTACAGGATATGTATATACTCTAGGAGGTACTGCTATTTCCTGGAGTTCTACCTTACAAAAGATCGTCGCTCTTTCAACAACAGAAGCTGAATATGTTGCAGTCTCAGAATCTGCAAAAGAGATCGTATGGTTGCAGAGTTTTCTGAAAGAATTGGGCAAGATGAATGAAAAGGGTACTTTGTATAGCGATAGTCAGAGTGCAATCTTCCTTGCCAAGAATCCAGCATTTCACTCAAGGACGAAGCATATTCAGATCAAATATCACTTCATCCGACAATTGCTAGACGAGGAGCAACTGATGCTAGAAAAGATCTGCGGAAGCAAGAATCCAGCTGACATGTTAACCAAAGGAGTTACTCTTGATAAACTGAAGCTGTGTAAAGCTTCAGTTGGTCTCAGAAATTAAAAGACAGATCTAGCACCATTTGTGTCCAAGTGGGAGATTGTTAAGTGTGGACACAAGATGGTGGTGGTGGCAGCCATGTCAAGCATGGCTGCTGTCAAACATGGCTGCAAGGTTAGGCATGGTAGGTTGCCTAACCATTGAAAATGGTGGCTGCCATATTTGACTAAAGGAGAGTGTCTTGATTATAAATAGAGGTGCTGACAGAGAGACGAAAAATTGAAGAACAAGAGAGAAACAGAGAGAGAGAGAGCTAGGGAGAGTTGAGTTGAGTAGAGGAATTTGTCTCCTCCTCCTTGTTTTGTTGTTTGTATTGTTTCCAAGCTTGATTAATACAAACCAGTAGCTATGTGGAGTAGGCAAGTTGTCGAACCACGTAAATTTGTGTGTGTTTGATTGCTTGAATGTCCCAACACCAATAGCCTTCATTTTCGCTCACTAGATAAATACTGTATAAAGTATTTGCTCTTTCTCTCTCTCGGGAACACAACAAAGCTAAGAAGGCAAAAGGAGGTGGGCCTCAGCTGAGACCCAGTGAAAAGCAACAAACAACGAAAGCACAAAAGCAAATTAGCCCAGAGCAGCCTCAAGCCAGACCAACAATGTGCCGGGCCTCGAACATCTGGACGCGACTTGCATGATAAGAAGCGGCCCTCTTGGCAGAAGTGATTACAGGGGAGCTCGTAAAGGTGATTGATGTTGAATTATCAACTACCCATCAATGGGAGTATGGATAAAGGTTTCGTGGCCCATAACTTCTTTTTTTTTTTAGATTAATGATGATATCTGAATAAGATTGTATCTCAATTAATTTTACGGTTACTAAAATTAATAATAATATAAATTTTTAATGGTTCTGAAAAAATTTAAACTTGTAATTATTAGAAAATATATTCAAAACCGTCTGACCAGTTGAGCTACTATCAGAAAGTTGTGCTCACAATTTTTGCTAATAGAAGTAAAGAGAGTTTTTTTAAAATATTTTATTTAAAAAGATATTAAATTAATATTTTTTATATAATTTTTTTGAAGGGGTGTCACCTCTCCATGCCAGATAATATAGGTTACAGGTACCCTCATATTACAAACAATGATCCTCAGCTTCCTATTGGATTGTTAGTCGCAACTGATGAGGAAGGATGGAAAAATATTTCTCATAATTGGATCTTTTAGATTTTTCTTTGTGAGCTCACTTCATAAAATGTCGTCCACATGAAAAACCAAACCCTTTACCACCTTACGATTTTGAGAGCATATCCCCGCTGAAAAGTTAGAGATAAGCAATTTAAAGGATTAAAAAGAAAAATAAAAAATAAAATAAAGATCTTGTAAAACTCTTGTCCGAGAGACCAAAGCCACAACCTCCTTTTCATGATTCTTTCCAACTCCATAACCTGTAAAAAGATATATCATCACTCCAGAGAGAGAGAGAGAGAGAGGGAATGGCTATGAAGAATTGTTTCCAAGTTAGTTCGGTGAGCACCACCAGAGCTGGTGTTTGTCATCCATTTGCTCCTGTGGAAAAGCTTCAATTGCCAACATCTAAGGGACTGAACACATCCAATTTGTTATTATCTTCACCTTCTTCGTCCTTTCCTCCCTCATTGAGAAGCAGATGCCAAGAATCCCGCATTGTCTGCAAAGCTCGTGAAGCTGTAGATGCAGGTTTGCCAAATTCTACCTTGGCAGCTTTTTATGCGTCTCTTGTTTACTAGAACATCATGCAAGGAATGGAAGTATATAGTTACTAATCCCTTCTTAGTCATTGGGCATAGGCTACGTACTTCTTGAAGGAAGTAACGAAATTAAATCGAGTTAAAATTAGATAGCCCCTGATATTTTCCTCTCCATATATCTCCTTATTTAATCGCAGGAGACTATTAAATGGAAGGATAAAATCTTCAATAAATTCATCAGCTTTCTTCCCTTTTTTCCTTGAGGATGAGTATTCCTGAAATCTGATACATGCAAATGCTTGAAAAGTGCAGTTCAAGTAGCGACAGATGCAAGCTGGGATGCTGTGATTGGAGGTGACACCCCTGTTCTGGTGGAGTTTTGGGCACCATGGTGCGGACCTTGTAAAATGATAGCACCAGTAATCGAGGAATTGGCACAAGAATATGCAGGAAAGATAGCTTGTTACAAAGTAAACACCGATGACTGCCCTAGCATTGCCACAAAGTACGGAATAAGAAGCATACCAACCGTGCTGTTTTTCAAGAAAGGAGAGAAGAAAGAAAGTGTAATTGGAGCAGTGCCAAAGACCACCCTGTCTAGCTCCATAGAGAAGTATATTGATGTTTGAAAACAACAAATTATGTAGAGCTATGATGGAGCTATAAGGGAATAGCTATCAAAACTTTCTTGCATAATGTAAATGTCACTACGAATTCAGTTCTTGTTCCAATTGATAACGCAATGAGCATCACTATTTCTTCAGCTTATGAACTGTCTTTCCTCCATTTGTAAATGCACAGAAATCCATTTAAGCCTATCATGCAGCGCCTTGAAAGGCTCTTTTTAAATTTGGAAATCACATGCATCTCCATTCATCTAAAGATTAGACCATGTTCTTCTCTGATCTGCCACAGCTCCTAATCGTGCTTTCAAGTTTTAAGTGAGATGTCACCGTTATAATAATTTGATTAATCAATGCTGAGCAATAATAGAAAAATTAGTTGCCAGTTGGCAAGATCTAAAGACAGACAAGATTTAACACTTCACTAGCCTCCCTGCCTCACCACTTAATTTCAGCCTAGTGTTTCAAATCAGGGAATCACTTATCGAGCCTCACCATTCTTGAGCTTAACCACCAGGTCAACAAAATTCAATGACGCCGAATCTATAGGCAGCGGTAAGAGGAAACTGAAAAGAATACAACGCAATAAAATACATATGGGCTCTAAGATAACCCTAAAAATCGAACTGATGAGCAAATCCATCAACACTTGATGTATTTTCATGAATGATGACTTGAAAATGAGCAGGAACTACACGTGGAAAGGGCTCTCAACCAGACAGCTATCCCTCCCTGAATTCCCATTCCAAGACTGTTAGTTAGAAAAGAGGCTGCATTGAATCATAATTAGGAAAACAATTAGAAGTAAATGAGGCAACTCAAGGAGGATTTAATATTTCTTTGATAAAACACTATGCTATATGTTTACTTTTCCTCGACAATTAGTACAAAGTGGGAAGCACGCCCTCAAGCTATTCCTTGGTGTAATGCAATGCCATCTTCACAAGGCTTTTATGAAATTCTGCCCACACTTGTACCGCAGAAGCAGCTGCGGAGACATCAATATAATTAACAGAACCTTCAAGGGGATGGTTTCCAATCAAACTGGAGATTACTAAACCCATTAACTGCTCCTAGCCCACTAAGCAGTTGGTTCCCCAAATCCTGTTGATGATTCATGCTCTGGTCTCGTACCATCGATGGCATGCCCATCCGACCATTCATCATTGAGTTATTACCCATTGCAGCTCTGATCCCATTGACCATTACAGACTGCGCAAGTCCACCCATAGTCCCATATCCAGCACCCCCTATTCCAGAACTATTGACTGCCCCATTTCCCACCAGGCCATTTCCACCATTAAGAACCGTATTATTACCTGTTGGCAAAATTCCATTGACATTTTTCACTTCATTCCCCAACGAACCAACCCCAACCATGCCACCAGTTCCATTAAGTTGACTGGTTAACATCATTTCATGTAAAAATTTCTGGACAGAGCTTTGAGAATCACCATGGTCAGCCTCGCCAGAAAGAGTTGGCTGTTGCAACGGAATATTTGCTGGTGAATTTGTGGAACTAATGTGATTCACAGCTGTCAAGGCACTATGAGATGCTTGTGGAGGATTATTAGACGAGGACGGTGTTGGCGACTGGAAAGGAGAAGGGTTAGGTTGTGCTTGTGGAATCGTACTGGAGGAACCAGGAGATGGAATCTGAACAGAGTTTCCTCCATAGGGACTGCTTGCATTATTGATAGAATTTTGTTGTCTTGAATTCATAGAATTTTGGTGGACAAGCCCAACAATAGCGCTGGCATAGGTAGTTGTAGATGCTGTGTTGAGTGAGTTATTTACACTAGCCATACCATTGCTAGCAGCAATTTGCATTGTGGCTTGGGCAGAACTTTGATCACTATTTGAGTTCGCAGTTATTGTTTGCTGTTGTTGTTGCTGTTCCTCAGGCTGTTGTGCTTGACTATGGAACCCAATTGAAGCACCTGTCCTCCTAGGGAACTTGGACAAACTCTCTGAAAACAAAAAAAATAAATAGATAATTGAGCCCAGATTGACAACAAAGGACAACAAGGTATGTTGGTGATATGCATGATCATCACTGCCACGTCACGATCAGCATGAACTTTTTCAGGGATCATTTCATTAGGACCACATCAGAAAATTACAAACAAGAAAGTTAAAATAATAGCCCAATCAAGAACCCGTCAAACTTACCCATTGGTCCAGTTCCTGTTTCTCGACTATAATCAATCAAGTCTTTCATACTATTTACCACTTCTGATATCTGCAATGATAATGAACAAATTATTATGAGAGAAAAAAATATTCAATCAGACTGCATATAACTTGAGCAAAAAATCGTGAAACATCCTTGAAAATCACCATTTTTCACTTGACATTTTTACGGATATAAATCTTTTCAGATGCCATATCCAGACTTCAAGGAATAATATGCAAATGATGTTAACAAAATAATTAAGATCATTTTCAGCTGTTTGTGACAGATTTGTTAAAAGGATAGGATAAGCAAGCAGAGGCAGTCTGACTTCAAACAGCATTCATTAGATATCAAAAAAATCTACAAGCCCGTATCATTGCAAGAGTTTCAATGTGAGTTTAAACGAATATACAGCTTATAGCAATAAAACCAGCAGTTCAGACCTTAAGATATTTCCAAGTCACAATTTCAAACACCATGGTAGAAATGGAATTTACAATTACAGGGGCAAATCAATGCCACAATATATTATACAGATGTTGATTAATCTATAAAAGATAAAGGATGAGGGGGTACAACGAGCAACTGGGTAAAAAAGAGTATATATTTGCATGGAGGCTAGAAGCATACAGAAATCATGATATTCTAGTTCAACATCAGCTCTTAAACCATTGTATTTGCTAGAAGAGAGCAAGCATAATGGAAGTTGCCGTAAAAGCAAAGCAACTGCCAAATCTTGTATGAAATTGAGCCATCCATATTCATTATGTTACAGGTCCTCAAACAAAATCATGCCAAACCTAACAGACACATTAACATATCCTGAAAGATGTAGTCGAGAAGACAACTTTTCTAGGCATGACTTTGAACAAATTCACTGCAATGAGCAAAAGGACAACATTGGAGAGCACATGCATTGAATACCAGAAAACAATTCAGATCTTAACTGCAAATAAGAATGAAGAAAAGTATGATCGCTTTCCTCCAGAAAAACAAAGTGCATATGAACTTGAACTTGTAAAGCTGAAATTGAAGGCACTAATATTTCAAACCCAAAGGATCTCATCACCAACATTTGTAGTGAGCTCAGAGTCCGAGACATGCATCCAGTCACACTACTAAATGTAGAAAATGTGCGCTACCAGTGACTTTTAGCCCTTAGCAAACAACAAGGACATTCACGAACCACAATGACTCTAATAGGAGTTGGAATGTCACCTGAAGGCACCGCACATATCTCTTTGTATATCCCAGATCATTTACTAATGGCACTTCCAAGGCTTTTGCCAGTTGCCGAGCTGATGCAACAAACCTAAAGAAAGATAACTCATCAATAATAGATAGAAGGCATGGACAGCACCATACATGTATTACAAAAATGAAAAATTTCTCATTGCGCTCATGTAGAACAGTTCATATAATACAAGGATAAAGAACTTGTAAAAATGCAAATTTCTGCAGTTGTTGAGACAATAAGTCAAACAAACTACACTATAAAACACAGGGCCAACCATAAGGGATGCATTGGAGGGTGTGTGACTTTCTCACTTTGTGGAAATGTAAATTGCATTCCTGATGTGCCCTAAATCTAAGTAAAAAAAACTTGCTCCAGTCTCAACAAAAAATATTCCTCAAGATGTTCATCTCTTAAATTATACAATGAAGAATAGAAAAACTGTGTTGAAATGGAGTAACTGACAGTGTAATCTCATCTCCCTCATGGACATGCTAAGCAAAGATGATACATAATAACCAAGTATTAGTTACATTTACATTCAGAAGCATGTTCACACAACATAAATTCAAATTGACAAATGAATGAAAGATTGTCATGCACATATATAGGAAATATTCCAAAACATTGATCTTGATTGACAGAGCAATGGTACTCAAATAGTTGCAACAACTTTGTCATAATTAATCCTGCAAACAGATCCTAGTAACCACAAAAGGTATATAAACATAAAGTGCATGCTCAACCAAAAGCTCATGGTTGGTCAAAACAAACATAATGTTGCGAGACTACTTACAAGTTACAATTATTTTGCAACTCCGGGACAGATAAATTGGATGATGCATTTTGAGTAGCAGCCTGGTACTTTTGAGCTGCAGCACCAAGCTGACTTACCTACAAATATAAAGAAAAACACTGAATACTTGAGTTGCAGTTGTAAGCAGGAATTATGTTCTAGCTCCTAGATACCATATCACATAGCAAAAACCTTAATCCTTATCATTAATCACTTAACATAGAGGTTTCTTCAGTGATGAACTGAACATCAGTATGGGTAGTGAACTGGAAGTTAAGGGTACTTCGGTTATTTCACAAAAATCAACAGGGCCGTAAACCACGTAGAAAATAGCAGAACATAATAAGCAGAACAAACAAAACGCTTCCATTAAGCATTACTTAACATCAATGTTTGTTTGTGATAAACTGGATATTTAAGGTTCTTTAGCCCTTCTAAGGATACGAACAGGGCCACGAACCAGACTTTGCTAACAGCAAGTCCATACAAAATCTACAAATATACAATCAAACAAGTCAAAATATCAAACATTCACCGATATCAAGCCTCAATTTAATTCATTTATATGATCCTGATCCACCGACCTACTCAATGGAAGCACAAATCTTCCAACTGCTGTGGGTTAAACAAACATCAGTACCCAGAAGATGCATAACATGTAAGGAAAAAAACACAGCTAAAAATGATGGCACTTCGAACTAAACAAATTCAATTAATTTCACTTCCAACAGGAAATAAAAGTAACAAAGAACTTCTCGCCTAATTAAGTGAAGCACAGCTAACCTGTGGTATCAACAATCTTCGAGGTATTAGCTCTTCATGGCGCCGAGCACAAAACTCCCAAGAGCATATCTGGCAAAATAATGGATGAAAAGGACACAGAAAAAATCAGCTAACACTCCCTGAAGAATTTAGAAGCTTATAAAAGCAAAAGGGAATTTCTCTTAATGTGCAACCTTCAAGTCTGGGGAGAAGACTATCCGCAGCTGACCATCACGAACAACGCGAAGTTGCTCAAAAACACTCTCTTGTATTGCTTTTGCATAATCCAGGACAATTTGACCAGATGAGTTTTGATATTCACGTGGCATATCAACATAAAGAAGTTCTTCCAAAGTGCCACTTTCATATTTGATTTTGAAAAGCCTAGGAAGAACCTCAACAGTTGCCTCTGAAAGTACAGAATACCAAAATCAGATATAACATGATCCATGAGGCAGCAGCAAAACAAAGAGACAAACCAATTCAAACTAGCACCAAGGTCAGTATCATCTGTGGCCAGAAACAACATGCAAAGAACAACAAAGATTTTGAAGATCTAACAACATACCAAAACCACGGCCTGGCTTGCGATTGCAAATCTCACAATGCCATACGTCCTGCAACACTAGCACAAATTGTTACAATTTGCATTCATAATTGGCTCTACAAGAAATTAAAAAAGCAGTTCTACCGAACCCTTATAATTAACTTTTCTAGCATGTGTATCATGGGAGCATCTTTTTGTTCTCTGGATTTGAAACAGAGCATCCAAAGAGAACATTTAGAAGATACCATGAATATGCATATATCTTTGAAATGATATTCCTAACTTGTCTACTTTCACCTAAGACACCAGTATAAAAGTGCTTGATTGAATCTACAGCACAATAATAGTTTTTTAAAATCACCAAGTTTTCTCTAGCAGCAGACCTGAGGGAAAACACCAGTTGTTTGCCGGCCACTTCCGTACATAGAAACACACCACTTCTTTTTTGCATGGGGAGCAAAGAACTCAGCAACAAATTTCCTCCAGAATTCTATGTTATTGTCCTAAAAGGAAAGTAGGAGCTATTACGAATCAAAGCAGCCAAAAGGAAACAGTTAACAAAATCTTCACAAGGAAATCTTACTTCAGGTCTGCGCTGCTGTTGATGCATGTAATTTGTGAGACGACGGGCACACATCCCAGGTTCATACACTGGTTTTACAGGAGACCTCAAAGGTATATTCTGTTGTTGAAATTGTTGTGGTAATTGAGGCCGTTGCTGTGGCATTGCCTTCAAAAGTTGCTGTTGCTGCAGCAGCCTTTGCTGATGCAAAAGATTTAGTTGTGCAACAGCCTGCTGAGAAGACTGCCTTGACATGTGAAGGAACTGCTGCTGCTGTTGCTGCTGCTGCTGCTGCTGCTGCTGCTGATGATGATGATGATGATGCTGCTGCTGTTGCTGCTGATGTTGTTGCTGTTGATGTAAAAACAAAGATTGATCTGAATGTTGAGGTTCCAACTTCACAGTTGGCAAACTTCGCATCGTCTGAATTTGCTGGTGCTCCAACTTAACTGGACCCATATTTCTCAGTGGCTGAGGTTGTTGCAGTTGCCGTGCTCCATGTTGATCATTAGTCACATGTGGCTCCAACTTAACAGGTCCAACACCAGCCAACCCTCCTCGTATTGATTGAAACTGGTGCTGCTGCTGCACCTGCTGAGTGTTATGAGCGCCAGAGAACTGTTGCATTGATTGCTGACCATGCTGGAAATTTTGTGCTTCAAGTTGTTGGGACTGCTGTTGATCTGGCAACAACTGGTTGCCAGAAGGGTTTGAAAACTGATGTCCCTGAACTTGACAAGAAGGACCAGGGTTAACCATATTTGATGGTACAAATGACGATGAAGGAGCATTGAAACCCATTCCATTACCACCATTTGAAAGTGGATCGGACTCTGCCCCAGTATCAATATTTCCGCGCTGACTGCTCCCAGGGCCAGGAAGTCCAGGATTTGGACCTCCATTACCAAAAGACTGGTTCAGCAGGGAGGACATGTTGGGCACATTTCCAAGCATGCTCATGTTATTAAACTGAGTACGGGGGGACACTAGAGACGGGAAGGCTGTTTGAGAACCCAAAGGGCCACCTTGAGCTCCCAGCATCCCCGAATTCGATCTCAAAAGTGAAGGAGAGACAGACTGGGCACCACCAATTGGAGTAGGCGGCCCCGAGGGTAACATCTTATCAAGAATCACAATCAAAAAAACTCTTTGAAGTATAAAACTATCTAAAACAACATAAATTGAATAGCCTAAAATTACATAACAGAGCAAGATAAAGCACTTAGACAACTGGACTCGGTCACCACTTCAAGTACACTCCCAAATCCTGCAGACCTCAAAATCCTTACTGCGCACCAAATAGGTTTTGTGCCTGAGCAAATGGTGCTGCGTTCTATGAAACACGAGGCACACGCCAAAAAAAACCAAAAGCAAAGAAGAATCTTCAATTCTGAACATTCTACAGCCACGGTATCTTGACACGAACAGCAATCTTTAAATGGTTCTCGCATGAATCTCTGTATGTCATGAGGAGTTTCAGATCTATTTGAATCAGGATAGTATGTACAAAGCTAAATATTTCAAAAACCAAAAATACCAATTTTCACTACTAAATACAGCTTTAAAAGAAACTCATAACAAAAACCATATCAAAATCACAACAACTTAGCAAGAAGAACCATTTCACCCAACTCAAACACTCACAAAAGAATATTTATCAAAAAAAACCAACCTTTTTCACAGCATCCAAAGGCTCAAATTCAAATCTCACAATCCAGAAAGAATTCAAGATTGTAACTGTAACTTTCAAAAGAAACCAATATAAACTAAAAACAGTAACTAGCAAGGTTTAGAACACAGCTAAAACAACCTTGATCAAGCTTCAACAAACTAAAGGGATATAAAGGGAAAATGGGTTTTTTAAGGAAATAATAAAAGTTGAAAAAGTTTGTGAGCTAAAAAACTTAAAAACAACTTACCACAATACAATTCTCAAACAGTAGTGAGGCTGATAGTCTCTCAACAAGATTTCTCTTTCAATGAAACTACAGGCTGAAAGAGAGAGAGAAAAAGAACACAACTGAGCTGTTTTAGAAGCACACAAGACCCTAGGGTTTTATTTTGTTTCGCTCAACCTCTTCAAAAATCTAATATTAAGGTTCTTTTTTTCTGTTGCTGTTGTTTTTATTTCTCTCTCTATTGAGGAAGTGCTGCTGTATGTCTTGTTTCTTTGCTGCTGAATCTAGAGAGAGAAAGGGGGGTTATTTCAGAGAGAGAGTGTCCTTGCGGACGTCAAATTTGTATTCGATCGGATTCAATTTTTTCTTCTTTCATTCTTTTTCTCTCTCCAGCAAGCAAGTCAAATGCTATTCTTTCTCTCTTCCTCGCTTGTGTTTTTTTATGTGAACATTGCATGCATGTATGCATGGTTTATCATAGTTTTATGGGTCGTTACATTACATGCCATCATGTATTGGTCATGTTGCATGTATTATTAGGTTTTGAAAATGACATTGGATTGGTTGGTATTTACAGAGACTGCCAACTAGGGTTGGTGCCGTGATGAATTCCGTGTGAGTGCTTGGACCATATTTTGTTGCTATGCTATTGATCGTTTTGCCACGTGTGCTGTGGATTTGTCTTGTTGTTGCTTGTGACGTGATCACGAGATTTTAAGTGTGGGTGGAATTTTATGCTAATAAATGTCTGTAATTAAGTGATTGGTGGAGATTGATTATCTTTAGAAAGCGATATTTCTTTCCAATAAGAATGTCATGTCATTTTCAGATAAGGAATTATTTTAAGAGTTCGAACTAATAAAATAATAATTATGCATTACATTGATTCGGTTTATTATATTTTTATTAAAATAATAAATAAATATGGGTTGTGAGGTGTCTCTGTGATATTATGATATGCTCGTGGCTCTTATATTTTGTAGTTAAAAATATCAACTAATCATGATTAGTTGTGAACATGTGGCATGTTCTTACAATGACATGTGTTAAAAAATTTACTGTGTAAATAAAATAACCCAGATCAATATAGTAAATGATATAATTAATGCAGTTGATACGGTGCTGAAATATAAGGAAAATAATAAAAAAATATGTTACATGTTCGAAATTAACTATGATTAGCTGACTTCTTAAATTAATGATACAGGGAGCCATAAACATGTTATAGAGGGACACTAGTTATTTTAACCGTGCCTTTATGCTGGTTAGTTTTTTTTTTTTTTTACTAAAACAAATTGAACATATTGGTTTTTTCAATATTTTTTTATATTAAAATATCAAATAAAAAAATTATATATATGTATGTATTTAATTAAATAAATTAATAATCGTCGATGTCAATAACTAAATAACTAAATACTTGTATGAAAAAGTCAAAAGGCGAATGTAAATCAATATATTTAATATCGTCATACGGTCCATTTATCCAATTGTGTTCAATGATCTTGTTTATTAAAATTATTTTTTTATTTAATGAAATGATATCAAAAATAAACATACATGTAAAAATTGATTGAATAAATCAAATGAAAAAACAATATCTCGCAATGTTGCAATTATTATAAATACCTTCCAAAAATAAATAATTAAATTTAAAAAATACATGTGTTTTTTTTTTAAAAAGCAAAATAACAAAAAAGAAAAAAGAAATATGTCAAGCGCCGCTAGGCATGCCCATCTAGGAAGGGCCCACACGCAGGCTCTGATTTTTTTTGTAAATGTAATGGGGGTGGTCGTCTGCCCCATTATGTTTTGAAAAAAGAAAGTCAGATGGCAAGTCGTCTGGTATTTCCTAGAATGGCTGAAAAAACAGGTTCAAAATTTTTCTTAAAAACTCATTTTTTAACCAATTCTTGACCCAAAACACCTAGAAAAGAGTCTAAACACCTTGACAAACTCATAAATGACCTTAAAAAAACCACTTAAAAAATTAACCCGAAATAAAAAAATCTTTTTGAGCTCATATCTAGTTTTTTATGCAATTTCAAGGCACAAAAATATATAAGTAAAACTCTTTTCACAAAATAGAACAATTTGACACTAAGATTGACTATTTTGATAGTTAAAATCGATGTCAATATTATTTTTATCTATCTACTGCTAGAATTTGGCAACCTCTCTCTTATCTCTTAAGTCGTAGACTAAAAATAACAAAAGCAAATTTGTATACAAAAACAAATTTGAAAAAACATTGAATGACTGAACATGTATAATTAATAAAGTTTGAAGACTAAATTAAACTTTTTGTGTGAACTTTGAAACCATTACTCATTTGTGGCTTCTTTTTTACTTTGATTTTCTGTCTTTCAATTTTATCATTGCCCAATAAAATTAATCTAATTATCCTTTAATTTAGTTAAAAAATAATGTAATTGCACAAAAATATTTGAAGATCAAATTAAAAAAAAATGAATAGAATATCTACAGTTAAATATAAAGGAGTGAACAACATGGTGCGTACGGTGAAAAAACCACACTTTTTAGATTTTTAGTAATAATAATAATAAAAAAAATACAATAACACAATGAATATATCATTTTTAAGTGTGGATTCATTATTTAATCTTTATATGGTAATAGTTCACTACAAGAAGACATTGATGTTGTGATGGTCATTTCTTGACGATGTAAGTGTCGAATTATTTGTGATTATAAATCATGGTGCTGGATGCTGAGTTAATCATTACTTGAAACACTTAATCACACAAATATTTATTTTTACTTTATTGTTAATTTTCAATTTTTTTTTTTATGGTTAGCCTCAATCAAAGCTCAATTTTTCTTTGGTTCCTTGTTCTTTAAGAGTTGCATGTGAATAAAGGGGGGAAAAAATAGCATGTCTCTGTATAATTGAGTATTAATGCTTAATGATTGGTTTTGCCACCACAAACCATGCGACTACAGTTATCAAATATGCCCCAGCCTATTGATCTGAAAACCTCCCTGCGCAGGATCTAACTTGGCTAGGTTTGTAAATAGAACGACCGAGATATTGACTCGGTCAAGACCACGATCGGGTCGAAAGATTGACTTCAGAAAAATGGAAGGAAAAAAAAATGCTTGGAGTAGGGCATGAATTTAAGGGAGACTGTTTTTATTATTTTTATTATACGAAAAGCATGCTACATAAACACAATACTTGTTCAATTGAGAGAAAAGTTCGTCGGGGCACATTTTGAGAAAGAAGGCCTTGAATTCTTTTTTATTTTTAGAAAAAAAAAAAAAAAAAAAAGAAACTTGAGATAGG
>Ga0307511_10004567_pt1 | contig 14125 bp, 10 predicted proteins | sample 13_EM_MG_FD_200266 | JGI IMG/M metagenome (GOLD analysis project Ga0307511, IMG submission 200266) | Populus trichocarpa ectomycorrhiza microbial communities from riparian zone in the Pacific Northwest, United States - 13_EM | ecosystem: Host-associated > Plants > Roots > Unclassified | place...
GCCAGCCCTGGAAGGCTGTTGAAATTCGATCAAAGTCTCTGCAAAATGTTGATTGATGCAGTGCAGCTTTCCGGTAACAGCCTCCAATATCGGGGGTTCCGAAGGGGGCAAGCCCCCTTTTAACAAACGGCTAGGTACCGATCACCCCGCCATCGTTGCGGCGGACCACCACCGTGGACGAGCGCGGTACGCCGCCATCCGGCCAGGTCGAGCCCTCGCCCGGATGCTGGATGTTGACGAACAGGCTGCGCGCATCCGGGGCGAGCACGCAGCCTGCCACCTCTGCCCCACGGGGCGCGGTGAGAAAGCGCCGCACCTCCCCGCTTGCCGGGTCGCCCGCCAGCATCTGATTGTTGCCCATGCCCGCGTAGGGGCCGCGCTCCACTGGATAGTCGGTCTGGATCCACAACACGCCGCGCGCATCCACATGCAGGTTGTCGGGCGAGCCGAAGGCATCGCCCTTGATGTTGCCCTTGAAGTTGGGCTCGCTCAGGGCCGGGTTGCCGGCCAGCGCGAAAAAGCCGAAATTGAATTGCGTCCCCGCCACATCGCCACCCATCTCGTTGATGCGCAGGATGTGGCCGAAAAAATTCGCCACCCGCGGGTTGGCCGGATTGGCGCCCTCTTTCGCGTTCGGCGCGCCGCGCGCGGTATTGTTGGTGCAGGCGATGTAGACCTCGCGGGTGACCGGGTGCACCGCCGCGCCTTCGGTGCGGTCCATCGCGGTCGCACCCAGCGCGGTGGCGGCCAGGCGCGCGTGGATCAACACCGTGGCCTGGTCCGGGAAGCCATTGGCGGCGGTGAGCGGCCCGGTCCCTTGCACCAGCGGCAGCCATGCGCCCTTGCCGCCCGGCTCGAAGCGCGCCACATACAGCGTGCCGTGATCCAGCAGGTCGCGATTGGCGGCCGGCTTGTCCGGGCTCCAGGCATCGCGCGCAACGAATTTGTAGAGATGCTCGAAGGGTTCGTCGTCGGTGAGATACCAGGCGCAGCGCCGGTCCGCGCCCACCGCCAGGCCGGCGGCCTCGTGGCGCATGCGGCCCAGCGCCGTGCGCTTGACCGGCACAGCATCGGGCTGGAACGGGTCGATCTCCACCACCCAGCCGAAGCGGTTCGGCTCGTTCGGCGCTCTCGCCATGTCGAAGCGCGGCTCGAAGGCCGCGTGCGGCATGCCGTAGCCTTGCGCCCGATAACCATAGCGCGCCAGCGCGGCGCCATTCGCCGAGGTCGGCGGCAGCGGCGCGCTGGCGCTGAAATAGGCGTGGGTGTTTTCTTCGCAGGCGAGGTAAGTGCCCCAGGGCGTGCGCCCCTGGGCGCAATTCATCATGGTGCCCAGCACCTGGGTGCCGGCGGGATCAAACGGGGTGCGCATCAGCGCATGGCCGGCGGCCGGGCCGCCGACGCGCATCGGCGTGGACAAATGCACGCGGCGCGCATAGCGCGACGGGCGTTGCACATGCCATTGCCCGCGCTCCAGTTTCACCTCGACCACGCTCACGCCCACCGCGTGCAGCGACTTGGCGGTCTTCTCGGCATTCCAGGCGCCCGCGCCGTCGGCCTGCAGCAAATTCTCCTCGGTGTACTCGTGATTGAGCACCAGCAGACCGTGATCGGATTTGTCCTGAAAGGGAAAGAAATGCATGCCGTCGCAGTGCATCCCGGCCTGCAAGGCCTGCTCGGCCGCGCTGTTGCCGCCGTTCGGCTTGAACCGCGGCAGGCCGGCCGGGCTACCGACCGGGTCACCCCAGCGCAGCAGCACCTGCGCGGTATAGCCGGCGGGTACGCGCAATTCGTCGGCTGTGCTGGGGCTGATGCCTGCAAAGCCCAGCAACTTGCCGGGACCGCCGGCGGGAGGCGCCGCGAACAGCGGCGGGCTCAGGACCGCGGGCAGCGCACCGAGGCTGGTCTTGAGAAAATCGCGGCGCGCCTGGCGCGGCAAAGGGAGGGAGCGTGACATGGGAGCGCTTTTTCCAGCGCGCGCGGCCACGATCGGCCACTGCGCGCTGTCCGCATCCTACCGCGCCCGCGCCTTCCCGTTCTGATCCACCCCGGAGAAAGCAATGGCCGTCGCTATTGCGAGCATTGGCAACGCCGCATGCGGTTTCGGTGGCATGGAGAGCACTTCCGCTTTTATCGTTACAGTCCACTAGGATATTGAGGCAGGCAGTTCCGGACCAAAACGGTTGCTGTCGCTGCGCAATTGCGCAAACAGCCGGCGCGCGGCCGCCGAGCTGCCGGTCGGATGGGCATACAGGTAGTAGCTGGCATCGGGCAGCGGCGGCAAGCCGTCATCGATGCCCAGCACGCGCATGCCGCCATCGACCAGTTCAATGCTGCGCCCCGTAATACCCAGTCCCGCCCGTACCCCCGCACGGATTGCCGCCAGGGTTGGCGCCAGGAAACGCACCCGCCAGGCAATGCCGGCCTGGCTGAGCGCTTCCAGCGAAAGCTTGCGGAACAGGCTCGGCTCATCGGCCAATACCAAAGGCACCGGCGTCCCCGGCACATAGACGAAGCTGTTCGAGCAGATCCACACCGTCGGCGAGGTGCTCAGGCGCAACCCGGGCAAGCTGTCGTCGAAACGAGTGGAAATGGTCATGTCGAGGCGGCCTTCGCGCAACGCATCCATCAGGAAGGGGCTGCGCCCCACGTCGATGGTCATCTGCAGGTCGGGCATGCTTTGCAGGAAGCGCGGCAGCAGACCGGTCAGCAGGGTATCGGCCACGTCGTACGGGGAACCGATGCGCAGGGTGGGCAACAGCTCGCGCGAGCCGACCGACAGCAGTGCCTGATCGTTGAGCGCGAGCATGCGGCGCGCATAGGTAAGCAACTGTTCGCCCTGCGTCGTCAGCCGTTTGCCGCGCCCCTGCTTCTCGAACAGCGGGCTGCCGATCTCGATCTCGAGGCGCTGCATTTGTTGCGTAACGGCCGATTGCGTCTTGTGCAACTGCAGGGCAGCCGCCGCGAAGGTGGCATGCCGGGCAATCGCATCCAGGGTGCGCAAGGCGTCGAGATCCAGTGTATGCATTGCAATTACTTCAATAAAACTAATGAGTTTATGCCAAAAAATAAATTGTGCCACACCTTTCTAATCGCTAATCTCTTTCATATTCAGAGATAAATCAAGTGAAAATGGACATGAGCGAGCGCAACACCATCGTGCACCAATTTATAGAAAACATAAGGGAAATTGCACAAAAGCAGGGCGGCATCAACAATCGCGACACCCTGGCCCAAGTGCTGGCGCAGCTCCAGGCCCTGGCGGGCCAGACCGCGCTGTGGACCGATGCGCGCTTCGCGCCGCCCGCGGGCGACGAGCGCCAGGCGCGCTACATGATCAGCGAGCAGCCCGACCAGACTTACGCGCTCTATCTCAACGTGATGCGCCCGGGCAAGCAGATCACGCCGCACGACCACACCACCTGGGCCTGCATCGCCGCCGTCGAAGGCGTGGAACACAACTACCTGTACCGGCGCCTGGACGACGGCAGCGTGCCCGGCCACGCGCGGCTGGAGCAGACCGGCACCGTGGTGGTCGGGCCGGGCGCGGGGATCGCGCTGATGCCCGACGACATCCACGCCGTCGAGATCCGCGGCGAACAGGTGATCCGCCACCTGCATTTCTACGGGCGCGCGCTGGAGACGCTGAACCAGCGCACCGGATTCGATCTCCAAAACAACACCTCCAGGATCATGCCGATCGGCGTGCAGACCCGGCGCTGAGCCAGCGAGAAACCGGGATATCCCCTTCAACGACCAGGTGCCGGCCCATCGCCGGCACCCCGCATATGACCCAATCCATCACATCCGTTCAACTCAAACAGTGGCTGCACGACGGCCAGGAGATCGCCCTGCTGGACGTGCGCGAGCACGGCCAGTTCGGCGAATCGCACCTGTTCTACGCCATCCCCCTGCCCTACAGCCGACTCGAACTCGACGCCCCGCGCCTGGTGCCGCGCCGTGCCACCCGGCTGGTGGCCTACGACGACGGCCGCGGCGACGTCGCCGCGCGCGCCGCGCGGCGCCTGGAGGCGATCGGCTACACCCAGGTCCACGTGCTGGCGGGCGGGACCGCCGCCTGGACCAGCGCCGGCTACCGCCTGTTCCAGGGCGTCAACCTGCCCTCCAAGACCTTCGGCGAACTGGTCGAGCACCAGTTGCACACCCCGCGCATCAGCGCCCAGGAGCTGGCGCGCCGCCAGGCGGCCGGCGACAAGCTGGTGGTGCTCGACGGCCGGCCCTACGCCGAGTACAAGAAGATGAACATCCCCGGCGCGATCTGTTGCCCGAACGGCGAGCTTGCCCTGCGCATCGCCGACCTGGTGCCGGACGCTGAAACCACGGTGGTGATCAACTGCGCCGGCCGCACGCGCAGCATCATCGGCGCGCAGACCCTGATCAACTTCGGCGTGCCCAACCCGGTTCTGGCGCTGGAGAACGGCACCCAGGGCTGGTATCTCGCCGACCTCGAACTGCAGCACGGCAATACGCGCCGCCACGGCAACAAACTGCCGGCCGACCTGGCGCAGCGCCGCCTGCGCGCCGCCGGCCTGGCCGAGCGGCACGACGTGCCCACGCTCGACGCGGCGCAAGCCCAGGTCCTGGTCGACGACCCCGCGCGCAGCTGTTTCGTGCTCGACGTGCGCACGCCCGAGGAATATGCCGCCGGCACCCTGCCCGGCGCCCAGCACGCGCCGGGCGGCCAGCTGATGCAGGCCACCGACCAGTACGTCGGCGTGCGCCATGCGCGCCTGCTGCTGGCCGACAGCGACGGCGTACGCGCGCCCGTGGTGGCGAGCTGGCTGCGCCAGATGGGCTTTGATGCGATGGTGCTGCGCGAAGGCATCGCGGCGCCCCTGCGCCTGCCCGCGCCGGCGCCGCTGGCCGCGCCGGTGCTTGAGGCGGTGGATGCGAAAACGCTGGCCGCGCGGATCGACGCCGGCAGCGTGGCGGCCTTCGACCTGCGCGCCGGTATGTCCTATCGGGGCAAGCACGTGCCGCGCTCGCGCTGGTCGATCCGCCCGCGCCTGGTAAGCCAGGTCCACAAGCTGGACAAGCCGCTGGTGCTGATCGCCGACGATCCCGCGCTGGCGCGCCTGGCCGCCATCGACCTGCAAGAGGCCGGCCGGCCCGCGCCGCAGCTGCTCGCCGGCGGCCTGGCCGCCTGGCTGGCGGCGGACTTGCCGGTGGACTCCAGTCCCGAAATTCCTGGCGACGCCGACTGCATCGACTACCTGTTCTTCGTGCACGACCGCCACGACGGCAACAAGGAAGCGGCGCGCCGCTACCTCGCCTGGGAGACCGGCCTGATCGCCCAGCTCGACGCGCAGGAACTGGCCGCCTTCCGCATCGCCTGAACCGGCCATGACCCGCTCGCGCCTGACCCGCCTGATCCAGGCCGGCCGCCTGCCCCACGGCAGCGGCACCCGCCCCGTCAACCCGCCGGTGATGCGCGCCAGCACCGTGGTGTTCGACACGGTGGCCGACTGGCGCGCCACGCGCGAACTGCGCCAGTCCCGGCAGGTGCTGTCCTACGGCGCGCGCGGCACCGAGACCACCTTCGCGCTGGAGAACGCGCTCACCGAACTCGAAGGCGGCTGGCGCGCCAAGCTCTACCCCACCGGCCTGGCGGCGGCCGCCGCCGTGCTGCTCGCCTGCCTGCGGCCGGGCGACCACCTGCTGATCACCGACGCGGTCTACCAGCCGGTGCGCGCGCTGTGCGCCGAGCTGTTGCAGCCGCTGGGCATCGCCTGCGAGTTCTACGCCGCCGACGGCGGCGACGTCGCGCAACGCCTGCGCCCCGAAACGCGCCTGATCTACGCCGAGGTGCCGGGCTCGCTGTTCAGCGAAATGATCGACCTGCCGCGCCTGGCGCACCTGGCGCGCGAGAGCGGCGCGCTACTGGCGGTCGACAACACCTGGGCTTCCGGCTGGCTGTTCAACCCGCTCGCCCGCGGCGCCGACATTTCGATCCTCGCGGTCACCAAGTACATCGCCGGGCATTCCGACGTGATGATGGGCGCGGCGGTGTGCAACGAGCGCGCCTATCCGGCGGTTGCGCGCGCCAGCGAGGCGCTGGGCCAGACCGCCAGCCCCGATGATGCCGCGCTGGCCCTGCGCGGCCTGCGCAGCCTGGGCGCGCGGCTGCAACAGCACGAGCAGCATGCCCTGGCGGTGGCGCAGTGGCTGCAGGCAGCGCCCGAGGTGGCGCAAGTGTTCTATCCGGCGCTGCCCGACCACTCCGGGCATGGACTGTGGCGCCGCGACTTCAGCGGCGCCAACGGCCTGCTGGCACTGGAATTGCGTGAACGCTCCACGGCGCGGCGCGACGCCTTCATCGACGCCTTGCGCCTGTTCGGCATCGGCGCCTCCTGGGGCGGCTTCGAAAGCCTGGCGCTGCCGGTGGAGCCGGGCAGCGCGCGCAGCATCGCCGACTGGTCCGGCCGCGGCTGCTTCGTGCGCCTGCATATCGGCCTGGAAGACCCGTTGGACCTGATCGCCGACCTGGCCCAGGCATTCGCCGCCGCCGGCCTGGCCGGCGGCGGAACACAATCCAAATCGGCAAATGGAGTCGGCGCATGAGCACGATCGGTCCTTGGTTGGCGGAGAATGCGGGGGCGGCGCGGCGCAGCGGCAGCCTGCGCGTCGGTTCGATGGCGTCGGGTGCCGAAGTAGCCCTGCCCTATGTCGCGCTGCGCGGAGCGCGGCCGGGCCGCACGCTGTGGCTGCACGGCCAGGTGCACGGCGACGAGATCAACGGCATGGTCGCCGCGCTGCGGTTCGCGCGCAGCCTCGATCCAGCCGGGATGCGCGGGCACCTGGTGGTCACCGCGACCGGCAACCCACAGGCGCTGGATGCGCGCCGCAAACGCAATCCCTACGACGAGCTGGACCTGGACCAGAGCTATCCGGGCAATGCCGGCGGCCTGATCTCCGAGCGTCTGGCCCATGCGCTGTTCGAGGAGGTGCGCGGCACGGCCGACGTGCTGATCAACCTGCACACCATGAACCCGCTGTTCGACGCGCGCCCCTACGGCGTCTACAAGGTGCATCCCGGCAGCAGCGTTTCCGAAGCGGCGGTGCTGGCCGCGATGGCGCCCTTCTTCCCGCACCTGGCCTGCCGGCAGGATGTCGGCGGCAAGGGCGAGCTGCCCGGCAACATCGCCGGCGCGCTGGACTATCAATGCCTGGCGGCGGGCATCTGCGCCTTCATGCTGGAACTGGGCAGCGGCAGCCGGCTGGAGATGGAAAACGTGGCTCTCGCCGAGCGCGGCTTCGGCGCCCTGGCCCAGCAGATGGGCATCCTCGCCGGTCCGGTCGCGCCGCGCGCGGCGACCCTGCGGCGGGTGACGCGGCGCGGCTGGATCACCGCCGACGAAGGCGGGCTGTTCGTGCCGCGCGCGCGGGCCGGCGCGACCGTGCGCGCGGGCGAGTCGATCGGCGACCTCCTCAAACTCGACGGCAGCCAGACCGCGGTGCCGCCCTTCACCCGCGACGGCGTGCTGATCGGCCTGCGCAGCGATCCGGTGGTGCACACCGGCGAGCGCCTGGCCTTCGTCGCCTGGGAGTGGGACGAGGCCGGGGTACCGGACCAGGCGGGGGCAGATTGAAACCCCGATTGAAGCCTTCTCTCGGCCCGACCGGGCCAAACCCTTTCCCCTGCACGCAGACGCATCGCATTCCCTAAATTGACCGTAGAACGGAGATTCCCATGTCCCGCCTGATGTCCCTGAAGCGCCCCGTGCTGGGCGTCCTCGCCCTGGGCGCGCTGCTTGCGCTCCAATCCGCGCACGCCGCCTGGCCGGAGGCCGGCAAGAGCATCCGCATCGTGGTCGGCTTTCCGCCCGGCGGCGGCGCGGACGTGCTGGCGCGCGCGATCTCGGTGCCGCTGGCAACCCAGCTCAAGACCTCCGTGCTGGTGGACAACCGTCCCGGCGCCGGCGGCCTGGTGGCCACCGAGGCGGTGGCCAAGTCCCCCGGCGACGGCTACACCCTCTACCTGGCCACGCCGGGCTCCTTCACCATGTGGCCCAACCTGCGCAAGCTCAACTACGATGCGCAGAAGGACTTCGCCCCGGTGAGCCTGCTGGTTACCATGCCCAACGTGCTGGTGACCGGCGCGGCCTCGCCCTACAAGACGGTGCAGGAACTGATCGCCACCGCCAAGGCCGCGCGCCCCGAGATGAGCTACGCCTCGGGCGGCAACGGCACCATCGGCCAGATGGCCGCCGAGCAATTCAAGCTGATGGCCGGCGTGCCGATGCAGCACGTACCCTACAAGGGCACCACGCCCGCCCTCACCGACGTGATCGCCGGCCAGGTGCCGATCACCTTCTCCGATCCCTCGGCCAAGTCGCTGATCGCCGCCGGCAAGCTGCGCATCCTGGCCGTCACCACGCTGAAGCGCTCGCCGCAGTTTCCCGATGTGCCTACCGTCGCCGAGGCGGGCATCCCGGGCTACGAGGTGATGAACTGGTACGGCCTGGTGGCGCCGGCAGCCACCCCGCCGGAGGTCGTGCAGCAGATCAACCAGGCCCTGGTCAAGGTGATGGACAGCGCGGAGGTGCGCCAGCAGCTGGCCGGCGCGGGCATGGACGCCACCTCCGGCACGCCGGCGCAGTTCGGGCAGCTGATGACCCGCGAGCGCACCAAGTGGGGCGATCTGATCCGCAAGGCCGGCATCCAGGCCGAATAGGCGCGGCCGGCACCCGGCTTCTCTTCAACGCGCCCCGGCGCATCCCGCCACCTCCGTCACGACAGGCATGATCAAGCGCTACCCGCAACTGGCCCATTGGGGCGCCTTCACCGCCCTGGTCGAAAACGGCCGGCTGGTCGGCTGCGAACCCTTCGCCGCCGACCCCGCGCCTTCGGCGATGCTGGAGAGCATCGTGCCGATGGTCTACTCGCCACAGCGCATCCGCCGGCCGATGGTGCGGCGCGACTGGCTCAAGCTGCGCGGGCAGGCGGACGGCCACGGCCGCGGCCGCGACGAGTTCGTCGAAGTCTCCTGGGATGTCGCGCTGGACCTGGTGGCCGAGGAGATCCGCCTGGTGCGCGCGCAATGGGGGCCGCAGGCGGTGTTCGCCGGCTCCTACGGCTGGTCCTCCGCCGGCCGTCTGCACCACGCGCGCTCGCTGATCCGGCGCTTTCACTTCGCCGGCGGCGGGTGCATCGACCAGGTCGGCAACTACAGCTGGGGCACCGCGCAGTTCATCCTGCCGCACGTGATCGGCACCGACCGCCCGCTCACCGGGCGCGTCACCACCTGGCCCAGCGTGATCGCCCACACGCAGGTGTTCGTCGCCTTCGGCGGACTGGCGCTGAAGAACAGCCAGGTCTCCTCCGGCGGCGCGGCCGAGCACACCCAGCCCGGCTGGCTGCGCCAGCTCGCGAAAAGCGGCGCCACCATCATCAACATCAGCCCGACGCGCAACGACTGCCCGGACTTTCTCGACGCCGAGTGGATCCCGATCCGCCCCAACACCGACGTCGCGCTGATGCTGGCCCTGGGCCACGAGGTGCTGCGCGCAGGCGCGCAGGACGAGGAGTTCCTGGCGAGCCACTGCGCCGGCTGGCCGGCCCTGCGCGCCTACCTGGAAGGCGAGTCCGATGGCGTCGCCAAGACGCCCGCCTGGGCCGGCGCCATCACCGGCATCCCGCCGGCGCGCATCGAGCGCCTGGCGCGCCAGTTGTGCGGCGTGCGCAGCTACCTGACCTGCAGCTTCGCGGTGCAGCGCGCCCACCACGGCGAGCAGCCCTACTGGATGGTGATCGCACTCGCCGCCATGCTGGGCCAGATCGGCCTGCCCGGCGGCGGCTTCGGCTTCGGCCACGGCTCGATGAACGGCATCGGCAATCCGCGCGTCGATACGCCCGGGCCGGAACTGCCGGTGGGGCGCAACCCGATCGGGCTGGACATCCCGGTCGCGCGCATCGCCGACATGCTGCTGGGCCCGGGCACGCCCTATCGCTTTCGCGGCGAAGACCGCGTCTACCCCGAGGCGCGCCTGATCCACTGGGCCGGCGGCAATCCCTTTCACCATCACCAGCAGCTGCCGCGCCTGCGCGAGGCCTGGGCGAAGCCGCGCACGGTGATCGTGCAGGAGATCTGGTGGACCGCCACCGCGCGCCACGCCGACATCGTGCTGCCCGCCACCACCTCGCTGGAGCGCAGCGACATCGGCGGCTCCTCGCGCGATCGCTATGTGCTCGCCATGCATCAGGCGATCGCACCGCTGCACCAGGCGCGCAGCGACCTGGACATTTTCACCGACCTGGCGCGGCGCCTGGGTTACGCGCCCACCTATACCGAAGGCCGCAACGAGCGCGACTGGATCGAACTCATCTACGCGCGCTGCCGCGAGGCGCAGGCGCGCGCCGGCATCGCCTTGCCCGAATTCGGCGAGTTCTGGGAGCGCGGCCACGCCCTGCTGCCGCCGCCGGCCGAGGACTTCGTCCTGTTCGCCGACTTCCGCGCCGATCCGCAAAAGCACCCCCTGCGCACGCCCAGCGGGCGCATCGAGCTGGCCAGCGCGACCCTGGCCGCGCTGGGCGCCGATTGCAGCACGCACCCGCAGTGGCTACCGCCCGCCGAATGGCTGGGCGCGCCGCTGGCGGACCAATACCCCCTGCACCTGGTCTCGGTGCAGCCGGCGCAGCGCCTGCACAGCCAGCTCGACCCGGCACCGCTGGCGCAGGCTGACAAGGTGGCCGGCGCCGAACGCATCACCGTCCACCCCGACGAAGCCGCGCGCCGCGGCCTGCGGGCCGGCACGCGGGTGCGCGTGTTCAACGCGCGCGGCGCGCTGCTGGCCGGCCTGGCGGTGAGCCCGGACATCGCGCCCGGGGTCTGCGTCATGGCCACCGGCGCCTGGTACCGGCCCGACGCCCAGGGCCTGGACACTGCCGGCGCCGCCAATACCCTGACCCTGGATATCGGCACCTCCGCGCTCACCCAGGGACCGAACGCGATGAGCTGCCTGGTGCAGATCGCCGCCGATGCAACGCCGCTGCCCGCCCCCCTGGCCCCGCCGGGCTGAGCCCGCCCGCTGCCATGCCCCCTTTCTTGTCCGACCAGGAATCGCCATGCTGAAACGCCGCTTCAACTCCCTCCGCCGCTCCGCGGCCCTGCTGCTGGCCGCCTCGCTTGGCCTGGCGATGCCGGCGGGCCCGGCGGCCGCCGACCCCCTGCCCAAGGCCGGCGGCTATCCCAGCCAGCCGCTGCTGCTGGTGTCGCCCTTTCCGCCCGGCGGCGGCAACGACCTGCACATGCGTCTGATCAGCAACGACCTGCCGGCGCTCACCGGCCAACCCGCGGTGGCAGACAATCGCGGCGGCGCCGGCGGCAACATCGGCACCCGCTACGTGGCCGAATCGAAGCCCGACGGCTACACCTTGCTGCTCTCGCAGGTCTCGATCATGGCGGTCAACCCGGCGCTCTACAAGGCGCCCGGCTTCGACCCCTTGAAAAGCCTGGTGCCGGTCACGCAGATCAACGCCGCGCCGCTGGCGCTGGTGGTGGCCCCTGGTTCGCCGATCAGGAGCATCGCCGACCTGCGCGCACAGGCGCAGGCCAACCCCGGCAAGCTCACCTACGCCACGCCGGGCAACGGCACGCTTTCGCACCTGGTAGGCGTGGTGCTGGAGAAGGACGGCGGCATCTCGCTCACCCACGTGCCCTATCGCGGCGCCGGGCCGGCGCTGATCGACCTGATGGGCGGCCAGGTGTCGCTGATGATCACCTCCACCTCGTCGGTGGCCGGGCACATCCAGCAGGGCAAGCTGCGGGCGATTGCCGTCACCAGCCCGCGCCGCATCGGCGTGTTCAAAGGCGTGCCCACCCTCGAAGAGCAGGGCCTGAAGGACATGCAATACGAAGACTGGTACGGCGTATTCGCCCCCGCCGGCACGCCGCCCGAGCGCGTCGCCTACCTGAACCGCGCCATCAGCCAGGTGCTGAAAAGCCCGGCGGTGAGCCAGAAGATCATCGACGCCGGCGGCGAAGTGGTCGCCGGCACGCCCGAGCAGCTTGCCGCCCAGCTCAGGCAGGACATCCCCCGCTGGGGCCGCGTGGTCAAACTTTCGGGCGCGATGATCGACTGACGCCGAACTCCTCCGTGGCGCCGCGCGTGCCTCGCCGGCGCATGTGCACGCGATGCGCGGCAAAGCGAGCTTTCGCAGAGCGACCCCGAACGCCTGAGTTCCCGCACCACGTAGCGCGACAGGCAACTCAGGCCGGTGCCCTCGGCCGCCGCGCAAGTTGCTTTCGAAATCGCGTTGCGGAGAAACCCTCGACCTGCTTGTCGGTGGCATCGATCGTGTCCAAAGCCGATCACGCCATCCAGGCGCGAGTTCGTTTCCCTGATCATCGTGGCGACCTCACGGCCGCAAATCGATGCTGATGTTGAACCGGGACCGGGACAACACAGACGCGCTCACCTTTTTACCGGGCGGGAGCCCGAAGCGGACCGTCGCTGAGGGGGGCGCCTTCGCTGAGGAATGCGCCTTACCCAGGCATTCCCGGGAGGCATTTTTCATGCGCGAGAACCGCGCTGACTGCTTGATTGTTCTGGTTGGCGCGATTGGATTCGAACCAACGACCCCTACCATGTCAAGGTAGTGCTCTAACCAACTGAGCTACGCGCCAGAAGCCCCACATTATAGCGTGAAAATGCGGGGCGCCTCAACTGTCACGTTGGATTTGTCCAAAACCTCATCGGCCCGGACGCGCCAGCCGGCTCGCCTCCCGCGCATTCACCGCCCCGGCGGGCAAGCTGCCGGCGAGAATGGCGCGGGCCTGCTCCACCGTCTCCAGCGCCTGGTGCTCGATCGCCTGCGGGGTCAGGCCGCCGATGTGCGGGGTGGCGATCACCTTGGGGTGCGCAGCCAGCTCCGGGCTGGGCATCTGGTCCGGCGCGCGGCCCACGTCCAACGCGCAGCCGGCCAGATGGCCACTATCAAGCGCGCGGCGCAGCGCCGCCTCATCCACCAGATTGCCCCGCGAAGGGTTGATGAAGAAAGTGCCCGGGCGCATGCGCGCGAACACGGCATCGTTCATCAGGTTCTCCGTCTCCTCGACCGCGATCGCCAGGCACACGACGTAATCCGATTGTTCCAGCAGGCTCTCCATCGTCACCTGCGCAAACCGCGCATCATCCACCTGTGCATGCGGATCGCTCACCAGCACGCGCATGCCCAGCGCCGCGCCCAGCGGGCACAGGTAGCGGCTGATCTGCCCGTAGCCGATCACCCCAAAAGTGGCGCCGCGCAACTCGCGCCCCATGCGCAGCGGCGGCGGCTCGCCCGCCTGGTAGGCGCGCACCGCCAGGCTGATACCCCGGCTCAGGTCCACCATCACGCCGACCACCCACTCGGCCACCGAGGCAATGAAGCCCGCGCTTGCCTGCGTGACCAGGATGCCGTGGCGGCTGGCCGCCTCCACATCGATATTGCGAATGTCGATGGCGCAGCGCATGAACGCCAGCGCGTCGGGCAGCAGGTCGAACAGCTCGGCCGGTCCCGGCGTCTGGCGATACGAGATCACCAGTTCGCAGCCGCGCGCCTGCTGCGCCACTTCGGCCGTGCTCAATTCGCGCTCCAGTGGATTGAGCCGCACCTCGGCAATCGCGCGCAGGCCGGCCAGAGCCCTGTCGCCGTAATAGTTCCGCAGCGCCAGCGGCGGATGGGTGAGAAAAATGCGGGGCATGGAGGGATATCTTAGGGGAGCGCCGGACGAGTCCCGACATCCGTGCGAGGCGACCTCACCTTCGCTCCGGAGTCGGGGGTTGCGAAAACGCAAGTGAGGGGAACGCAGCCCACTTAATCAACGATTTCTTGAGCAGGCGGCGCAGCGACCGATTGCCGCTGCGCCAGCCTGGGTTCGAACAGGAATTCGGCGGTCGGCACGCCGGGATCGGCCAGGCGGGTCATGACGCGCTCGACCATGGTGCGGGCCATCTCCACCAAAGGCATGCCCACCGAGGTCAGCGCCGGGGTGATGAGGGGATCGAGGAACAGATCGTCCATCCCCACCACCGAAACATCGTCGGGCACGCGCAAGCCCTGCTCGCGCAGGCCGGCGATCAGGCCGATCGCCAGCATGTCATTGACCGCGACGATGCCGGTG
>Ga0307511_10004568_pt1 | contig 14124 bp, 19 predicted proteins | sample 13_EM_MG_FD_200266 | JGI IMG/M metagenome (GOLD analysis project Ga0307511, IMG submission 200266) | Populus trichocarpa ectomycorrhiza microbial communities from riparian zone in the Pacific Northwest, United States - 13_EM | ecosystem: Host-associated > Plants > Roots > Unclassified | place...
GTGTCAATCCCGCCAAACGCGACGTAAAACGGGCACGAATTGAGCTCGCAATGCTCGATTTTCGAGCGTCGGATTGCCAACACGCAACGCGCACCTGATCAAACTTCTCTTTTGGGAACACACCGCTCCCCCCACTCACGCTTGGGCTCACCCTGTCGCTTTGCGATTGGGTAACAAGCAATTGACCACGGGTTTAGCCCTCATAGGTGTGTATTGTATTTACATCTACTTAGGGCGTGAAACCATTTCTAGGTCACCTGGTGCGGGTCCGGATACCCTCGCCTGGATGTGAACGAAATCAGGGGTGTTGCAGTTGCAGGGAGTCGTAGATATCCTATTACATTGTCAAAACGTGCTCAAATCCATCAAATACAACATGTTAGATGAGCCATACAAACCCGCAAGTGATCCTGTTCCCCGTTTTCAATACACGCAGTTGAGAGCTCGGGCTTAGGACGGGTGCTGGTGTGACCAAAAGGATCAGCGCAAATACTCCTTCGTCCTTCCTGAATTATGACCCTGTGTTTTGTGTACATACAGCGGGGGATCACTATATTTGTAGATCAGTCTCTGGTGTGAGTGTCGCCGTTCTGCAAAATGAAGTTGTGGTCTCTTGCTCCCACAACCCCGATCTCGCGCGGTTCGGCGACATCATCCGGGGTCCACGATAACGGGGGCAGGTGAGAGGTTGACGGCTGACAACAGCCGCCGAATGTGCTCTTCCACCGACTCAAGTGACCAACTCTGTTGGCTCCCCAAGTTGGCAAGATCTTCGTCGTTATCTTCCTCGGCCCCGTGAACCGGGTCCTAGAGCTGCTGAATCTGGAGGTAAGCGTGAGCGGGGGAAGCGATGCGTTCCCAAAAGAGAAGTTTGATCAGGTGCGCGTTGCGTGTTGGCAATCCGACGCTCGAAAATCGAGCATTGCGAGCTCAATTCGTGCCCGTTTTACGTCGCGTTTGGCGGGATTGACACCGTCGACGGCTGACAGGGGATGATACCATTTCTGGTTCATATTTCGCAGTTTTTTTCGTCTGTCCATTTCGGATAGACCGTTGAACAATAGTGTATATGACGTACTACGGATGAAATACCGTAAAATAGGGTTGCTAACAGTGCAACGTATTCTGCGGGGGCTAGGGACCGCGATATGTACGTGACCATCCCGCCTACCGCACACGAGGTTCATCTCGAGGATGAACGTTCCAGGGACAAGTCTGGGAAGTAGGACAAACGAGGAGTCGAAGGTCTCGCTCGAGTCAACGACAAGTCCTCGACCTTTAAATATTAGTCAGCCGCATAGTACTCAAATGGAACCAGAAATTCCAACCTCACGTTCGTGGATCCCCCACCATCCTCATCGGGATATTGAACAGTCCGCCCGACATGCTTCAGTTTTCTGATCCTCCAGGTCAATACTTCATTTGGCCACCGATTGGTAGCCTTTGTGCCGAGGCGAAGCCCGGCAAGGCTTGTACCCCTAATCCAGACCAACCGCCACACCTTGCAAGAAGCACCTCCGTCATTCGTCCAGATGATCTTATCGCGGTATCTCGGACGGGCGACGTGGGAATATCCGTTAGAATTCCACTAAGAGGTGTCTGGGCCCCAAATATCTGTATGTCATGCCCGCCCAAACCATACAACCACGGCTCTCTTCGGCTCACTTGCAGGGCTTAACCAGAAACGGGCGGGTCTGCTGCATCGTATAAATACGCTTGATACCAAAGAGCGTCCGCCCAAACAAGCTGCTTACATGGCGACTTCCATTGCTCTTCATGAGGCTTTGAACCAAGGAATCTCATCTGGGAATCTCGTCGACACCAAGATCATCTTGTATTCCCATAGGGACTCCTCCGGTCGGGTCTGTCGGCCAAAGACGCTCTACACCAACAGCCACATTCTGAAAACAATCCCTTATTTCAATGGCCGTGAGTCCACCCCCACGCTCGGTACCACTTGCATGGCGTCTCAACGTTGTTTTCAAAGTGCCTTTCGGGACCTTGAGGACGACCAGGATGAGAGGGTCGCCTCGTTCAAACACGCGAATAAGTCGAAAGCTCATCCGTTCGACCCATTCGACGTTCCCGGGGAAGAGAAAAAGATCATCTGTGAAGAGTATGAGGAACGCGTTGAAAAAGGAGAGGTTGTCAAAATCCCGGACATGGCGTTCGTGACGTGGGTGTGAACCAGCGATCTCTCCAGTATTTCGTTGATGTTGCTACAGCTTCCAAGCATTCCTGATGTATCTCTACACGAACGTGATAGAGGATGCACCGTTTGGGTCCGAGGAAAATCGCAGGTCGCGAAGCGCAGAGATCGTCTCACCCTCCGATGACAAGGTCCCCCGACCGTCCCCAAAGTCCATCTACCGACTCGCGGACAAAGTCTGTGCCTGGGATTCTCACTCTGTTCAGAGTATACAATATCTGATGAGCTTCCATCCCAGTATGACGCCCCCGTGTTGAAGAACCTTGCCCTGAATCACATACGTGGTGAACTGGCCAAGTGTGATATCGCTGAGGAGCCTTTCAGTAGATTCGCATCCCAGTGAGCGGAGGAGACCACCGAAGCTGACAACATACTTATAAGGGGGTTCAGGTACGACGAGATAAGGAGCTTATACATCGACCAACTCGCGTCCGTTTGGATGGAGGACTCGACGACGGAAACGACCCGGGCCAGTGTTGACAGGAGGATTGACAGTTACGTCGACGGAGATCTTGAACACGCGACAGACGTGCTCTCCACGTTATGGGAGATCGTAAGTAGGGATGGAGAGATCAAGGCACCTTCGAGTACCCCCTCTAGTGTGAGTCCGTTCCGAACTTGCCCTCCTCCTGGCGTCATACGCGGTAGTGCTCACTTCTCATACCCAGGCCGTACAGCTCGCGAGTCCCACTCACTCCGTCAAGTTGGCGCTCATCAAATCGATTCGCAAGGGCATCTTCTTTGACAGGAAGTATTGGGCTACTTCTCTCCTGTGAGAGCGTGCTCGAGGAGTATTATGCCATGTTTTGAGTGGAACCTCGGTTTCTGTGAGTCGGAGGTGGAGGGAAAGAGGCTGAGTAAGAAACGATGAGAGAACGTAGAGCTGGGATCGCTCACCAGTTTGCCCCAGCTGAAGGTGTGTTCCAGGGTATACGTAAAATCTGGGGTTTGACCAAACGCCCAATCCCACGTCTAAGTTTCGAGAGTCAGTGCGCGATTCTTCCGATTTGGAGAACATCACGACACTTGCAGTCAATTCATGCATCCCCTTCCTGATCTCCTCGATACCCTCGCAATCACTGCCTTCATCCACCCAGTTGATCTAAGTAACCGCGTCAGTGATGTTCCGAGTGGGATTCCCAGCAGTCAATACCGGTTCCGAATCGAAGGGGGTGGATTGAGTAGTACTTTGTTCGAGTGTAGCAGCCTCCCGAGGGTTCCGAGCTCACTTGAGATGAACATCGTGCCGTGGTGGTAGGCACGTTTGTCCACGATCTTGTACGCGGATCCCGAGACGTGTCTACCGAAACCAACACCATCGTCAGTATCGTCACAACCGTTCCCTAAGAGTGAGGGGAGACCTATCTTAAACTTCCCGATGCATATATTATTCCGCTCATTCACGTTCGCATCTGCAAGGCCGGGGGACTGGATGGCCCACAAAACGACTTTCGCCACAGGCAATGAACGGGATACGGTGCACCTCAGGACGAGCCTGAACCATCACGGTGTGGGCAGCCCTCGCATTCTTTCGGGAGGACGCTCCACCCTCCTCGAAAGCACGAGCGTACTCTTCCCTCGCAAAAGCTTGGCTCGATCGAGCCCACGAAAAAGGACTCTGGAACGCGACCTTGAGCGTTGACCTCTATAACGTGGGAAACAGTGCGAACGAAGCCGTCGCCCTGGGGCTCATCAGCCGCGCAATGCTGGGTGTTACGAAGAGAATAGAATCTGTGGGTTTTAGACGACCCGAGAACCAGAGAGGTTGGGGGGTGGAGGTACATTATCCAAGGACCCGATGCGTTATTTCTGTGTTGCGGAAGATTGTGGGATCACGGTGACGAAGAAATGCACTCTGCGAAATATTAAAGCTGTGCCCCCGGGCGCTCAAACCCCGTTGCTGTTCAAAAGCTTGCCAAAGAGTGGTGCGTTTCCCTTCCCATACCTCAAATCATGGTGCTCATTTTCCTTCCAGGATTGGGAACGCCATAAACCGTTTTTCAGACCGGTCGCTACAGTACCGAGCATCATTCCAGCCAACAGTTGTATGAATATGACAGCTGTTGAGCGGCGACCGAATCTCACGAAGGGTGCAATCTCCGAAAGCTTCCAACCGGGTGCGGAGCGGACCATCAGCATCAACTGAGATGGATGAAGGAAGTCCTCGAGAATGGGTCGTTGAGATGCAGTGTGTAGATTTTTCCCGACTTGGTAATACGTCGTTCTTCAGTAGTTCTTCCAAAACGCGCCCGCTCCGCCTCCACCACGATGTAGTGCATCTATGCTGTCGGGTTCCGAAAACAAACCGACCCCTCCGATTTCCCGGGACTGTAAGTCTCGGGTCTTACAGTTTTTTCATTAGGTTCCGTCCTGCGAAAAACAAATAAGGTGTAGGGCCGGCAAGCGGCAGGGCCCACGACCGCTCATGTTCTGCTCTTTTTTCGTTTTCCGCCACCTTCCTCTACCCCCCTTTTCCTTTTCTTGATTTCATCATTATCCATAGTGTCCTGGGCCCGGTCCCCCAACCCAAATTTCTCACTCGTCCGCAACCTTAATTCCTCGAGGCGTGAAAACTCCCTTCGTAGATCTTCCAAACGTTGCTTGGCGATACTGAGATCAAACTCACGCGGGGCAATCAAGCCCGGACGTGGTCCTCGAAACCATTACTTACGGAGGACCCCCAAATATAGGAAGGGAGGTCTGTTGGGTCTGGTCGAAAAAAAGTTCGGACACAAAATCGGGGGGGGCGAGGAGAAAAGTTCGGATTGAGCCTGACCTCACCAGAAATGGCCCATATTTGTTCGGACGGGATCCTAAAAATCGAATTTTTTTCCCGGCCCGCCGGGCCCACCACACTAGGCGCCCAAATTTGGAAACCTGGGTCCAAATTCGTTCGGACGCCCGACTGACCTGGGCAAAATCCGGACCCAATTTCGTTCGGACAACTTTAAGCGCCCCAATTTTTGGGGGTCCTACTTACGGCTGTTCTTACAAGGGGGGACGGACGTCGCGTGGCCGCAGCAACACGTGAAATATGTACGGGGCTTGGGTCGTGGGTAAAACGAGTGGAAATTGCATCAAAAACAAGGTTTGGTTGTCGTTTCGATAGACCGCTTCCCATTCCAAATCGTTGTTTACTGTAGTCGCACGACCAAAGCGGTAATGGCAACTGCCGAAAATGATGACAAGCGCCCGGTAGACCCCAGGATGACGGATGACAGCCTTGGGGGCCGGTAAAGTCTGTGATGACACGGTGGGGGTGCCGGTAGACCGCGCGATGACCGCTGGGTGCCACTGCCGAGGGGGGGGGGGCCACCGGTAGACCCGGCCATGACCTGGTGTGCCGGCAAACCCGGTGATGACCAGCGGATAGGTCCGGTAGGTCCGGTGATGACTGATGACAGGGAGTGCCGGTGGACTTTGTGATGATTGATGACCACCGCTTTGGTCGTGCGAGTACAGTACCTTTTGATCACATTGGAGTCGGCAGGCCGGCATCGGCCTGAGCCAACCAGACTGTTAACCCGGCCAGTTCAACTACTTCTCATCCTGTGGGGGCTTCGTCGACTCGCGGTTCGTTCTGGGGTGCTCTGTCAACTTCTGCAAGCGGTTTGGTAGCGGGAATGAGTTATGAGCAGGGACTTGGCTCTGGTATCATGCCGGGTGCCGAGATCCAATTCGATTGTGCCGGAACTGGTGCCACAGGAGTCAGCACACGCGTCGACCTGAACGGTTGGCAAATCCAGTCCTCCTATTCGCTTTTCAGTCTGGGAGGTTGTCGGTAATCTGCATTCCGTGGGGTGCTATATTGTCAATTTTTTTCGAGCAGTTTGACGGTGTGAATGAGTTACACATGAGGGGACTCTGGCTCTCGCACTGCGCGTCATGCCGGGATGCCGAGCCCCAATGCGATCAAAAGGTAAACAACGGTTTGGGGCTCTATTCTCTGGGAAGCGGCCTCGAAGCGGCCTATCAAAACGACAACCGCTGTAAGGAATTAAAATCACAAGACCCCCTCCCTTACGGTCGTGGGGAAAAACCATGCAGTCACGTGCAACGTTCTCAGGGTCATGAGGCTGCCTGAACCAGTTCTTCGTCGGTCTCAGGTTCAGTTGAGCCAGCCGCTCCACATACAGTCGTGTACCCATCCGCCCTACTGACTGATGCATATTTCCTTGCAGAAAGGTACCTCGTAACGATTTGATTGAGGCTGGTAACAGATTATCTGAGTTGATTTGCATTCCAATGGCCAAATTTTGGCCTGTCTGTATTTTTATACTTGCCGCTCGTGTTCAATATTGTAGCCAAGTTAGCGCACTACGTACCGCACTCCGGGGTCACTGCCATTGGTCAAATGCTCTAATGCAGGTATTTTCTGGTGTTATCAATGTCTCCTCAGTCCCGGGTTCTGCCGCTTGGCGGCCTTATGTGCTTGTTCTAAAACAATGAGATCTCTATACGGCGATTCTTGGAAAAGACCGAACGGGTGTGTAGATTGCTAGGGGATAGTTCGGGTCGCGTGTATCATCCACTGGACACAACATCAGCACGCTCTATGTACCACCACCCGCGTGATTATGTCACGGAAATTGTGCGTGACGAGCATCACAGTGGATGATGCAATGGATGACGTTGTGGCCAGCCCTTTGTATAACAAGCAGTGATGTCACTGGTCAGGGAGTCGACGCATCCTTATCATTCGCCATCATGTCGTCCCATCCAAGTCCCACCACGCCGTCCAATCCGAGCCCCGCTACGCCGTCCCATCCACGCCCTCTCACGCTGGGATCTCTCGTGAGGCACGTCACCGTTCAAGAACAACGCATCAAGCCATTTCTAGGAAAGGGAAAGGGTTTCCATCTTCTCGATGCAGATGAAGATATGGCCCTGCTCTGGGAAGCTGTCTGGGGCAAGACAGATCTTCTCATTGACGTGACGATGCCAGTCGAGAGAGGCCCCAACCCTGTCGACGACGCTTCTATCGGCGAGGTAGTGCCCAAGAAGTGCGATGTAATGGTCGTGCCGAGTGCCGTGAGCAACTGTTGGGATATCGGGTGCGAGAAGATCCTCATCCGCGGCGAGTATGAGGAAGCCGAGCAGTCTGTTGTGTCTGGCTCTCAACAGCCGCGGTGTCATGGGATCATGGTCATCGGTCAACCGGGCATAGGTTTTTTTTTTCCACTTTGCCATCGCGGGATCTCATAGTTTTTCGTCAGGCAAATCTGCTTTTCTTCTCCGCCTTCTCTTGAGACGCCTCATTCTCAAGCTCCCTACCGCCCTGCAAATTACACCCGACGATGCTGTACTCTTCTATGGAGGAGGTGTGGGGAGGTTTGAGGCCATCGCAAATGGCGCTCGCTACAGATCCTTGCGGGGTATTGGCCACAGCCCTCCTGACAGGATTTGGGCACTCGTTGACTCCAACAAGAATGTGGAACCCGCCGAGGTCTTTTTGGAGGGCCGTTTCTACATTGTCAATGCATTGTCTCCTCGTCCCGACCGCCAGAGGTGGGCCAAAAACTCTCCAGTCAATACCTTCAACATGGATGGGTGGTCTTTCTCAGAGGTGCTGCAGGGGTAAGTTAACCTACCCATGGGAATTCACAATGTTTACATTTCCACAGCCGCCATCTCCAACAAGACCCTCCACAGACCGAGCAGGACCTGTGGAACTTTTACTCCGAACTAGGCGCACCTCCCAGGTCCCTGTACCGACTCGCTGACCGCCAGGATCATTACAGGAAGTCTGTCAAGAAGGAGGTTGAACGCCTATCATCTGGCGAATTAATGAGACTGCTCACGAGTACCAACGATGCTACCGAGAACTCCCATTACGTGATCACCACGAGGCCGTTGGAGGGGGATCGCTCCGAATCCTATGTGACCTTTACCTCGCTATACGCCCTCGAAAACTGCTGCAAACTACTCCTCCAAGATGGGCAGAGTGCGCTGGAGAGCCACTATAGATTATTGCGCGGCGGATCAAGCTCGGCCGCCGCTGCCGGGAAGCTCTTCGAGACTCTGGTACACCACCACCTTCTGAAGCAAAAAACCATCACCCTCTTCCCTATCCTCGGTTATACCTATAAACGAGGCAAAAACGCCGGCAATGGCATCATCTACGGCGATTACAACGCCACGAAAAACAAAGCGGATCAGAAGCAGATCAATATGCCCAACTTGGAGGAATTCCTCGTCATTGACGAAACCGATAAGGGTGTCAAGCTAAATACCTACTATCGCCCTAGGCGCGCCAACTTCCCCTCGATCGACTCGTGGGTTCTCATTCGGCCAGACACCGAAAAACCCCACATTTTCATCATGTTCCAAATCACAGTCAGCACTGATGTACACGACTTGAAACAGGAAGGATTGGATCTCATGGATCAGTTGGTTATTCCCGGAGATGCTTTGAGGTGGCTTGTTGTGGTCACTCCCATGGAGGGGAGCCCAAGGATCGGGCCAGTGATGGCGGACTATCTGAAGAAGAAGAAGCCGGCTGGCGCTCCCTTCGATATCAACGCGGATTTTCCTGTTTTTCATTACTCGGCTGAGGACATACTTTGACCACCACTTTTTGGTGGTGGTTTGGAACGAATTAGTGAATAGGAGAATATAGTATCAGCTGATCGCAAATTGAAAGGGTGTTTTGAATGGAAGAAAAATGCTTTCCACGACCCTACTAATCCCTTCCCAGTGTCTTTGAAGAATCCGACGGTGCCGCCTCTTTCCACTCCGTCGATGGGTTTCGTCTCCACAATCTCTGAGGATCTGTGTCAACGAATCGTGATAAGGATGCACGATAACGTTCAAGGGAACGAGGTGAGTGAGCTCGACTGAGTGAACAGGCATGAGCCCTCCGTGACGAAGGTAACTCTTCCGTTGCTGGTCGGTACGCTTGTCGTAGACACGGTACTGATGTCGTAAGGGAGTAGGTTTTCCAATACGATAGGTGGGTGAAGCCTAAGACTAATCTTGGGAGACTTCCTCCTAGTCGCCGTTCAGGGTGATATCATTTGGATCAACTTGAGCGCGAGCATGGAAGCGGAAAGCTGGCTCGCGCTCGTTTGAGTGTGGACATGTTATGACGAAGGTCTTCCGTCACAGCAGATCTTCGTAACGGACCACATTTGACCACCGGTAATCGAAGCCCTCTGAAAGCACCCGCTGAGAGTTCAGCACCCACCAACAGTGGTAATTCGCTACTTAGGAATTCTGAGCTCGTTGTGACCGACCGCCTCGATCGACAAGGCGTGATCATGCCCAGGGCTGTGAGCACCTTCAGAGACCGAACAGTTCATCGGAATCCCGGGAACGAATACTCGTCGATCCTCTCCAAAGGATACACAGGCGTCCCTTGTCGTCTACCAAGGTAAGTTTGATGGGATGAAGAGTCGGGTTCTCGACTTTGTGGGTCGGACGGGGTGTAGCGGGTTCGGCGGTATCATGGACTTTAACTTCGCAAAGCTTCGCTCTGCGTGCACGATCCGACAGCGCTACGCGTCGCCTGCTCCCAATCCCGTTCGGGAAACTGGTCACTGATACCTTGGGTCCCAGTGGATGTGACATGCTGTGGAGTCTTCGTGAGGGAACACTCGTTTGCTCTCAGTCAAATTAGATCCTACCTCTCGCATAGTCCTCCAGTCATCGAACCTCCAATCTATGGTCTCGTTGTCCTTAATCCCTGTCGGGGCTACTTCTTGCTTGTTGACACCTTCTGCGTCACCCAAGATGCTGATAGTGGTCCCTGTACGGTTCCTAATCCGGTAGGTGGGATAGTCGCCTCGGGTCAGAGCAAGCACCTCATCTTTGACCCTCGACCAGTGTCTAAACATCGACAGGGCGAGTTCGATAGTGGTACTATGTTCACGTCCAGACGCTCTTGGGCGGGGATGTTGAGGTATGCTCCGCCAGTGTCCTTGCCACGGGAAACCTAATATGGGCGAACCAACGCAGTTCTACGGGCGGCGTGGAAAGCTTACCGTGGTCGAGAACGTCCACGAGTCGATGACTAAGGGATAGATTAGCAACGAACTTACGGGTCTGTAGTGAGAACATACAAGACTCCCAGTGCGAGTTTGTCAAATAGCGGTGTGAGCTTACCTGTTGGGAGAAGAGCAGCTCTCTAACGTATCACCGCAGAGCTCGAGAGTCGACGCTCAACAGGACCAACGGCAATTTTTTATCGTGCCAAAGCTGTGGGAAGAAGTTCACGTAGGTGTATGCATTTGGTCAGATCTCCCTGGTAGGATACGCTCAGGACACGTAGTACTGTTGTACTGTGTGGTACTCCCAGAAAACAGGCCGTATTGTCCCCCACTCCGATAGGGCGAGCATTTCGACCCGCTCTTGGGTTAAACTCACCTCGCACTGCAGCTGCCAGGGCCTGATCGTGGATCGAGCCGGCCATCCGATTTTCGACCCGCCGCTCCACTGTAGGCGCAATGAGATGCTGCGCCGGACCAGTGAATCTGGTCATTATGCGCGACACGTTCGATCTACGGTGGTTGAGGTAGATCGGACGACCGTTTACTACATCGACCAGTACTAGGAAGGTACGGGACCCGGAAACGAGGACGACGGGGCAAAAAACCGGGAGATGGAGAGCTAGGAGCGACGACGAGGTGAGGGCGGAAAGAGAAGTCTGTAGGTTGGCGAAAATCGAACACCCACCACGGACATGCAATGGGCCAGGAATAACATGCACGCGTAACATGACCCAGAGGTGACACCGCTGTTACCCCCTGGATACGGGACATTTTGAATTCGATGTTCCGTTTCGCCCCTGTCTCACATAGGAGGATCTGTCAATAAAATTTATAACCTCCGCTCATTTTGAGCCTGGGGGCAGAATTTCTCACGCTTTGTCTCATTGACAGAGACTCGAGAGGCTCACAAGGGTTTCAGCGAGCTAGAAAAGGATCAAAGAACCACAAATCAGGGCGCTCAGTCGTTTGAATCGAGAACGAGTCAAGGCCAAGCCACTGCCGAGGCAGATCGCCGAGCCGCGCATAATTTACTCATCAATGAGCTCCAACGGAACCGCTCGGCCCGGGCGCACCTCTTGGACGCGGCTTCCAAGTACGCCTCCCTCACCTATCCCCCCTACTCTCACAGGCACGCGTCTATCTTTGGATTTCGTAAAACGGTGTTCGATCCCCGCAATGAGATTCTATGGCCACAGCCTCAGGGTCCGGGAGGGGTGACGGTGGTTTACTTTGGCGGTTTCCCCACGACGGCGATACGGTGGGTATCAGTGGTACGCCTGAAAGCGTTAGGATCAAACCCACAATGCACTGCAGATAACGTACAAGTCGCTACTGCTATGCATATACCTCTATTCGGGCCAACGCCAGACCACCCTCAACTTCTTCTCCCATGAACTCTCAGCATGGAGCATATTCGCAGGGACGATGACTCCAGCCCTTGCCTTACTGAAAATCCGGCTGCACCCCTCATTCCAGCAGACATCTCCCTTCTGACCCCAAACAGGAGAGGGTCCCACCCAACCTGGCCCTCCCCACCATCTTCCGCGACGGATTCCCGGAGTGCTGGCGAGTCGCCGTCACAACCAAAACCACTGCTCCGAGGGTTCGAGAGACCGAGCTTCTCTCATATCGTGATCCTCAGTGTTCTATGCCTCATCACATACCCGGCGTTCTATGCCCTCACATTTCTTGCGAAGGATAAATCGTTGTTCGTGGTACGACTCATCGTCTCCGCGTGGTGTTCAGGAATCGGGTTCGCTCTTGGATACATTCTTCTCGCGATCGGAGCGCAACACCTTGAAGCAGCGAGTGAGTTCATACAGGTTGGGTATTGAGCCTTTCTGACAGTTTGTTCCAAACAGCCTGGGCCACCGTGATGCACATGAGTTACAAAGGCGGCGGCGGAATGAAACTTCAGGATCTGGCCAGAAGTTCGGGTGATCCGAAAAGCTTCACGCCCGCTTTCCATCTCCTTCGGTCTCGTATCAAGAATCAAGAGACCGCCAGGTGTTCGCGTAAATCATACGAGTTCGTCCCCAGATCGTCCTCCTTTCTACGCGTTCTCACGTCACTGTAGCAAGCGCCCGTGGTCACTCTTCTTAGTGTTTTTCATCTTCCTTACCGTCCTGGGCCCCCTGTTACCTTTCCTACTCGGACGCATAATAGAAATCAAAGCATTCGTCCGCGTACGTGCTACATGTTTGCCTTCTTATATCCCCTGATTTTTGAACAGAATCAACGCAAGACGTACCGCGAAGTTTTGATTGCTGGAGACCTATCCAACGAGGATGTTATCAGGGCAGTGGACGAAGGATGGTTCTTTCGCCCTGGAAGAACCACGTTTGACACTACCGAATTGGTTTATGATAGCGACACCGTCTACTTCGCCCAACCGAGTCTATCTCAGTTCGTCCCTGGCGGATTTGGGGCCGGGGCTTTTAATCTCAGTCCGTCTGCGTCAATCAATCTGAAGGATACCCCGAACGTGTCGGCGGGTAGGAATCCACCTAAGAGTAACACGGGAGTAGTTTTACGGTATGCACCGCCTGCCCACTAGGTATGCAGCTTGGCTAATGATTGCGTTTTTAAGATACCCCCAGTGGGGAATCAGGATCCACTGCGAGAGGCTTCCCGACCCTGAAATCAACTTGTGAACCAACTCAACGTGCCTTCCTTTGCGCCAACTCGCTGACATGTTCCTACCCAGGATACCCTTATCGAGCAACGGTTACACATATGTCTTCGTTCCTCGAGATTTTCTTCAAGGATTGTTTGGGATGTACAGCCAGGACCTACCGACAACATTCACGGATCCTGGGTTCGGTGCCCTGGGGCCAGGTGATACCATACCATCAAATATAAACCTCTCAACGATCTCCTTCCTCGGTGGGTTCCTGCTTACCCTCCTCTCAGTCTTCACGTCTGATCCGCACACCAGCGAGGGTGCCGGTCAACGGCGAGGGTTTTAGCCTCCGCTCATTGTACGGCCCATACCCAAATGGTGATAGCGAATGGATGACCATCGAAACGGTCCTCCTTCGATTCTCCAGCGATTACGCGCCCTCCGGTCGTTTCCCTGTATACGTGAATAGCTCGGTTGATGGGCGCTGGATGGGTTACGATGCCGCAGTTTGTGTGCGAAAGTATGAACCTTGGATCATAGAAACCTACAACGCAACCATAGTATCCCCCTCCGCTTTGCGGGTCATCGGGAAAGGGGATGACAGCACCCCGCTGTTACCAAGTGGTAATATCCAAGGAGATCCAATCACGAACACCAGATATCTCAACACAACGGGGAAATACCATGCATTTGCCATAGCCCACCGCATTAGCATCGAATCAATGACGAAAGATAACAGTCTGGACGGCGATTACCGTCCCTATCTTACCGTGAGTCCTGTCGCTCCCCCCACATATGACATTTCTTCTGACCTCAACATACTCCATAGGCCGTTTCTTTCACCGATGGTACTGGACCTGGGGGATACACCGAACTCTCCCCAGACCGTCTCGCTATCACCCTTGCGCGGGTCGGCGCAGCTAATGTTCTACCTTACCTTGCAGGGTCGAAACCCGTCGTCGCACAATTGTACGCGGATGAGACGCTAGCATATGCCACTTTCAAGCCGTGGCAGCTGATCGGCTTCCCAATAATTATCTGGGTTCTGGGAATGATTGGTTCACTATTCGTGCCAGCGTTACCGCTTGATATTCCACGAAGAGAATTTGGGGTCTATAGTTGGTTGGCGCTGTTCGGATTTCAGGCATGTGTGATTCGTCACGTTCCGTGCACAAGAGCTAACCGGACATTGACATCCAGGAGCTGAAAATTGAGGCGAGCGATGGCCCTAATAAGCTCATGAACCTCCGCGCATTAGAGGAGAGTTTTTCGGGCGAGCGGGTCAAGTTCGTCGTGGGAGAAGG
>Ga0307511_10004572_pt1 | contig 14120 bp, 22 predicted proteins | sample 13_EM_MG_FD_200266 | JGI IMG/M metagenome (GOLD analysis project Ga0307511, IMG submission 200266) | Populus trichocarpa ectomycorrhiza microbial communities from riparian zone in the Pacific Northwest, United States - 13_EM | ecosystem: Host-associated > Plants > Roots > Unclassified | place...
AGATGGCGAAGTTGGTTCCGAGGGTTGAGGTCGCTTTTCTCCGGTACAAGGATGAAGTAATTGACGAGGGGAGGGTCAGGGAGCTGTTCGAGTGGGATGATGACGATGATGATGATTGTTGTGGGCCATCTGGGGGAGGACTGATGGATGACTTATGATTGAGGTTGGGTTCTCCGTTTTGTTGGGGAGGGGGGTTTGACACGTGGGTTCGTGTAGGTTAGGCGGGTAAACCAGGTCGGACTCAAATGCATTCTTGTAATCTTGTGGGGTACGAATCTTGAGCTCGAACTTCTGCCGGACAGACGGTCTCTGGGACGCACTCGTTTTTTCTGGTGACTGTCTCGTAACCCAAGGTTTGGAATATGGACCAAGAGGTGTTATCCAGCATTGTTGGTACCGGTGAAGCCAGCTCGAACCGTGACCGCGAATTCGATCGGACTTCGTCTTTGGTTACACGCTGAGTGGTCTACTTTGGAACCATTGCGGCTCGATTGTAGGTCTGTGCGATGGTGTCATGTACAGGAGTCTACAAGGACGGAGACCACTTTCCAGGAGACCTTTTCAAAGAATGACGGTGTTTTCCTCGTGAAAGTAAAAAAAAACTACTTTGTAATTTGCCCCACAATGTATCTATGACGGACCAAGATACGCCGAATCCACAAAACCAGCAAGGGAAAGAAAAAAGATGAAGCTGGGGGAGGGGGTTCGATTGACAGAGCAGACACAGAAGGAACAGAAACGTGGAGAAAGAGTATATGTATGTGCTACCTCCTGTGTAAAGGTTTGTGAGGTCGGGGTCGCTGATGGCTGTTGATAGTCGCAGAAGAGGATGAGGCTTCGATTTGGTAATATGTTCTTGACCGTTGGCGGCGTTGGTGTATGGTAATGGCCTCACCATCATCGCCGACCTGAGGTGGGACCCCGAGGTCAAGAGCACCAGCCGCTCACGTGCCCCGCCAGCCCTTCCCGAGCCTTCGGGTCCCCCCTGCTCCCAGAGTCTCCCAACCGACTCAAAACACTCCATCCACCCCTACTTCATCCAGCACGGAACCCGGGTGGTGGTTTCTCGTCCCAACCCATCCTCCAATCTGGGTCTCGACCGCTCGGCACAATCCCAAGTGAGTCCACGTCCACCATCCGCGGCCTATTCTTCGTACTCGTCGTCCGTGGTGTCGTCGGAGAGCCCGTTTGATGACTCTCCGATCTGATCAGATACGTCCCTAAATTCCCTAGTCCCATCCTCGTTCTCGGTCACCTCCGTTCCAAAGTCCCAGACATCTATGAGAGGGTCGCCCAACAGCTCGGCAGTGACTACGCACCACCGGTCGTCGAACGTGGCCTTCATGAACACCTTAAAAAAGTTGTCAGACTCGAGAGCGCGAACAACCGATCCATCGGTTAGGTCCCAAATCTTGACGGTATCGTGACAACAAGCGAGAGCCATGGACTCGCTACGTCGGAAACAGGCGCTTTCAGCGCGGATCACGCGCTTCATTTCGCCGGCGTCAGGGTCCCAGACGCGCAGCGTCCCATCTTCGGAGATCACAGATAATGGGACCGGTCTAACAACATCAATGTGCCCAGTTGACGTGAAACGTTCCGTTCCGGTGTTGAGGTCCCAGACGCGGACAGTCTTGTCCTTTGAAGAAGAACAAGCTATATTCTTTGTGGGGTCTAGAACCACACTGGTAACTAAGTGCGGCTGGGGTGTAAGAACGGCGGTGGATTTGAATGGTGAAAGGAAGAACAAACTTTCGTCAGTGTGGCCGGAAAGGATCCACTTGCATTCTCCGGTAATAATGTCCCAGACACGGACATAGATGGCAAAGCTCCCAGAGACAATTGTTCGTCCTCGAGCGGCGATACAAGATATACCGTCCACGTGGCCCCTCAGATGAAATTTGTGGTATGGGTTCTTGTTCAAATCTTCCTATACAAATATGGTGTTAGCAGATGCAGCGGTGCGCAGATGAGAATGTACCCATGCATCGACAGGGTCGCTCCCGTCATTCCGGTGTTCAGCTTCGCTCGGTCTTGGGAGCAACCAGACGTAGAGAGTATGGTCAAGACTACCGGTCACAACCATCGGTTGCTTGGGCCACTTTTCCCGTCGGATTACACCATCTCCCCCTGTTACTTCGATCCATTCCGGTTTGACTATAGCGAGGCAAGAAACGGCTCTTGTATGACCACGAAAAACGTGTACGCAACGGCCAGTGTTGAGATCCCAAATGCGGGCAGTCCGATCATCCGAAACGCTAACGAGGGTGTCCTTCGTTGCGGATAATGCCAGAACACTACTTGTATGTCCCTCTAGGGACATCGTCAGCTGGCACGTATTGGGGGAGTAGACGTGGATGGAGTAGTAAATGGGTGCCAAGATAATACGTCCATGGGAGAGGATGAAACAGTTGACCCGTGTACAATCACGTATGGGGAAGGAATCATATTTGGGGTTAGGGTTGTTGATCCATTTTGTTCGGGTGGGGCGACGTGACTTGAACAACGGATAGTCCTCAGGTATGGGTGTCTCTCCCAGCAGGCCCTGCACGGGCGGTGGATTACTTGCACGGAGATGTGGATGTTCCATGAGGTTGTTAGGTGGAGTCTAGTGGAGCATCGGGTAAATACCAAGGCTCGTCTGGGGCATGTCAAACGCACCCCGTCGACAATACCTGCAACTTCCTCTAGGCCCAACTTCACCGGTGGTTGATGCAGGACTACCTCGGAAGGAGGAAGTGTTGCGCGCACATTCGAGCCTTCCAGAATAGTTATGTCAGAGTATTCCTGTGTGAGTGACCCAGCAGCCATTGGTGGGACCAAAGCCGGCGTCCAAGACCTCGAAACCTTTTCCAAATACTGAAGGATGTCCTCGACGCTCGGGCGATCTCGTGGCCGCGACGCCCAGCAACGTCCTAATACTTCCCATACATCATCCGTGAACCACCCCCCCTCCGCTCCCTCGGGCCTCCCGGGGCGGGCACCCTTGAGTATCTTCCAGGAAATGGCCATATTCGAGCATTGGTAGAACTGGTAGAATGGTGTTCGTTCGCTGAGGACTTCGTATATCACCATCCCGAGAGCGTAACAATCCGAATACACCGTCCGACGGTGGTCTTCGACTTCTGGGTCGAGAAGCTCGGGGCTCATCCATCGAGTGGTGCCACCATGTGCGGACGAGACCAAGGTTGTGGAGTCAGAGGTGATCGCGAGGAGACCAAAATCTGCGAGGCGGGCGCGGCAAGTGTGGTCAACTAAGATATTGAGCTAAAAGACGAATCGTTAAAGGGAAAAACGTCAATGCAGTTTTCTAAGACGCACCCCCTTGAGATCCCCGTGGATCATCCCATGACTGTGCATATAGATCAAACCCCTCGCGACGTCGCTCAACTATGGGATGCCACGTAACCGTCAACGACAAATGGAGATTGTGGGAGCCCGGAGGGAGAACCCACGAGCTCGAACCGATTCGCATCCCGATGTGCCGCTACAAATTGGTTGATGTTTCCATTCGTCATCCACTCCGACACCATTGCGAACCGATCCTCAGTCACCATCACTCCTAGCAGCGGCAACACATTCGGGTGATTAAGTGCCTTCCATGTCACGAACTCCTTGTAGAACCCCGCCCAGGTTTCCGCCAACGCGTTAGCAATACGTTGGAATATGGAGCGTCACCAGCAACTCACGCGAACAATCTTCTGTATGTCTTTCTTCGAATCCGTCCTCAGCACCTTGACTGCGACCTCCTGGTCATCACATTTCCCCTTCCACACATCCGAAAACCCACCACGTGAGTGCGGGACGATTGCTGGATTGTACTGTACTTCGATCTGTAGTGAGCCGGGAAGCAGGGAGTGGCGATCGCACGTCCTGTATAACGATTTCACACAGTTCCTCCGGACATTTGGTGTGAGGCTGAGGCTGCTTAACGCCTAGCAGTAGAACGCAGAAGATCGCAGGTGAAGTAAGCTAACATGCCCCCCAGAAATCAGGGAGTGGTGACGCACCATATCTATCACGTCGATAAGGGCCTGAGCGTCGCTCTCTCGGAGAGGGTCGACCGTATTGATCGCCTTCCTGTTCGAGAAGACTGTCTCGATGAGCGAGGGGAGCTCATCCTGGGAAATTGTGCGGTTGATCAACTGCTGCCATGCTTGCTTGTGGGAGTCGACAACGATGGGTGGATTGGGGAGGTCGTTTGCATCCTGTGCAGGATCAAGGTGAGGTGAGGTTTGAGGTAAGAATGTGCCACCACCGCTTATGACTGCTCCGCCGTTATCGATATCCATCAGCGCAGGGTGCGCGGCACCTTCGGTAAGTCCGTTGTCGTCGAGGGACAAGATCGGTGGTGGTGCTTGGGGGCTACATTCGTTGGTATGTCCATGGACCGTCGAGGGATCGACGGCGGCCATGATACGAGGCGGCAAGGGAAGGTCGAGGAGAAGACAGGGAGCTATTGAACACGGGGTTTACGCGTGGCCCACCGGCGTTATGTAGTAAAACGTGGGTTTATCGGTAGACGCTAGTGAAGCCAGAATCGAGGAGCCATTCGTGTATACTCACGAGTCGCATTTACGCGTTCATCCGGCTTTGTGGCCTCTGTCAGTGGTAGGGGCGCGTATATGAATCCCTGCGACAAGGAGTTAAAAAAGGTGAATGCTGGGGCTGTAATAGATATTCCCCTACCAGTTCGTCGTTTAAATCGTCCAATCCTCGGAGCCTAGTCTGCGGCGGATCATCGTGGCTGATCGGAATGCGTCCCAGAAACTGACCACGATCTAGATCTCGTGTCTGCGACGCGACGTCGACAAACGATGGCGGTCGGAACTCTTATAACATTCGCACTCACCACGCTGTTCACGAATGCGTCTGCCTGGCCAACAATTCTGCTCGTCTACGTCACGACAGCCCTCAAGGAGGTTTGACCAGCGGGCTGTTGGCTTGCAATCTCAGGATCTCAACATCCACTCCGAAGAGTAGGAAAGCGATTGGATTATTTCACCAGTTCTGGTGAGCCTGGTTTTCTACACAGGATGCAATCCTCTTTGCTCTCAATCGCTCATCTGACCGGGTCCCTGGTTAAAGTAACGCAGGCGGCGGTGGAGAACGCGTTTTATGGACAGCTATCACCCATATCCAACGCACAGAACCGGAAACTATAAGCGTGGTGTACACAGGAGACCGGAACACCCGAACTCTCGTAATCAACTCTTGCAACTCACCACCAATGAAACACGTTTTCAACACACTCTCCCCCTCAACCAAAGATCGCTACCGTCCATCCTTCGCGACGTGAGGATATCGTGTCCAGTACTCTCAACCATTATCTCGGAAGTTCCCCCGACGGGAGCTGGAACGATTGGGTCGAGCTGTTCATGCAGATGCTCCGGAATAGAGCGGCTGTTGGCTCTCGATTCCAGAGAGTCCGGATCGTCTGACCCCTCGCGTTCAGGTCCCGCGCCCTAGAGAGAAGAAGAGGAAACAGATGGTGAAGTTGGTTCCGAGGGTCGAGGTCGCTTACCTCCGTTCCAAAGGTGGAGTCATTGACGAAGGAGGGTCAGGGAGTTGTTCGAGTGGGGGGGTGATGATGAGGATTGTTGTGAGTCCTCCTGGGGAGGGCCGACGGATGAATTGTGACTGACGTTGGGCCCTCTCGTTTGTTGGGGGTTGGAAACGCGGGTTCGTGTGGGTAGGGCGGGTAAACCAAGTCCAACCAAAAAGCATTCTTGTAACCTCGTAGGGTACGAATCCTAATTTTGAGCTTCCGCGGACAGACGGTCTTGGCGGCACACTCGTTTTTTCTGGTGGCGATCTCAGAGCCCAGGGTTCATAATATGGACTAAGTTGAGTTTTCTGCAGGTTTTCTGGCATCATTAGTGAACAGCAAAATTCGTGTACTCGTTTTATGTCATGATAGATTGCAGAGGTGAGGTTATAAAGTGCTAATAGCGAACCTCGCTCCCTGACCACCCGAAACTCACAAGCATACCCTGAGTAAGAGTTCGGGGCGCGTGTTCAGTGGAGAGGTGGCTGAAAAAATCCCATCGACGATTACAACGTTTTTTTTTTCGGCGTGCGGAGAGCATCTGGTTCGATAAGAGCATCACGAAGGAGCAACTCCCGAGTCTGAAGCTTTGAAGCCTGACTGCCCTTTCCCTGACGACTCACATCGCTGATGGCTGTCAGGCCGGGGCCACCCATCAGCGGCCCTAAGGCGTGATTTAGAGATAGTATGACCCTCCGAGCTTCAAGTTTCAACAATCACGTTTATTTCAATCGTGTCAAGAACAGAAGATGGCAATGAGAACAGTGCCCGCGGTACGACTTGCAATGCGCCAGTACAGCGGTATACGGTACGCTCTCGAATGACGGTTTCGCCCGCCGGCCGTTCCGCTGAGATGGTGGCATCGTTGGTAAAGTTTTCATCGCAGTATCTCCTTCCGGCGAGCCTTCCCCCGGAGAGCCGTCCGAAGGTGGTTGGGGGTTTGATAGGGCCGATTCTAATAGAGAGAGAATGGGAGACGCGACCAGTAAAAACCATCCACAAAGAAACCGAGTGAAAGGTGTTGAAACAAGGAATCAAACGGAAATGTCACTTGCTACTCCGACACCTACACATGCTCGTCCGTCCAGGTCTCCATATCATCGTCTGATCCTGTCTCTAGGGGGGAGGAGGCTTCCAAGTCCTTGAAACCCGTCCCAGAAACCTGAGTACAGCCTCAATACTAGGCCGGCTCTCCGGCTTGGCCGCCCAGCAGTGATTCAGAGTCCCCCATAAATCATCCGTGAACCACATCCTTTCAGCCCCCTTCGGTCTTTTTGGGCGTTCCCCCTCGACAATTCTCCTCATAACGTAGAGGTCATTGCAGTGTTGTGAGAAGGGCCTCCGGCCACTGAGCACTTCGTAGATAACCATCCCCAACGCGTAGCAATCTGATTCTTTTGTCGGTGGAGGTAGATTGTCTTCTACACCGAACTGCCCTGGGTCGATGCGTTCTGGGCTCATCCATCTGGTTGTGCCACCTGTCGGGGATGAACTTGAACTACTAGGGTTTTCTGGGTCTGGGGCAATGGTGAGAAGTCCAAAGTCTAGTAGGCGTGCGTGGCCATTTTGGTCAATCACAATGTTGAACTTGATGAGAAAAAGAAGTTAAGGGGTAGTTCAGTGACTGAGTGCTCGAAGTCATACCCCCTTGAGGTCCCCGTGTATCATTGCCTGACTGTGCATATGAATCAAACCCCTGGTGACGTCTTTGAGCTAGTGGGAGAGTATGTCAGTGGTTGGCGTGATAAACAAAGGAGTAAAAACCTACAAGCTCAAACCGATTCGCACCCCGATGCGCCTTGATGAACGCGTTGATGTTCCCATTCTCCATCCACTCTGATACCATTGCGAAGTGGCCATCACCCATTATCACTCCCAGGAGTGGGTGGATGTTTGGATGACGGAGAGCCTTCCACATTACAACCTCTTTGTAGAAGCTCTACGCGGGCCAACGTTAGCTATTCAATACGGGGTTTGACCTGACAACAAGAACCCACACTCGTGATCTTGTCAATATCATTCATGTACACCCTCAACACCTTTACCGCGACGTCGAGACCTCGGTGATTGCCCTTCCACACGTCGGCGGACCCGCCACGATAGTGCGGGACATCCAACTGGTTGTAGCAATGTGGAATTTGTAGTGATCTCGGAAGCAAAGCGTGGCGGCTGCATATCTGGGATAATGTCATCAAACATTCCCTCCGGAGCCACGGTAGAAGGTCGGGGATATCCAGAGCCTGGTCAGTGCAGGTGGGGGGGCCGGGGGAAAAGCATCCGACGAAGGCGATCAAATCACGCTTCTCGGACGAAGGAGTACAAAGGCGCACCTCGTGGATAACATCAATGAAGGTCTGAGCATCGTCCCCACGAAGGTCATCGAGTGCTGTGAGTTCATTCTCGCTGACAAAGATTTCCTCAACTAGGGAGGTAACTTCATAGGATGGGAATGTGTGGCTGATTAAGCGCTTCCATGTCGGTATATTGCGGTCCAGCTGAGGCACTCATTGGACAGATAAACGTGATTGGATTGAGTCAAACAAACCTGATCTGAACCGGCGTTATTTGATTCTCCGATAAAATTTGGACAGTCCCCGGTTACGGACACGGCGGGAAATGCTGGGCTGGCTCCACCGATAGCCTCGTCTATCAGGCCCCGCGTCAGCAGAAGATTCTTTGTACTAAGGGGCGGATGCTCTCCAAGGCCGTTCGGCATAACCTAACGGTCCGTCGAGTTAATATCAGAGCCCATCAACGGGGGATAAAAACGCACCCGGTTGACAGAACCTGTAGCTCCCTCTGGGCCCAGTTTCACTGGTATCTGATGTGAGGCCACTTCTGTGCGTTCCGGGGGAGGGGTTATGTCAGAGGAATCCTGCGTGAAAGACTGAGTGTTTAGTGGGGCATGTGACGTCCAGGACCCTGAAACTTGTTCCAAATACTGGAGTATGCTCTCGATGTCTGGGCGATCACCTGGCTGGGCCGCCCAGCAATGGCTCAGCAATTTCCATGTGTCATCTGTGAGCCATAACCCTTCCTCCCCCTTGGGCCGTTGGGGGCGGTTGCCCCTAAGTATCATTCCGATGATTATCATGTCCTCAGATTCAAAAAATGGGTTTCGCTCAGTAAGGGCTTCGTATATCACCATCCCGAGAGCGTAACAATCTGAGGGCACCGATTGACGGCGGTCGTCAATTCCTGGGTCGAGAAGCTCGGGGCTCATCCATCGGGTGGAGCCACAATGTGTGGGAGAACTCAAGATTTTTGAGTCAGAGATGATTGTGAGAAGACCGAAATCTGCCAGGCGGGCGCAGGGAGGTTCATCAACTAAGATATTGAGCTAAAGGGTGAATATCATTAAAGGGAAAGATATGACTGCAGCTTTCTATGACGTACCCCTTTGAGATCCCCGTGGATCATCCCCTGACCATGCATATATATCAAGCCCCTCGCAACATCGCTCAACTATGGGGGGCCACGCAACCGTCAATGACGAGTGAAGATTGTAGGAGCTTTGAGCAAGAACTAACGAGTTTGAACCGATTCATATCCCGATTTGTCTTCACGAAGGTTCTGAGGTCCCCATTCTTCATAAATTCTGACACCATTGCAAACCGATCCTCGGTCACCGTCACTCCTAGCAGTGGCAACACATTTGGGTGGTCAAGAACTTTCCATGTCACAAACTCCTTGCAGAACCTCTACGGAGGTTTTCGTCGGCGTGTCAGCGAGTACATCGGTGCATCGAGCGTCATCCGCAACTTACATGGAAATTCTTCTTTAAAGTGCCGCCCTCACGCTTCCTCAGCACCTTGACCGCGACATCCAAGCCACAATGTTTCCCCTTCCACACCTTTGCGAACCCACCCTTGGCGTGCACTAGGGTTGCTGGATCATACTGTACTTCAATTTGCAGTGACCTGGGATATAGGGAGTGGTGACGACACGTCCTATATAACCATTTCACACAGTTCGTCCGGACATGCGGTGCGTGTCTGATGCTATCTAACGCCTAAAAACGGAATGTGGAAGGTCGAAAGTAAAGTAAGCCAGCCAATTCCTCAGGAATAAGAAACGTGGTGACACACCCCATCGATCACGTCGATAATGACCTGTGCGTCGCTCGCTTGAAGAGGATTGACCATAACGGTTGTCTCCCTATCCGAGAAGATTGTCTCGATGAGCGAGAGGAGCTCATCCTGGGGAATGGTGCGGCTGATCAACCGCCGCCATGCTTGCTTGTGGGGGTCGATGGTGATAGGTGGATCGGGAAGATCGTCCACATGCGGTGCAGGATCAAGATAAGACAGGGGTTGGGGAAAGGACGCGCCACCATCGTTCGCGGTTGTTCCGCAGGTGTCGATATCGGTAGGTACAGGCTGCGCTGCGTCTTCAATATGTCTGAGGTTGTCATTGGGGGGCCAGCTCTGTGGTTGTGCTGGGGGACTAGGTTCGTTAGTCTGCCTGCGATTTCGTGTTAGGTCGATTCCAGCCCCCGATAATGAGAAACACTGACGGAGTCTGTATTGTGCAGGTGATCAGTGAGTATGTGTGGCAGAGATAAGAAGGAGAACGCACCACAATGGTATCGGGCACTGGGGGTTCAATTTCGAGCTCATTGAGATTTTGTGCGTGTTGTCTGACTTCAATGGAGGCTGCCATGATACGAGATGGCAGGAGAAGAGCGAGAAGGGCGAGAAGGGCGAGAAGGGCGAGAAGAGCGAGAAGGGCGAGAAGAGCGAGAAGGGCGAGAAGAGCGAGAGTAGTTGGACACGGGGCTTACGCACAGCCCCGGGCGTCAGCGAAACGTAGGTTTATTGGTACGCGCCAGTAATCGCCAGAATCGAGGAGCCATCGTCGAGTTGCATGCCAGACGCGTATATCCGGCTTTGTGGTCTCTGTTGGTGGTGGGGGCGCATATACAAATCCCTGGGACGAGGAGTCAAGGGGGTGAGTGCTGAGGCTGTAATAAATCATCTTCCAGCTCGTTCGGCCGTTTAAATAATCGTCCAATCATCAGAGCCTGAGTCTGCGGCGAATCGTCGTGGCTGATCGGCTTGGAGAAAACCCGTCGGTCCCAGTCTCCAAAGGCTCAATTGGCTCCCGATCTCGGAATCTCAATCCTCACTCTGAAGAGCAGGAAAGCCGTTGGATTCTTTCACCCTTCCCTGTGAGTCCAGTCTTCTACTCAAGACACAAGGCACAGACCGGGACCCCGGGCTTCTTAGGGCATAGCTGAACTGGCGCTTAACCCCTCCTACCGCCTGCTGCCAACCCCAAAGCCTACATTTACCAATTACCAGCCTGGCGATACGCCAGGCATGCGCCGTTTTGGCAGATTAGCAGAGAGCCACCTCCAACACTACGAATACCCTCGGCGCGTAAGCTCGTCACAAGTATAATGGCGAAACTCCAAGTCTCCGACATCCCGCTGGCTCATAAAAGAATGTCCCCAGAGGGTGGCACAAAAAGACTCCCCCTCCGGTGCTCCCACTCCCAAAAACCATGCACCCCTTCCGAAGTCCAACATGAAACACTCGCGAACGTCCAAGTTGTTCCTCCCAACCCAAATACATCCTCCACCGTATTCCGTCTTCCTACCTCTGCTGAAAAGTCATGGTCTCCTTGCTCTTTCTTCTCTCCTGGAATTCTACCCGGAGTACCAAAATGCGCCGGCCAAGATGGTCTTGATGGGTGGAAGGCGCAGTGCAGAAGATGCGGAACGCGTTAAACAACTCCGAGCGTTGACAAAAGGCCTTCACCTTAAGGTACGGCGATCCAAAATACTGTATTGTCGGCGGTCTATAAGCTTACCCCCCTAGGATCACGTCGAGTTCATCGTCAACACTCCGTACCCCGACATCCTGTCATGGTTAATAAAGGCGACTATCTGGTTGAGCACCATGGTGGATGAAGAACTTGTGAGATTCTAATACTTGGCCCTCTTCTGAACTTGAGGATGATCCCGGGCAGGTGATCGTTAGACGTGGTCCGATCGAGTTCACGGTGCCGCAGGATCCATTTCTCATTGGCGACGTACCCGTCTTCGATTATCTGCTTTCATCACTCAGTATCGCATCCTTTGACTCCATGACAACATCGATTGACTATCCAATACGAAGTGGGGACTTGGTACTTGTTTGCGGCGCACTAAAGGTCCGAGTCGTTCAGCGACTTGATAGTAACTCGCTGGGGACCCGTCCCTTTTGCCGTTCATTTCTCGTCTTATAGATGTGGCACATAGTTCACCGGCTCCTGAAGTGTACCCCGTTTAAGGTCTCCTAAGATTCTAATGGCGATTGCTCCCATAATTAACGAACGCTATTCGGTCAAAGTTGATCAAGCCCGCGATGCCTTATCCAAGTTCTCAAACACATCATCGAGCTTCGGACGCTCGCTAGGCTGAACCCTACAGCAGCTTTCCACAGTCTGCCAGAGAGAATCTGTGAACCCGGCCGCAGGTCGGGGTGGGAATTCCCCATCTGATAACTTCTTCTGGGCCACATCCGCGGACAACTCATGGAACAGTCCATGCCCACAAATGACCTAGTCTCCCTTCATCCCAGGTGCAGCAACCAAACCGCAAAGACCACATACCTCGTAGATGACAACCCCAAGTGAATAGACATCCGACTCCCGTTTTGGCCTCGCGTCACCTTTGGATCCATACTCTTCCGGCGAATACACCTCCGGACCCATCCACCCCAGTGTACCTCTCTGCTTGCTCGTGTCAAGACTGGAACTTGTGGACCCTTGAACGATTCGCGAGAGCCCGAAATCGGCCAAACATGCACGTCCGTGGTTGTTGATTAAGATGTTTTGCTGGAATCGAGAGTTACATCAACCGGTGCGAAAGGGGGAATTTAACCAGAGAGTCGCACCCCTTTGAGGTCTCCGTGTACCACTTTTTGCGAGTGCAAATACATCAACCCTGCAGTAACATCCTTCAACTATACCAGCGGGGGGAAGGGGTCATCCAATTAGATCGGAAAACTATGAGCCAAAACCCACCAGTTCGAGCCGGTTCACGCCCAGGTTGCGGGATATATATGTGTTGATTGTCCCGTTCTCCATGAATTCCGAGATAAGTTCGAACTGGTACGACTCGTTCTCGTCGGTCTCCATATTTGCGCCAACAAACGGGATGATATTCGGGTGATTCATGTTTTTCCATGTGATCGCCTCCTTCATAATTGCCTATACGACAGAGGGCGGAACATCAACGATATACTGCTATCGGACTGTAACCGGGAAACCGACCTTTGTCAACTCTCTTTTCTGGGCGTCATCACAGGCTCCATAGACCATCAACACCTTTACGGCGACAGTCCGGCCGCTGTGGCTTCCCTTCCAAATTTCCGAATATCCACCCTCGGTAACAACGGAGCCGCGGTCGTAATCTGAGATCAGTGCAGATTTTGGAAGGATCTTATGCCATCCACAGACTCGGGCCAAGTAGCGGACACACGTAGGCCGGACCAGCGTATCCACCATATCCTCTCTCAGAACCTATTTCCTGTAAAGCGGCGTTGACTAGAAAGGAGGGGCGGACGAACTGAATCTAGAAACTCAATAAACGTTGATGCGTCGGCTGGATCCAGATCCCTCGCCACCCGCTGCTCATCAACGTTCCTCAACATCTGTTCGATGAGCTGGATCTGTTCAGCGGGGGTATATTCAAAAGAGATGAGGCGCTTGGAAATGGGACCCGCTAAAGATATTCGACCATCGTCGGTGGATCCAACCGTAATCAACAATGCACACTCACTGTTCCGATCCAGTCTGCCTTGATCAGCCATGGTGCCGTTCGTTTTTCCTGTGGATAATCGATACCGGTCGATCTGCGTATTTCCTGACGATAACGACGGGAGGGTAGTATCGGGATACTAGGCGGAGATCTAGTGAGACAACGCGATAGATCTGTCAGTCTGGTGTAGAAGAGGAGAGGAGAATGGAATGCATTCCTCACAGAACAAAGCAACTGTGAGGAGAGAAAGCGAGTGGGGTGAAAACTTCACAGTTTGCATTCACCATTCAGATTGGGGATAGGCAACATCACCAACGTAATCGTAATTGTTTGCGTTCGTTTGCCCCCGCCAAACTGATCAACTGCCGCCACGCTTGCATGTGGGAGTCGATGGTAGTGGATAGTTCGGGGAGATCGTTTGCATGCTGCGCAGGGCCAAGATGAGGCGAGGTTTGAGGCAGGAACGCGCCACCGCCACTCATGGTTTGTCCGCCGGTGTCGATATCCATGAGTATAAGGTCCGTCGCGCGCCTTTGATAAGTCCGAGGTTGTCATCGGGAGACAAGATCGGTGGTGGCGCTGGAGAACTATATTCGTTGGTTTGTCCATAGACCGTCGAAAGCCCGAAAGTGGGGATGATAGGAGGTGGCGAGGGGGAGGTCGAGGAAAAGACGGAGAGCAGTTGAACTGTTGAACACTATGCCGTTCGAAGTGCACAAAAAATAAACCACGCGCACAACTCTCAGCGCGCGCACAACACCTCCAACCGCCTCGCGCCCCTCCGTTTATCGCGCGCCCTTAAGAGTATCTCGCGCGCCGAAGGAT
>Ga0307511_10004574_pt1 | contig 14118 bp, 19 predicted proteins | sample 13_EM_MG_FD_200266 | JGI IMG/M metagenome (GOLD analysis project Ga0307511, IMG submission 200266) | Populus trichocarpa ectomycorrhiza microbial communities from riparian zone in the Pacific Northwest, United States - 13_EM | ecosystem: Host-associated > Plants > Roots > Unclassified | place...
CACCCTACCATTAATTTCTCTATATCCAACCCTGGCACTCCCCCGAGGGGGATCTCAGAGGTCAATTTCTCGAAGCAGACCTGTACATCTTCGGGTTCGAGGAGTCCTTGCAGTAGTGTGTTCCTTGCGGTAACGAACAGTACGTAGATCGCCATGGCCCTGAAAGACCTCCCGACATGATAGGTATCCGTGTAGTGGTGGTTTATCAGTGGTTTGATAAGATGCCGCCTCACGAGTTCCTGGTTGAGCACACCGGAATCAATCAGATGACCAACGAACGATGCCGCCCATATGAAGCCGCCCCCTCCCCACCTCGCTACCTTCCTTGCGTCGACCCCATCCCACGGTACCAGGTCCTCCGCTGACGCCGCTGCGAACCACCGAAGAACGCGAGAACACAACCCATCGACGAAGCATCCGGCTTCCTTAGAGCGGTGAGGTGCATCACGGAACTGTTTGAGGAACCTCGCGATGGCTAAGTTGGATTCTGAGCCGCGATTGTCCCATGCCAAGGGCGAGAGTCGCTCCGCGAGATCGTCAGCTTCCATGGATTGTTCCGTGAGGGCATATTCGATCCAGTACCCGAGCTTTGGTGAGATCTCGTCGTATGTCGATGGTTTGAGAGAGCAGAATAAATTAGATATCTTCGCACCAATGACGATCCCGCGATTATGATATCCAGCTTCTCCGGACATGGTTGTGTGCCACAGTTGGTTGTGGCGGGCACGTGGTCCCATATAATGAGCGCCTGTAGTTGGTGTGTGCATGTGCCGCCGACACGTCACAGTTCAGAGTGGAAGGAGCCTTTTGAGGTCAGGGAGTAGTCAACATTTGACGTTCGCGAGTGTTGCACACTGGAGATGTCACGGTCGATCTCCGGGTCAGGACAATTTCGTGAATTTCTGGTACTTACAGCCAACCATCATGAACTCCGTCAATCAAACCAACAAACTTCCAGAAATAAGGCTATCGGAGGATTAAATTCACACCGGGTGAGAAGCACCTGCTATCACGGCGAGGAGGTAACTGACGTGAAACATCGCGAAGTTCACTCTCCAGCACGTTATGTACAGTACATACACGGCACAATTACAAGTCAGACACTTTCCCAACTCCCCCAGCCAAGCAGACCGGGAAGCCCCTCCCAGACGAAGTCCTTACGGAAACCAAGATGAACCCTCTCTAGTAGTGTTGAGCAACTCGCGCAGGCGAGCGGTCTCAACGAGGGGGTGGACAACACGTCACCTTCGCTCCCACTGAGTATAACGTTGAAGAGCTTATTTAGCGCTTCCCTTCTCCCTCCTGCAGGGTTGACATGAACGTTTAAAATGCATGTCCTGTCAGGGCATACTCCTAGGTCATTCAGGTACACCAAACTATGTGCGGCGAGCATGGTTACTTGCTTCATTGCCCCCATGCCGTGGATAATAGAGGCGAGGGGGAGACGTGGGAGTACTGTGTCGGGCGTATCGCTGACGAGAGCCGGTAAACCACCTAGAGTAGCTCGATAGGCGGCAAACGGTAGCGCAAACTTGATGTTTTGCTCCAGGAACAAATTCAGGACCACGTTGGGGTGGGGCTTGGGTGATCCAAAGACAGCTTCTCCAAGTACCCTCGCAGCTTCGAAGCAATCCCACTTTGTTGGATATGCGCCGTTGAGGTCCTCGACAAGTGCCTCGCGAACGTCTGAGAAACCGTACTTGGTCGCCATACGAAGGAGGGATGCAAACGTTGTAAATTCCGGTACCTTGTGCCTCGTCACGAATCTGCTCGTCAGTCAACTGGTCAGTTGACAGAACTAATGTCGAAGGGAGCAGATACGTACCCTGGTGTGTAAATCATCCTCAATAGGACCGCAAAATCCTCGGGGCTGTCATTGAAAACGATCCGAGGGCATCCCTCCGGCATCAGGGCATTGAGGAGGGTAGACGGGGAAAACATGTCTCGGAGTTTGGAGGAGGAAAACGAGATAATCGGAGAGTGAATCCGGAAAACTGTGTGTCTGCACACGACCTCTACATTTCCGTCCTCGAGGTAGAACGTCTCGTGGTGAGTAGTCATTTGTTCGCCATCGCCCCCTCTGGTGTCATCGTCAAATTCTGTTGGGGTCAAGTCGGATATGGTGGAGATGCTTAATGTGGGGGAAGAGGGAGCGGGGATTCGGTCGTTGAAAGGTGCCTCGGATGGGGGCTCCGCGTCGCGGAAGACAGAGGGATACCCGATACTGCGCAGGACCGAAGGGTGGATATCGATATTGATTGGAATAGGGAGATCGTGGGGAGAGAAAGCAATGGGGGTTTCAGCATCTGCAGGGGTTTCGGCAGCTATTGTGTCCTCACCCCCTCCCTCGGGCTCTTGAACCGCCGCGGCTTCCCTCTGCTCCAGCCATCTGGTGTGGATCTTGCGGAGGTCCTAACCAAACGAATCAAATTACGGTGAGACATCGGCACAAGGAGCACACCTTACCGTTAATTTCTCTGCATTCAACCTCGTCACTCTCCCGAAGGGAATCTCGGATTCCAGCATCTCGAAGCAGACCTTGACATCTTCGGGCTCGAGGAGACCCTGGAGTAGAGTTTTTCCGGCCGAGAGAAGATAGTAGATGGCCTCGGCCCTGAAAGATTTTTGGTGAACGTTCGCGCTGTCCACGTAGCGATGGGTTATCATTGGCTTGACAAGATGCCGCCGCGCAAGTTCGCGATTGAACAGACCATGCTCGACGAGGTGACCAACGGACGACGCAATGTTTTTCAACCCACCCCCTCCCCACCTCGCAACCTTCCCGGCGTCGGATCCATTCCATGGCGTGGGGTCCTCCGCTAACGCCGCCGCGAACCACAGAAGAATGCGGGAACACAACCTGTCAACGAAGGATCTGGCTTTCTCAGAGCGGTGGGGTGTATCGCGGAACTGTTTGAGGAACGTTGCAGTGGCTGCGTCGAATTCTGTATTGCGACCATCCCATACCCAGGGTGAGAGCCGTTCCACAAGGTCGTCAACGTCCAGGGATTGTTCAGTGAGGGCATATTCGATCCAGTATTCGATCATTGGCGAGGACTCGTCATACGTCGATGGTCCGAGAGAGGAAAACAAGCCATGTCTCTTCTCGCCGATAGCAATCCCGCGAAGATGATAACCAGCTGCCTTGGACATCGTTGGGAGTGACGGTATGGAGTGTGGCGGACACGTGGACCCATTGCCACTGCGGCGCCAGGGGCTGGCGCCTGTTGCAGGACATGGCAGGGACGGTGTGAGAGACCTTGATGGAAGTTCTGCAGAAGCCAAAATTCATGAAAATCCACACCAAACTAAGACATCTCCGGGAATAGGTCTCTCAAAGGATGAAACCCACACCGGGAGAGAACCATCTGTCACCGCTGCGAGGTAGCCGCTGAAATCCAACATCGCGTGGTAGCGCTCTCCAATACACTATACACTCTATACACGAATGACAAATCATCTGTCAAAGTCCTTCCCAACTCCCCCAGCCAAATAAAGTGGGAAGTATCGCCCAGATAAATTCCTTGCGGCAACCGAGATGAGTCTTCTCCAGCTGTCTTGCGCATTTCGTACAGACAATCCCCCCCAACGAGGGGGGAGACAGCACGTCAGCTTCGCTCCCCTTGAACATAACGTTAAAGACATTGTTTAGCACATCCCTCCTCCCTTCTGTAGAGCCGGTACCAACGTTCAAAACACACAAGTTGTCAGGACATACACCTAGGTCCCCTGTGTGCACAATACCATATACGGCGAGGATGGTTACTCGCTTCATCGCTCCCATGCCGTGGATGATAGAGGCGAGGGTAAGACGTGGGAGTAGCGTACCAGGCCTGTCGCTGACAAGAGATGGCAAACCACCGAGGGTAGCTCGATAGGCGGCGAACGGTAACGCGAATTTAATATTCTGCTCCAAGAGCAGATTCAAAACCGCGTTGGGGTGGGGTTTGGGCGACCCAAAGATATCCTCTCCAAGAGTCCTGGCAGCTTCAAAGTCCTCCCACTTGGTAGGGTATGCGCCCTTGAGGTCCCCAACGAGTGTCTCATGAATCTCGGAGAAACCGTACTTGGCTGTCACACGGAGCAGCGATGCAAACGTTGTAAACTCAGGAACCTTGTTCCTTGCCGGGAATCTGTTCGCCGACCATCCAGTTAGTTAACAGAACCCACACTGAGGGGGGAGACGCACCCTGGCGTATAGATCATCTTCAATAGGACTGCAAAATCCTCGGCACTGTCCTTGAGAGTGATCCGTGGACATCCTTCCGGCATCGGCGCATCAAGGAGGGTAGACGGGGAGAGCATGTCACGGAGTTTGGGTGAGGAAAAGGAGACAATAGGGGAGTGGATCCGGAATATTTTTCGGCCGCAAACAACTTCTACATTTCCGTCCTCGAGGTAGAACGTCTCGTGGCGAGTAGAAATCCGCTCGTCATCGTCTGATTCGGTTGGGGTCAAGTCGGATATGGTGGAGATGCTCAATGTTGGAGAAGAGGCTGGGGTGATTCGGTCGTTGGCAGATGGGTCGGAGGGAGGCACCGTGTCGCGGAAGACAGGGGGGTACTCGATACCGCGCAAGAGGGAAGGAGGGATGCTACCGATATCGATTGCGATAGGGAGATCTTTGGGAGTGAAAGCGATGGGAGTTTCAACGTCTGCAGGAACTCCAGCAGCCACCGTATCCCCGTCTCCACCTCTATGTTCTTGGGTCGGCACGGCAGACATCTGTTCTTCCTTCCACTTCAGCCACGCGACATGGAACTCACGAAGTTCCTGGTCATAAGTTAGCAAACAGGCTCCGCCGCGAGTCACCGAGATAGGTGGGAGACCGTACGTTTAACTCTGTTTCGCCTGGAGACACCACCCTGGATGAAATCCTCGGCGAAATCTTATCCAATGTCTTGAAACATGCTTCGACGTCCTCGGGTTCGAGGAGTCCCTGGAGTAATGTGTCCCTTGCAGCGGCAAAAAGTTGATAGATGGCCAGGGCCCTGAAAGATCTTCCAACACCATCGGTACCCGCATAATCGTGGGCCATCAGTGGCTTGATGAGATGGCTCCTCACGAGATCGTGATCGAGCAGACCGCACTCGATGAGATGGCCAACGAATGACGCCGCCCAGACTAAACCTTCCCCCCTATTCTTTGAAACGTTGTAGTCGGACCCCCCGTTCCATGTCACCGGGTCCTCCGCTGATGCTGCCGCGAACCACTGGAGGATGCGAGAACACAACCGATCAACACAGGATCTGGCTCGCTCGGAACGGTGGGGTGCATCGCGGAACTCCTTGAGGAACCTTGTGATGGCTGCGTTGGCTTTGGAACCACGATACCACCATGGCAAGAATGAGAGCTTCCCCACGAGATCCTCCGCGTCCACGGATTGTTTAGTGAGAGCGTATTCGATCCAGTATTCGATCATCGGTGAAACCTCGTCGTACGTCGATGGTCTGAGAGAGTATAACAAGTTATATATCTTCGTACAGATAATGGACCCGCGACGATGATAACCAGTTCCATCGGACATGGTTGGGAGTGAAGGTGAGGAAGTGTGGCGGACACGTGGTCCCATACGATGTGGCGCCTACTAGGGTTGGCGCCCGTTGCATCGGAGACTCTGGCACAGGTGGGGGCAACCGGAAGTTGGGGAGCCATTCCCCCCACCTCTCCAAACTTTTCACGCCGCGCTCACTCTGAAATTCAAGGACCTCTGCTGCAGCCATCGCGAACTACTGAACGATGCGGGAGTAGAACCTGTCAATCCAAGATCAGGATTGCTCAGGACGGTGCGGCGCATTCGATGAGGCTCCTTGAGGAACCCCACGAAGCGAACGGTGCAAGCGAAACAATCCCATCTATGGTGGTGTTTCTGATGGTACGACTCGGAGGAGGTACGTCTTATATCAAGCGAGGCCGAAAATAGTGCAGTTGTCTCGAGGCGAGTGACAAATATACGAGGTGGCAAAGCAGCGGAAGTGGGTGTGGACTGATTTTGACTTAGTAAAGTATCAAGAAATCTCCTTCTCCCCCAGGTTCTTGAACCGCCGTGGCATCCTTCTCCGTCTGTAATAGTTCTAACCATCTGGCGTGGATTCCACGGAATCTCTGAAGAAAAGTTTAGATCACGGTGAGGCATTGGAACAAGCACCACATGTTACCGATAATGCGTCTGCGTCCAGCCCTACCACCCCCCCTGAGGGGATCTCAGAGTTCAAAGTCTCGAAGCAGACCCGGACATCTTCGGGTTCGAGGAGCCCCTGAAGTAAAGTTCTTCCTGCGACCACGAGAAGTTGGTAGATGGCCCTGGCCCTGAAAGATTTGTGTTGATAATCACGACCCGTGTATTGGTGGGCTATCAGTGGCTTGATGAGATGCCGCCCCACAAGTTTGCGGTTGAGCAAGCCGCACTCGATGAGGTGACCAACGAGCGACGCCGCGCGTACGAAACCTTCCCCTCCGCATGCCGCAATCTTGAAGATGTCGCTCCGGTACGACCGTCCGAGGTCCTCCGCCGAAGCTGCCGCAAACGACCGAAGAACACGGGAACAAAAGCTGTCAACGAAGGATCTGGCTTGCTCAGAACGGTGGGGTGCGTCGTGGAATTCCTTGAGGAACCGCACAACGTGAGAATCTGAACTGCGGTTCTCCCACATCATGGGCGAGAGTTGGTCCACGAGGTCGTCAGCGTTTACTGACTGTTCGGTGAGGGCATAGTCGATCCAGTATTCGACCTTTGGCGAGATCTCGCGGCATGTCGCCCAATCGAGAGAGCGGAGTAAGTTAGATATCTTCGCTGCAAAAACGATCCCGCGATTATGATAACCAGTTCCCCCTGACATGGTTGAGTGACGGTGAGGAGTGTGGCGGGCACGTGGTCCTGTATAATGCGCGACCTGGAGTTGGGGTGTGTCACTGGAGATGTCACGGCGGCAGCATCGGTCTGAGGAAGGACAGCTTGACGCCAGGCGAGAAGCGTTTCCTGTCACGACGAGGAAACAAAGACATGCAATGTCGCGGAATTCGCTTTCCGGCGTTGTACGTGCATAGTACATGCCGGGGGGAATCACCAATCAAATACCCTCCCGGTTCCCCCGCCCAAGTAGACTAGGAAGTTCCGCCCAGACGAATTTCTTACAGAGGTCAAGATTAAAGTTCTCCATCCATCTTGCGCAATTTACACAAACACTGAGCAAGTCACACTCGATGAGATGATCCACGAACGATGTAGTTTTCTGAAGCTGGTTGCTCCCCCAGTTTCGACCACCGGGGCGACGGTGTTGTACGAAATATCCTCCGCTGAAGCCGGTGCAAATCACTGAAAACGCAAGAACACAACCCGTCAACGGAGGATCTGCCTTTTTCAGAACTGTGAGGTGGATCGCGGAACTCTTTGAGAGATTGCGCGATGAGTGTACCTGGGCTGTGACGACGGACGAGAGTTGCTCCACAAGATCTTCAGTGGTCACGGAAGTTGTCAATCGGTGAGAGCATATTCCAGTACTCGATCTTTGGTGAGATCTTGTCGTACATCGATGGTCCGATAGAGGAAAGCAGGCTGCGTATTTTCGCGCCGGTGACGATAATCAGTTGTCCCTGACATGGCCGGGGCGGTTAGGAATGCAGCGGGCACGTAGTACCGTGATCTCCCAAATTATACAGCGCCGGACGGAAGTGAGGGGGGGTTGAAGGCGTCGTGGATACAAGCGTTATTTGGGACTTGACCGCTTCATTCGTTTCTGTCAGGATCAGAGTTTTCGAGAGACATTTCAGGCATTTTGTCAACCAGAGCATATATCCCAACAGGGGGAAGTACAAAAACGCATAGTGTAATATTTGCCGCCTTTTCTCTTCTATCTACCACAATTCAACGTGCATTTTCCCGTACGTCCACGCTGTCAACAAATCATCGATATCGTTTACATGGATATCACTGTGGTGGTATTTACGCTCATGGACAACTCTCGATCAAAGTCCTTCCCAGTCACGCCAACCAAGTAAACTAGGAAGTGCCGCCCAGGCAAGTTCCCTACGACAACCAAGATGAATCTTCTCCAACCGTTTCGCGCAAATCACGCAAACACGAAGCGTTCCAAACGAAAGAGGAGACAGCATGTCCCCTTCTCTCTCCCCAAATGGCATGACGTCGAAGATCTTATTCAGTGCTTCCCTCCTCGCTCCAGTGTGATTTACACCAGCGTTCAAAACGCACGACCTGTCGGGACAGACTCCCAGGTCCCTCTTGTAAATAAAACCGTACGTGGCATGGGTCATCATTTGCCGAATCATCCCCATACCGTGGACGACGGAAGCGAGGGTGACGCGTGGGAGTACATTGCCGGGATTGTCGCTGATGAGAGCCCGTAAACCGCATAAACCAGCTCGATAGGCGGCGAATGGTAACGCGAACTTGATGTTCTGCTCCAAGAATAAATTCAAAACAGCGTTGGGATGGGGCTTCGGTGATCCGAAGACATCCTCTCCAAGAACCCTCGCAGCTACAAAGTCCTCCCACTTGGACGGGTATGCACCTTTGAGGTCCTCGATGAGTGCCTCGCGAACGTCGGAGAAACCATACTTGATCGCCATCCGAAGGAGCGACGCAAACGTTGTAAATTCTGGAACCTTGTGGCTTGTCACGAATCTGTGCGCCAGTAAACCTGTCAGTCAACAGAACTCGAAGGGGAGGAGGGACGGACCCTGGTGTGTAAATCATCCTCAATAGGACTGCAAAGTCCTCGGGGCTGTCCTTGAAAACGATCCGAGGACATCCTTCTGGCATCGATGCACCAAGGAGTGTAGAGGGGAAAAAGATGTCTCTGAGTTTGGAGGAGGAAAAGGAGACAACGGGGGAGTGGATCCGGAAAATCGTACGTCCGCACACGACCTCTACGTTTCCGTCCTCGAGGTAGAACGTCCCGTGATGAGTAACAACCCCCCCGCCGTCACCCTCTCCGGTGTCATCGCCTAATTCGGTTGGGGTTAAGTCGGACATAGTAGAGATGCTCAGTGTGGGGGAAGAGGCTGCGGTGATTCGGTCATTGGTGGATGCGTCGGATGGGGGCTCCACATCACGGGAGACAGTGTGAAACCCGATGCCGCGCAAGACGGAAGGAGGGATGCCGATATCGATTGTCATGGGGAGGTCTTGGGGAGTGAAAGCGATGGGAGTTTCAATCTCTGCGGTGACCTCAGCGCCCGCCCTGCCCTCGTCTCCTTCTCCCCCAGGTTCTCGAACCGCGGCGGCATTCCTCTGTCCTCCCTCCTCTCTCTGCTCTAACCATGTGGCGTGGATATCACGAAATTCCTGACCGAATAGGTGAGGTTACGATGTGAGGCACCAGAACGAGCAGCGCATCTTACCTGTAATTTCCTTGCATCTAACCCTGCCACTCTCCGGTGAGGGATCTCGGAGTCCAGTATCTCGAAGCAGACCTGGACGTCTTCGGGTTCGAGGATTCCCTGAAGCAAGGTGTCTCCCATGGTAACAAGAAGTTGGTAGATGGCCCCAGCCCTGAAAGATTTGGATACATTATCGGGATCCGTATAATGGTGGGATATCAGTGACTTGACGAGGTGCTGCGGCACAAATTCTCCGTCGAGCATATCGTACTTGACGAGCTGACCAACGAGTGACGCCGCGCGTACGAACCCTTGCCCTGCCAACCTTGCAATCTTGTAGGTACCGTTCCGATGCCACGCTGGGAGGTCCTCCGCTGAAGCCGCCACGAACAACCGAAAAATGCGTGAACACAAGCTGTCGACGAAGGTCCTGGCTTGCTCCGAACGATTGGGGGTGTCACGGAACTCCTTAAGAAACCGCGCAACGTCCGCGTCCGAGCCGTGGCCGTCCCATATCGTGGAGGAGAGGTGATCCACCAGGTCGTCTGCGTTCACGGACTGTTCGGTGAGGGCACAATCGATCCAATATTCGACCTTTGGCGAGATCTCGTCGTATGTCGTTGGTCCGAGAGAGCGGAGCAAGTTAGATATCTTCGTTGCAATTACGATCCCGCGATTATGATAACCAGTTGCCGGTACCGACATGGTTGAGTGAAGGTGAGTGTGGCGGGCACGTGGTCCCGTTTACGGTAGGCGGGATGGCCACAGCCGGATTCCGCGCGAGTGATCGAGAACCTCGGTTGATTCCTGACCGTCCCTCAATTCCTCTGTGCGCCACAACTCAAGTGAACTCATTATTCCATTTATCTGCCCCAAGGGTAGATGCTCTTCGCGTTGTCGTGGGCTGGATCCATAGGTGCAGAGGTACAGTATATCCCATAATTTGATATAACTTTACGTGGAGTGTCGTTCTCAGTCCCCCAACACGCCAAGAAGTACGCGGTGGCCGCAGGGGGGATTTTGTGCGTTCGCAGCCTCGTTTTCTTGGGTTGAACAGGGGGTCACACTTCCATTTGGCAGGATAACGTTCCTCGTGCCCGCTGCGTGTAACGCACGGACCATCGAGCCAACTATAAAGGTGCTGTGAAAATCTCGAGGTTTCCCAAGCCTCTTGTCGTGCACGGCTCACCACGCTCCTTTTTCACCCCCCCCCCCCACCGCCCTGACACGCGATGCCATTGTGTTTGCTCTGCCTGACTGATTTTCCAGCGCTTTCTGTGGATGCGGCGTGCAAACGCTGTACAGCCCTCCAGGCTTTGGGTGTCGATCCCGAGCACCCCAACTACGCCCAAACCAAGGCAGGTGGTCTATGACTCTTGTTATACAAATACTCATCTCATCCCCGCTCAGAATTGGAAACAGTGTATGCACTGTGGCATCTCCGCTCCCCATCTCGCCACCTCTCCGAACATATCCAAGACCACCTGTCTGAATGATATTTGTGTAGCATGGGCAACCTCGTCCACCGACGGTGAGTCCGCCCGTTCCGCCCATGGCCGCAACAGTATCTTATGGAAGTCCCGCATTGCCATTGTTGTTCCCCGTTTTCTAGGAGGAGAATCCTCGGCTCCACTGCAAAACATTTCTTCCACGTCGGAGCAGCGCAACGTTGCGGCGCAAACTCGACTCAAGCGTTTTGCACCATCTGCAATAACGATCAATACGGCCCTCCTTAAGCCTCGCTCAACCAGTGGGAGTTCTTTCTTGGAGAAGACGGTAACTGTCGCCTACACCGTAAGCTCCGTACCACCTCATCTTAATGACAAGCTAGCTAACACATTGTTTCGTAGGTTTGTCGCAGTAATTCCAAAACCCCCGACCCGGCACTCGGTGGACAGGCGGTTCCGAAGGCGAGATCAGTGTTGATGCCAGGTATGACATTCAATATTCATCCGTAGTGTCGGTCCTTACTCCCATGATAGATCTCCTGGCGGAATTCTTGGAGACAGTCAATGCAGAGTGGGTTAAGAGCAACGTGGAAGGGCTGATTGTGTAAGCACGGTCACGCTGAATCACGTGGGTGGTGTTGATCCTCCCATCAGTTCTGATGTGTCCTTCCGATTTTGCGGTAATCGCCTGTTGGAGATAGGCACGAGTTCGATGAGCCTTGGAGACTTCTACGATTACTACAATCACGCTACTCGCCGAGAGCTATGGCTGAGTAGGACGATCCCCCTCTGGAAGGGCGTGAAAGGTCCGACGCTTCACCTTGATTTCAACATTAACATGGCCGCTGTGAGTTTGAATTTCGCAACAGTTGAAACCCCCCGCGCAGCTGGCTCACAAGTCCTTAGTTTAAAACCCGTGTAGACCTGTCCAATTCCGATGAAGATGAACGTTCAGTCTTGGGTTCGAAACGGAAGAAAGGGGGATTTGCTAGCCCCGCAAAGAGGATCCGCTCTGGTTCAAGTGGGCGTATCCATTGTACTTCGGCGCATCTGACTGACAAATCATTATCCAGCCAACTTTACGTCTCATTTCAGCCCAGCAAAGGGAGCCGGTACCCTCCGAGATCAATTAAATATTCAAAAACAAGTACCTATCCAGTTGCTCAAGGTTGAATGTTCCGCAGATGATGCTGATGGGGAGGTTACATTCACCTCCCTGGACAAGATTTCGTCTGGCTTCATTGGAAAACAGGAAATAGCACGTGGTGCTATGAAACGAGTCCACCCGGTACGTACTTGAGTGCATAATCACTTTGTTTACAATCTAACTTTTCCTCAAGCTGACACTGAGCGGCCAAACTATCTACGTTGCGAAGTCCTTCTTTAGAGTAGAGGAGATGGGTTTGGACGATTCTGTCAGCGCATCAGAAAACCAGGTGGAGCTAAAATTAGAACTCCGTCGGATTGCTCAGGGCCAGTGGTTTCTGAAAAAATTCTACGAACACGCAAGGCTCATCGTTGTCAGAACCGACCTCGCCAACAGGCCTACTGAACCGATGCTAGTCTCCTATGACTCTCGGTACACAAAGTTATGGGGTAACCGCGGATTCTCGGAGTGGGTCGAGACAGACCACTCCCGTACGTGTTGGCGTAACTTGCGGCTCCGGGATTTCCGTAGTTCGGGTAGGTAAAATATAGAGGCCGAGGTAACGCGTTTCGGCACTAGAGAAGGAGGGGATGGCTTCTCTGGACTGAGTAGAGGGGAACAAGGGAGGCTAGGGGTTAATCACTAATGATCCGCCTGTCAGGAGGGAGAACACTGTGATTGACAAAGTCTGGGGAATACATCAGACCAATTGTACGTACTTATATACTAAAGTTCGTGATCATGTAAGCATCTGACTAAGTGGACAGACAAGCATGTGATGAAGGGAACGTCGTGAAGAAAGGATGAACGAACGATGTGATAAGAACGAATGGACAATGAGATAAGTGATGGTGCATCATGAAGATAAGAAATGAATAAAGAAGGTGCACCATGGGAACACATGTGATCTCTCGTGGGAATGATTGGTAACGATCGTGAGAGAGATCATCCATATAAGAACAAATGAAAGAAGTCACACTTAGTCACCAGGGTCAAGGGTTTGATGGACAGATAGGAGTTCGGGGAGATCCGACGAAGATAGGGGACTTGACTGATAACCGGCCTCTTGATATTTAAGGGAGATGGGTTTGGTCCGGTTGTCTCCATTGTCTTTCGTCGATACCTTTCCACCATTCCAGCACTGCTCCTCGCCATCCTCTACTTCTTCCTCTTCATCTTCTACCATGTCCGACATCTACACCCACGAGCCCGTCATGGACTTCACCAACCCCTTCCTCGATTACGAGCAGGGGTACACCCGCCCCTTCGCCACCATCCTTCCAACCGTTAGGGCGACGCTGATTCCGATTCCGCCAAGTGAAGAAGAATCGGTCCTTCCGAAGAAGCCTCTTACTCGGAAGGAGATCAAGACTCGTAGAGGCTACCCTCGGGGTGAGAATCAGGGAGAGTCCTCAGGTAAGATTCTTCTTCCTTCTTTTCTTGACAAGAATGTTGAAGAATCTTTTATAGGCTCGTTGAGGGGACATTTCCCTACGGTAGAGGAGCGGAATGCGCGAGACAAACAGTTGTTTGTCTATCGGTATAACCAGGGTAACGAGTCGACTAGAAGGGACAATGGGGGGAAACCTTATCCTTCCCTTCGTTCGGTGAGGGGTAGGATGTTGACTAGTAAGTACCGACATGACGGGTTGAGGGACTTGGGATTGGGTGACGCCGTCATGGTGTCTAAGGAGCGGTGGAGGAAGCATATTAACGAGTTGGATCTCGATACGTTCCCGAAGACTTGGATCGGTAGGGGGCTTCGGGAGATCCATCACGAGAACGATGCTATGGATGGGCGTATGGATGCCTGTCTTGGTTTCGCAGCGGTTATGGGCTGCGAGATCTACGATTCTCTCGCCGAGATGAAGAATGACTTGAGGGAGGAGCAGAAGAAGAGGTCTCTCGACGGTTGGGAGTGGATGAACGTGAAGAGGTCCCTTGAGGATTCTTTAAGGTGTGTCCTCCTTTACTCCTTTCTTGACGAGGAGTACTGACAGGATTCCAGGGAGGGTCAGTTGGAGATTGCTGACCTTAAGTCTCGGGTCGAGTCCCTTGAGAAGTTGGTCGAGAAGTTGACCAACCCTCCTCCAGCTGTTCCAAGGGAGGCCGTCTTCCGTCCGGCTTCTCCGCCTCTTCCGGACATCGGTTTCCCGGATGAAGTTCCTGGTCTGACCGTTGACC
>Ga0307511_10004575_pt1 | contig 14117 bp, 8 predicted proteins | sample 13_EM_MG_FD_200266 | JGI IMG/M metagenome (GOLD analysis project Ga0307511, IMG submission 200266) | Populus trichocarpa ectomycorrhiza microbial communities from riparian zone in the Pacific Northwest, United States - 13_EM | ecosystem: Host-associated > Plants > Roots > Unclassified | place...
ATAATACATTGAATACTCGAGTGCTACGGAAGAGGCCTTGATCTAGTATATTTTATTTATATATCTCTGGAGGACTTGATTTTCTCGTATTTTCATTTATTTCTATATTATATTTTTCTACCTCTGGAGGCCTAGATTTTCTAGTATTTTATGTATTTATATCTTATATTTTTCCATTTATCCGTAGTGCTCCATAGTCTGGTGATTCTCAATAGTTCCGAATATATGAGATAATTATATTAAAATATTGTTGTAGCCGTTAGATTGATGAGTGGGCTGGGCCCATTGATGAATGGGCCGTATTGACGTATGGGTCAGAACAATTATACATAAAGGAGAAAATATCGAAATAAACCAAGATAAAACATCTGAAGTAACATCTGTGATCCCCAAAATGAATCGGTCTGGACACGAGGACATCCTGCTGGTCACTTATATACTAGTAGGTGGTAATATAATATCCCCCCCAATATGCCTGTTTACTGTCCTAAGGCCCTAAAGAGGTAAATACTGCTCATGTTCTTACAGTTTTCACTCAAAGTGGTTCTCAGCTAGGTAGATTAGCTACATACTAGTATACTTGTCCTAGTATGTCAACTCTGAGCTGTAATCAACTCCAATGACAAACTTCAGGAATGCTAGAGTTGTCTCACCGGGAAGCCGACCATCACCGGGTAGGCGATATCAAACGGGTTTTTATGCATATCTCAACCATTTCTCGGCCGAATAGGCTCAAATCTTGGGGATATAAAATAAATATATGATACTTCCTCATGTGAAACTAAGCAGGTACACATGTGAGTTGCTATTGAAGCTATGTTAGGGAAATATATGATTAGATGGAGGGTTTTTTGGGGGGGAATATATTCGGGGAACAATGTTTGGAAGGCTGTGAGTGGCTTAGATTATTACTTTCGGTTGGTTTTGGAAGTCTAGGTAGACAGCATGTTGAATATCCCCCCAATGGGGGGGGGGGGGTACTACTCCCCCATGTGAACATTTAGGGAGGGGCTAGGGCAGGTATTTGTTGGAATATCTTCATTAAAGAAGATTCAGATGAAATAACCAGTTCTCCCAGGGGATATGTGGGTAGAAGAAGTCACCTAAGCCCATTATATCACAAATCTGGTGAAAACTCAGGTTCATCCTACTAGGTTCCCTTCCACAAGAGGATAAATACCAGAACCACACTCCTTAGGGGGGTTGGGCTCAAGTGTCCAATTGCTTACAAGAAAATATCCACACAGCTGAATGTTACAAGCCTAGGCTAGGCTAATCTGCGAAATATTAAGTTGTCTACACTAGGTTTTCTGATAACTAGAAAAGCTCAAATGCTGATATAGCTCTGGCAACGGTTGTCAAGACCTAGCAAGAAAGAGCAAGAAAGAATGCCCTCCATGTAAACAAACATTTGAGCTATTGAGCACGCCATATAGCTCTTTTTAATAGAGATGTTGCAGCAAACACCTGACCAACGTCTCCCCAAACTTTCCCATAGGCAGAAGCACCCTCACCCAAAGATATTCAACATAAGTTCTATCTAGGGTTGCAATACCGATAGAAGGCAAAAAAATCTAGGTCACTCAAAGCCTTCCAAGTATTGTTCTCTGGATGTATTCTCAAAAAAACCACCTCGGTCGAAACATATATTTTCCTAAAATAGCTTTAGTAGTAACTCACATGCGCCCCCCTGCCCACATCGCTTGAGAAAAGTATCATACATGTACTTTATACCCCCAAAATCTGAGCCCATTCGGCCGAGAAATGGTTCAGGAACTTACATGAGTACGGCTGTCTCAGAGCCACTCTCTTAACGTTGCACACATGTATGTTACATGTATAGCAGGCTAATGATAACGATGCAACTCCATTACCCTGAAGTTCCCTAATCTTGCGCATGCTGTACCTGCACCATACAGGAGCAGCCATACCCATTTGTTCTCCCCGCGTGTGATTCTTCCCATTGCACTTGTTGAGTTTCTAGACTTGATTTAGCACGAATTCCTATAACAATCATCGGTGCCTGGGGGCCAATTCTAAAGTACTACAAGATATGATCCCCGCGCTAGTCTGGACTGAGATATGCATACCTATACTCACCCGGAGATGTCAAAATCTGCTGTTGGTATGCATATCTGTATCATGCTAAATGCATACCAACATCAAAATATCCACCCGCGTATATATACATACAATGCGTGGGGGAAAGTCTTTACCCCACCCACCCCCCCTGCATAACATTCAGCCCCAGCCCGAGTACCTGCTATTTCTGGTGAGACATACGGAGTACGGTACAGCAGTGCAGTCGGTGCATAAGCAGGGGTGTGTAATGGCTTTCCCCCACGTCTCACTACCAGAAATTACCACCACAGCAAGCGATAAGGCTATAGCCTTGTTCCCGGGTGTCGAGTCTAGCAAGGCTCACCCCTGAAGTTCGTCTTGCAGCTCAGAGTTGACATGTTATTAGGACAAGTATACTAGTAGCTACCTAGCTGAGAACCACTTTGAGTATAAAATGCAAGAACATGAGCAGTATTTACCTCTTAGGGCCTGAAGGCAGTAAACAGGTGTACAGGAAAGAAATAATATATTACCACCTGCTAGAATATAAGTGACTAGTAGGACACTTTTGAAGGAATTAGGTTCCGAGTCAACGCTACTGTATTGCCTTTCACTGTTATTAGACGGGGTAGGTACTTCTTATTGGAATATATAGAGTCGTAACTTTCTTGTCTGGTAGCAAGTCGGAAGTGAAGTATGGAGACAGGACAGCAGTTCCGGGAAAGTAGCTAGGTTTGACTAGGTAATATGATAACTAAATACATACTACAATAGTATATGAGTCTATACTAGAGGTTTGCAACTGAGGGTAATTTAGTTGAGAGTCTTTGGCAATATAGTGTACAGTTCACTTTTTGTAGGTATATAGAATCGTGAAGAGGTAACTATACAGTGAACGTACACATTCGAAATTTCTTATCAAGTGCATTGGTATTGTCTCATCTCAAGCGAGATGTTGATTTACATCTAGTCTGGGTATTTGAATCAAAAGCACGCAATAATCCGGCATCAACCCGGTTTGGTCGCCGGTCAAGCTTGGACCAATAACAAGGGGTGTGACTCAGTATCACCACGGCGCTTACTCCGAATGACCATTCGGCGGGAAACCACCTGAAATACCTATCTCTGCATACCTTACTGGTACCTAGTCGCAACAATGTTTTGCTGTTCTCACCTGACAACACGATGGGCTCAGTTGGCCAATTAACAAGTCTGTACCATCGACCAGCCAATTGCGGTACTTAACGCATGTATTGATAACCTACCTAAGTACTTGAGTATATGTACTTGCGAGGTTACGGTAGTAGATACTTTATATAAATATTTAGATATCTACAAAGGTGTCCAATCAAGATTCAATGTGCGCCAAGTCGAGTTCATCTTATTACTATATATTTTTATGTGGATCATTGCCGAAAGTATTCAACGTGCTTGCAGTCGGGCACAACGCGCGGCCCCCACGGCGGGCCTTACTTACAGGCAGGCAGTGAGCGTTTCATCTAAACTCGAGGCAGATATGCATGTAGGGCGGCGGAGGTACATATATTCTACCATTATTGATATCTCCATCCCGAACCTTCATTCGAGTCAATTTACACAAATACACCTGTGACGTTTTCGTTAAAGTCCAATTTTCTGCTGAACCAATTACACAGAGAAATAAATAACTCGCTTTTACCGGGGATACCGATCCCGCAAGCAAACTTAAGCGATGAGAGCTTCACAATGTCCTTCTCCCCCGGGAGCTAGTTTAACTTGAGGGTTCACCTTACTAATTCCTGGGTTAATGAGTATAGTCGATATTGAAGCTGATTCTCTTACGTTCATCATCAATCATGTCTTCCTTCCACCCAAGCTTCCTCAAAGATCTGAAGTTGATGCTGGAGAGCATAATTCCGCTCTTCTCCGGCTCTGCATTCGTGCAGCTGAGGATTATCAACGGTATGTGTCGTGGGAGGTTCAGGAAGTGTGGGAGCCTGCCCTCAAGATGCTAGTGAATTTCTCACGACTAGAGAATTCGAATGCACTGGATGCAGGCACTTTCAAGAAAACAGTGTTGGATATGAAGCCTGGAGGTGGGTTTGTCTCTGGAACATAAATTGCTGCTATAGCCTAATAGGAGGTATAGATGTGGTGGCTTTGCATATTGGCGCTCAAAATGCCGGGCTCATGCTTCAACAAACCAACAATTCGATGATATTTCAGTCCTTTGAAGTGTCACCACTGACCTCAGAGGTATTGAAACCAATCGGGAAACTTCGTTGCTCGTACCCTGGCCCCTCCATTTCTGTGGATCTCAGAAAGCTCAAGCTCAGACCCTACAGGCTTTTGCTTGAGCTATCCTCATTTTTGGAGAAGATGAAGCGTGATAGTACCCTAGCCCCCAACAAGCACGCCAAAGGTTCTTCAACTGTTGCAGAGGAACGAGAAAGTGCGCACCCTATGTTTATTACCGAGCTTCTTACTGGGATATTGAGAGGAGTTGGAGAACCGGCGGAGGTGATTCGCTTTGAGAAGCGTATTGGGGACGAGGTTTTGTGGAACCATGCACGCATTCCCTGGCGTAGGTCACCACTTTGGTTGACTGTAAAGGTTGCATTGCAAAAAACTCTCATGGATCATGCCACGCGGGCTGAGTACAAAGTCTTCATGATATATCTTATGAGCAGCGTCCTTGAGCTGGCTATCGATTCGGGGATAGCTAGTGATATTTTGTTTGTAATGAATGCGAAACTCAGTCGCAGGGTGATGAAACTGATGGATGAAGCCGGAGTCGAATACCAGTACCTTTCTCCCGAGGTCCACGAGGAGGCCAAAAGAGTGGGGTCGATGTGTGCACAGGAATTAAAGAACAGATGGGAGAAGACACGTAAACGCTACTCTCGGAGCTTGTCATGGTCCCCATGGGAGTTGAAGCCCGCCTTGGACACTTCGCTTTCAATGACAAACTCCGACCCTTATATCAAATGGGCGCGTGCCTGGGGTTTGACAAGTACAAGACCCGCACGGAAGCCCTTCGAACCGCAAGAGCAACAAAGACTAGTACAGTTCGACGGTATTCTCCCTCTTGTAGAGTTTGAGCGCATCGCTTCAGCCTCGAGTGTGCCTGAAAAGGAGCTTGCCTTGGCCGATCTAGAGATGTGGGTGAAAGATCATCTAAGTGCCTGGGTGAAGAGCGGGGACGTCTGCTATATTGAGGAACTCGGAAAGTTGATTCAGGCCTACATTGAGTGCGGCAAACAGCAATATATGGGCAACCCAGAAAGGATGTCAGTTTATTTCCTGACTCTGATGGAGATGTGGAAAGCAATGGACGTGCTGGTACTTTCTTGTTATCCATTATTAGCGGAGTATTCCCCATACTTTTTCACAGACGGCTTCTTGAACCCCCTACTCCTAGCGGAGCCTCACCAACGAGAGAGACTGCTAGAAGTTGAGGAATATTTGAAAGATCGGAAGGCCATGTCCTCGAAACTCGTTAGCGAGCCTATGGACAACATGTTTTCGGCGAGGCCCACCCTCAGATCTTTCTGTGTCAGATATTTTGACCAAAATCCAGACTATCAGCGGTTGCGAGCGCATATCATTGCAAACGCAGAAGAGAGAAGGCACGAAAAGCGAACCGAGTTGAGCTCTAAGATGGTAGAGCAAGAGCGGCTCAAGGAAGCAGCTCACTTGATGGAGTGTGAGTATTTTGTAGATCAGAAAACAGGAACGCAACGCCACTTGTATCGATGTCAGAAATGCTTGATAATCAAAGAGGCCGAGCGCTTCCGTGTGGAAGTATTTGAGTGGCCATTGCCTGACGATGATTTGGAGTCTAAGGCCGTTGTGTTTGAGCTGATGTGCCCCCGGGGAATCTCTGTCTGGAGAGATACAACGTACTGCGTCCTGAAAGAAGTGGTACCTAGCCTTCGACAATCGGCTCCCAAAGACGGTGTAGGGGCGCCTTTCGAATATCTTTACACCTTTGTGGAGTTGTCAACTCACTACGAGACGTATACCCAACGCCAGACAGAGCAGCAAATTCACTGGGCGTCGGCCACGAAGTCCTTCCTCAGCTCCCACTATCGCTTTGCCAAATTACCGACTGATCTAAACAGCGTATGTGTTCGGAATAGCCTCACCTTTGGCCTCTTTGATAATTCAAGTGAACAGTGGATACCAAAGGAGTTCGGGGAATGCCTCATCCGCACTGAGTGCACCTTCACGCTGCCCGAGGGGCCTTATAGGCATCTACAATTTGCCCTCCGGTACTCACCATTGCCCCCAAACCAAGTCATTGCTAAGCAATCGGAGTGTCCCCCTGAAATCCAGTTAAACGAATATGTTGCTTTTGGTCTCGTCCGCCCGGGCCGCCGAATCCAATGGCTGAATATGCTCCGTGAACTGCGGGCAAGGACGCTAACATTCAATAACGAGGCCGTGAACATGCTCTTCACATTATGCGCGTGGCAGTCCGGCCCCCTGGGAGATAATGGTGGAGTTCTTAGAGAAGCCCACGCACATTTGCAAGAAGGCCCCTTTCAGCGCAATCTCTTAGTAGAACTCATCAGTATGCTTGATAGTATCAAGTCAAATTGGCAAGAGGCGGTAACAGCAAGGTTGTTGATAACCCTTGGAGTCCAGCTTCTGATGTATTGTGATACCAATACGCACTCCCAGTCTTCATTTCGTGTCGAGGTTGTGACTTTCCTGAAACGAGCAAGAGCTATATGTTTAGAATGGGCTCGGGATCTTTCCGAGGCTTTGCATGACTGCAACCAACCTGACGAGATACACGCTATGCAAGTCCGCGTTGTTCAAATTGCTGTCATATGCCGGGAAACATACAATGTTGGAGCGGAGCTTCTACCGATGCTACTAATGACACAGGAGGACTTTGCCGGCTTGATTGAGTGTGCAACCTTCATACATGACAATCTCTCAATATCCTCACAAAAACTTGAGCCCTCGATTCGCCTTTTAGTGCAACGGGATATGCGGCTAGCTCATAAAATTGAGGGGTATTTCCGGACTATGGTAGTCCAGAGGGGAGTCAAGCTTGATTTCTCTAGGGTTTGGGAGTCCTATGATGTGAATTCATCTTCGTGGCAAACATTGAGCTCCCCTAACCAGCGGTGGATAGTGTCCAATGTCAGGACTAAAGGGGAAACGTATCAGCTGGCTCATTACAATATCCTTACCGGTAGATTGCTAGTCGATGGTTTACCACTGGGAAGAATGCCATCGAATTATCTTTCGCATCCTGTATATCGGGAGATCTTAGGAGAGGTAAGTCTCTACTGTGCACCTTGTTCTTCTCAGCCTCCTATCAGTCCTGTTAATGAATATTTAGAAACTGCTTGACGTATTCCCCGCCAGCCTTCTAGGAATGGAATCCGGATTCCAAACCAAGCGTCTGCTCGAAAACAATCGGGTATATATAACTTTTATAAAATGGATTTTCTGAGACAAGGGCATTTTGCTAATACCGAGATTTTTGCTACTAGGTTGCATTTGCAATGGACGGACCAGATCTTGTGGTACGTGCCACAGTAGGCAAAGAGACTTATCATCTCATTCCTAAATCGAAGCTCACCGGTGACTTCCCTACCCGTATTATTGAAGAGTATGTCTTCTGGCTTCATCTTGGTACTGGACGAATTGACCTGCGGGACCGAAACAAGCAGTGGCACCCATCTAATTACCCTCATATATCTTCTCCACTTGAGAGTAATGAACCTGGCTTGCGGCGTCTTCGTTTCAGCCCAGATACCCAGCTAATTGACGTCCGCAGTGAAACTGCCAAAATGATACATGGAGTACTTGGTGTCCTCGAATACGAGACCCATATCGAGGTTAACGTTAAGTTGAGATCCGCAATGGCCAAACCAGGGGTACTCGCACGGTTACCGAGGCTGAAACTGGAATTTATAGTGAACTTCAAAGACTGGAACCTGGAGTGTCGTCAATTCCCGCAAATGGTTGTTGATCGAAATCAGACTTTGTCCACGTTTATAGGGCTGGATAGCAAGCTCATTGTACGTCAAGGCAACATTCGCAGCGTAATGGTCCCTTACGGAACTGTGACAGTTCGGTCGGATAGCGACAATCACCAGGGGGTGGAGATCAGCACAAAGCCCAAGGGATTCGATCGTGTAAGATATCACATTTACACGATTGATGATACTTTGGGGCGGTTAGTAGGAAACGGGAGCTTAGCAAGTCATCTATACAAGATTTATCTCCATGGTGTTACATCCTCATGTATGCCAGATCCACTTACCGAGAGGACGGGAACTGAAGAAGCCCTCGCGCTACTGCGATGTGCAGCTACATGGTCATTCCAGAGACTGGAGAGAGATGGGCTTGAGGTGGGAATTCTCAGGCTCATTGCGAGTCTTTCGCCACAGCGTGTTTACTACCCCAAACACCTGAAGAGCATGCAACAGGTTACATGGAATGAAGAACTTCCGCCCCTTGCACAACACGAAAGTTTTGAACTCATAGTTCAAGATGTCTTTTCCCATGCAGAGTCATTCGGAATATTCATGGATGGAAACCTCGACAGGAAGTATTATAATCAGATTTGTGACTCCCATTTGGCTAGAAGGGCAGCATTCCGGAATACGAAATTCCGCAGGGATGAATTCGTGCACCGCGTGGAGCAACTTCCGAGCACAGAAAAGGCAGATTCCATATACATCGCCAGAGATTCACAACAGTCCCCCGAAGAGGCAAAAGTGTACCATGTTGCACAACTTGTAGAAGGATGGACGACTAAATTAAGTATTTGTCCTAACCTCCTGCACACCTTGGTCGAGTGGAGTGTCCTCGATGACCAACCTTTCGAGCTCGGTTATGATGAAAAATTATTGGAGCTCAGTGTTGCGGACGTATGGCTTGATTTCCAGCAAAAACTGTTAAGCTGTGATCGCCAGCGAGATACTTACTCACTCATGTTTACACTTTGCACCCTAACATACCAGGGATCTCGCACAGACTGTCTTCCGCTCCCATTAATCGAGACACTCCTAGCATTTGCAACAGCTCCTAGCGTCCGCGAATTGGGTCCACCGAATTTTACCACCTATGACCTTTCAGATGGGTTTGAAGCCGATGTGGTGGTATTATCGAAACTTGTGGGGAGTTCTGTACTCGATTTTGCAGACAGCAGCGAAGCAGAGCTAGAACGATTTCCATACGAGACGGACACAGAGTTGACTCAACGCCGGTCTGAGGAATACACGAATAACATCCAGGAGGAGGTATCGATGTTCGTCCAGATGCTTTATTCCCAGTGGCCATGTCAGGCGGTCGGTATGCCACCTCAGGCAGCATTCCCGCATATCATTGTTCAGGAGGTTGAAGCAGTTGTCCGGCGGAAATTCTATGATTGGTACATGAACTGGGAATTTCAGCAGTATATGATTCACCTACAGTCGCAGCTAGACCAAATCAATATCCAAAGACAAATACCACTGCATTACACGTTCACAAGGTGTAAGAGGCTGGAGCCTCTACAAGATCCCGTACCATTGTACCAGCAATTACTGAGCAGACTAAGCCCGAAATTATTACAACACAGCTTGATATTCACCGCGCCGGAGGAATTGCAGGCGCCTACTCGTGCCATACCGCAGGGCGATAGGACAATTAGCGACCTCCGATCACTGCTCAAAATTTTCGCCCAGAGTTCCCTCAACAAAGACTCGAGTGAGTTCCGTCAACAGTATGCAACTGACCTTGAGAAGAGTCTGGATGCCCTCAGTAATTCAAATGCCAAAAACACTCTCACAAAATGGTCTTCGGAGAATATGAAATCCAGCTTGACACTGTACAATACTAAGTGTGCCCAGTCTCTGGAACTTTGTTCTAGGCAAATTCGTGGAGCCCTGGAGCCAGCGACGGATGAAAGGGGATGGATGGCATACAAGGCTGGTTTATGGCCACAAATTTCTACCGTGGCTTTGTTACAGCGACTAGCAGCTTCCAATTTCGCAGGCTTATCACTGGAGTGGAGAAATGTGTTGGTGGAATATGCTATGGCAATAACGACCCTGCAGCGGGCAAAAAGGCTACTTCGAGCCCAGGAGCAAAAACATGATGGTTCGGATCTCTTGCGCGAATTGGAAAATATCGGTCATCAGGAGTGGGACCCACTTGAGAACCCCGACTGGCTCCTCATGGAGGTTGAGAACAACATACTCGTGCGCCCCGTACAGGCAAATGTAGCGAAGACCATGATAGGACCTCCAAATGGCAAAAATGCCATCATGCAGCTCTTGATGGGAGAGGGAAAGACATCAATCATTGTCCCTATTGTTGCAACCGCCTTAGCAGACACCACGAAGTTAGTGAGGGTTGTAGTTCTAAAGCCTCTATGTGGTCAAATGTTTCAGACACTCGTCCAGCGTCTGGGGGGATTGGTCAATCGACGGATATTTTATATGCCTTTTTCCAGGAAGGTTAATTTAACTTCGCCTCAAATTAGGAGGGTACACGATATATTTAAGGAGTGTCAAGGTATGGGGGGAATATTAGTCGTTCAACCAGAGCACCTGCTTTCGTTCAAGCTCCTTGGCCTAGATCGGCTGCACAACGCAGAGAGGAAGGATCCTAACCCCAAGACGAAGCACTGGCTGCGAGATGAGGAAATGCTTGCTGCGAAGCTGCTGATCGACGTTCAAATATGGCTGAAAAAAAACTCAAGAGATATCTTGGATGAGAGTGACGAAATTCTGAACAGCCGACACGAATTGATTTACACTATTGGGAACTCGAAGCCGATAGATCATTACCCACATAGGTGGCTTGTGGTGCAAGAATTACTTACCTTGGTGGGATCGGTATTGAACAAGCGACGGCCCAATCCTCGAGCATTTGAGATAGAGAAGTCGAAGCACTCCCGATATGGCGGGTTTAGTTCAATCCGCATCTTAGATTTAAATGAAGGAAGACGACTACTTGAGGAAGTTGCGGAGTGCATAATAGGGAGTATGTATTTTCCACCTTTACATTAACGTGCAGCGCTTGACCTTTTTTATTGCAGGCCAGCTTCCAATTATTACGTTCCGCCATTTGACCGATGAGAAGCGGATGTTGGCGGCAGAATTCATTACTAAACCGCGAATCAAGCAAGGCAAGATGTCTACGGTATTAACCGGGGACAGCGACCTAGACGATACCCTGCTTCTCTTAAGAGGGCTGATTGCTCATAATATTCTCCTCTTTGTGTTGCAAGATAAACGTTGGAAAGTTGACTATGGACTAGATCTTAAGCGCTCCATGCTTGCAGTTCCATATCGGGCCAAGGACTCACCTTCTGGACAGTCCGAGTTTAGCCATCCAGACGTTGCCATTACCCTCACATGTCTCAGTTACTATTATGGTGGCCTCACGGATAATCAACTCGAGATAGCTTTCCGCGCATTGCTCAAGACAGACAATCCGACCCTTGAATACGAAAAGTGGTGGAAACATATGAGTTGCTTGGAAGATGCTGATTTGAAGCACTTAAATGCCGTCAACTTGGAAGACTCGAGGCAGTGGACAGAGAGAATCCTACCAATGTTCCGATATAATAAGGCAGTCATCGATTTTTATTTGGCAAGCGTGGTGTTCCCACTCGAGGCAAAAGAATTTGAGTATAAACTGTCATCTTCTGGATGGGATCTTGCGGAAAAAAAGACCCATCCGACCACAGGGTTCAGTGGAACTAATGATAACAAATACCTCCTTCCTCTCTCAATAACCCAACATGATACTCAGCAGCACACAAACGCAAGCGTATTGAGCTACCTTCTTCAGCCTGGGATAAATGATTATATTTCGATAAAGCAACAGAACGATACTCGTCTCGGGACCATTGACCTTCTAACCCTACTGGCAAACTCCAAATTTAGAAACCCTGAACCAATTCGAGTACTCCTCGACGTGGGAGCACAGGTGCTGGAGCTCAATAACGAACAAGTCGCATCTACATGGTTAAAGCTTGTTCCCTCAGCCCATGTTAAGGCTGCAGTATACTTCAATGAAGATGATGTATTGACGGTATTGACTAGGGAAGGTGTCAAGGAGCCGGTGCTAATCAGTGCATTTGCGGAGAGGCTAGATGATTGTTTCGTATATCTTGACGAAGCCCATACTAGAGGGACCGACTTGAAACTACCGCAAATATGCAGAGCAGCAGTAACGTTAGGGCCAAATTTAACGAAAGACAGGCTTGTCCAAGGTCAGTTGGTCTTCAGTGGTGATTCTTGGTTTTTGCCCCTGCTAGCGTCTCTATATATCTAATAATTACTCGATTCTAGCATGTATGAGAATGCGAAAATTACGTAGCGGCCATTCGGTTATTTTTTGCGGACCACCAGAGATTGATCGAGAGTTGCGTAAGGTTGCTGCAATCCACCGTCGTGACAGAGTCGAAGTACGTGATGTTATCCACTGGTCAATGCAGCAAACCTGTTACAACACACGCAAGCTCGTACCTATCTGGGCAAAACAAGGAATAAGTTATCGTCAACGCTCCCTGGCCTCGAAGGAGATTGCATCAGGTTTTCCAGAAGCTCTGCTGGAACCAGAGGCTAAGACACTGGAACAGCACTACGGCTTTGAGAGATCCCAAACTGCAGACTTCACAACGGGGCCGCTGGTAACGGATTGGGCAATCAAAAAAATCTTGGGGGAGTGTGTAAAATTTGGGGTCAAGAGTTCAGCAGGGGCGCCAATGCTGGAGGAACAAGAGCGAGAGCTATGCCATGAGATTGAGAGTGAACGTGAAGCCCAGCGTCCCCCCCCAGCGGAAGCAAGAAAACACCGAGTAACCACCCATCTTCGAACTTTTATTGAGACTGGTCAATTGCCAGGACTCAGCCTCCGCCAGGATGCTTTCCTCCCGGCTTTTGACGTCCTATTGAAGACCGCCGCTGCAGAGCATATGCAGCGTGGGGCCTGGCCACAGACTCTACTTGTCACAACCGACTTTGCCAACACAGTTGAGGCCAGGAAGCGAGACAAAGGCATGGACAACTACCTCATGCTCGTGAATTGGGTTGTGTCAAGCCGTGCTGAGCCTTCCGTATTGGTAATTCTGAGTCCGTGGGAAGTCAACGCCCTCATCTCGCGAATCCGCGTGTCACAAACTGTTACTCTACACATGTACGCTCCACGGACTACGAAGGCTAGTCCATCCTATGCTAAGTTGGATTACTACACCTTGCCACCTGTCTCCCCCGACATGCCACTCTCAGTCTCCCCTCACAGCTCTGTTATTGACCTCCTCGGTCTTTTCTCTGGAGAACTGTATTTTGAAGACTACGCTTCCTATGAGCGTATTTGCGGCTTCCTTGGGCTTTATTTTAAGGATGTACCAGCACAGAGGGGGATTTTGGTTTCCCCAGATGGGCACGTTAAGAGCCCAGACGCAAGGAAAATTTTGGGAATGCCACTCTCGCCATTTGAAAAAAGTCCGCTGCCTCTATTAAGAATACTTATTGGACTGAGAAGGAAGGGTCAAAGTTATCTATCTACGCATGTAGGGTGTATGTTGCATGGTCGGCAGCTTAGGAAAGAGGACGTGGAGGAAAGACTGTTTTCTTATGTAGATGATGATGATGATGATAATGACGAAGAGGAACTTGAGGAATAGGCAATCTTCACTGCCATTCGGTTGGTTATGATGGATATGTATTTCTTTATGGTATATTATTGGTTGGATATATTCATTGGGCCCTTTCCTATTTACATTTGCGAATTCTCCTTTACCTTCGCATTTTTCCATTGTTTATTTGCAGACTATGAATTCTATTTTCGTTTCCACATAGATCCGTATTACTCAATGCACAAGTTACAGTCAGGATCACTTTATAGGATGTTCTCTATGGATCCTACTGTTGGTCTCGGCAAGACACGCATGATTCTGGGTCGAGATAAACCTATTGGTAGAAAAGCTACCTCTTTCGAGGGGCTTGTGCCAACCAGACTAGAAAGCTAGTGATTTCCCCCCCGGAGCCTCACAATAACGGCCTCTAGAATATATCAGTTTTATTCCGCTGTCCCGGTTTAGCCAGAAC
>Ga0307511_10004576_pt1 | contig 14116 bp, 6 predicted proteins | sample 13_EM_MG_FD_200266 | JGI IMG/M metagenome (GOLD analysis project Ga0307511, IMG submission 200266) | Populus trichocarpa ectomycorrhiza microbial communities from riparian zone in the Pacific Northwest, United States - 13_EM | ecosystem: Host-associated > Plants > Roots > Unclassified | place...
AGGCCGTGAGACTCCAATTGAGTTTGTTTTATTCTCTCTGGACAACACAATGTCAGCACCTGCAAGCGCAAGTATAAGTGCTGGTACTACTGGTGCCAGTGCCAGTAGCTGCCAGCGAAAGGAAGAAATGAGTGAGTTTGATAAAGGGCGAATTGTCGGATGGAATGATGAATGTGTGCCTAAAAGAGAGATGGGGCGTCGGTTGGGAAGGAATGAGTCGACAATTCGAACATTCTTAAAGCAGTGTTGAGAAAGGTAGTACTGGGACTGTTAAGTGGGTCTGGAGGCATGAAAGTGAAGACCCAAACATGGTCGGATTAGCTGATGGAACCAAGTATGTACCCTTCACTATTTTTATACTATTCTAACAAGCTCTATAGAACAGCTAAACAAGTTACTGTCATGGTATGGGGATGCTTTTGGGGCGCTTCCTTGGGATGTCTTTACGCCATAATAGACGGTCGAAATAATGCAGAGCGCTATGTAGAGATAATGGAAGAATTTCTACCACAGGTGAAAGCAGATATGGAGGCTGCCGGAATTTCCAATCCTGTCTTCATGCAAGATAACTCTCCTATCCATAATTCTTATCGTGCTCTAATTTGGTTACAAGAGGCAGGGTGGGAGGTAGCGGATCATCCAGCTTGCTCTCCAGACCTTAACCCCATTGAGCATGTCTGGCGCTACCTCAAGAGGATTTTGCATCAAAAGTTTCCTAATCTTGCTTCTCTTCCTGGTGGACCAGCGGCTGTTAAAAAGAGAATAGCTGAATGTTTGGCAGAGGCATGGAAGGAGATTCCTACAAGTCTGCTGGACTCTCTTTACAGGTCTATGCCTCGACAGGTTGCTGCAGTCATTAAAGCCGAGGGGTGGTACACTAAGTATTGATATAATAGTCTAGCGATGTATGCTCAATCTGGTTAGCGCTCAGCTTATTGTGATACATTCATGTTTTACTGGGTGCCGATCGCTGCATAAAAAAAGGGGTGCGCGGAAACTTTTCCCCAGGCACTGTATGTACATTAGCTGCACCCAGGTCGCACTAGATGTAGAGGTCGCAGCCGGGAAGATGCAGGCATATTTGAGATTTCACCAATGATGACAAGAGCCCGGTTTGAACACGCTTCGATTCATGCTTAAAGTTTCCAATTTTGATACATATCCTACAATGGTACCCTAAAGTGATAGGTCCTTGAACCCTGGGTACACTCTACCTAGTGATCATCGCATTCGATAATGTTTCCGGGCGGTTTTCTCCTCATAATGCCGCGTTGGCCTACATTTGATCCCTCTAACTCGGGTGCCTCAGGCAGCTGCAAGCCAGGACTATTCTACATATCATAAATGAATTTCAATGCGGAGTATGCATGACACATCTATGGAAAGAATCGTGATTGTCTTTGCTAAGGAATCTTAAACCAAGGTTTTAATATGAGATGTACACCCCATACATATGTAGCTAAGTACTTGTATCTAGCGGTACTCAATAGCGACGCTAAGCATGGCTACTGAGAATGAGATCCAAGCTTGACCGTGATTTATTTCGCTAGTCTAGATGTAGATTATAATAGATCCAAATATATGCCACAAGCCTTCGTCTGAATTAAACAATATTATTAAAACCCACCACTTTTCTCTTGTAGACCCCTGGTTGCGGTTTTAAAAATCTTCAGCCTTACGGACTACGACCCACTCAGCTCTATTGGGGTAGTGCATATCTCACAAGAAGGCAGCATCGCCATACAAATTTATATAGGAAGATACATATCGATCCCACCACCCGATCTCCCAGCATGTCAGAGGAGTCAGTACTCTGAAAGGAATTCCAAAACTATTTACTAGCTTTAGTTTTTGACATCCTTCCCAAAAAAGTGCCAGTTCTGGTGTTAAACCCGCCTAAATCTGTAGAAAATACTCTCGCTCAGGGAAGCCTAACCTGGGCAATAGTGGCAAGACCGTCGAAAAGTAGGCAAAAGTGACAAGAAATGGAGCATATAAGCAGTCGCTCCGTAGCAACGAAGTCTATAGCGATCAGAACAACAAGCTCTCCCGCCGTATACCAATATTCTTACAATTCCTCCGTTCATCAGCTCGTGGTTATCACAAGATCCACCAAAGCAAATGCTGCACGATTACGAGATTATGAAAGGAGGAATTGTGTAATATTGGTATATTCGGTGAGAGAGCTTGTTGTTCTGACTTCGTTGCTATGGAAGAACTTTATCTAACTTAATAAAAGACTGCGAGATACGAGTGCGAACCAGCGCTTATATCCACCTTCCTTTGCCACATGCCCATATTAGAATACTCTGTTCTCATCTTTGTCCATATTGGGCCGTCTCGTGACATACCACCCGTGACCTGGTCCGAGCGAGAGTATTTCCAACAAATGCTTGGAACTGCAGCTTTGGGCGAGTGGTCAAGAAGGGCAAATTTTCTCCCTTACACTTTCGTCAAACCGGCACTTCCTCGGCTCTGCGGCTGCTTTTACTTTTGGCCAGGACGCTCATTCCAGGTGATATGACCTGTCGCATCATGATGGAGAGAAGTAGGGAAATCGATGAGAGATACTATAGCCTCGCGTCTATACACCGTAGGCTAATGCCACAGTGTTATATTTGCTCTTGTTCTCCAACATAATGCCTTGGAAGCTTGCAGACAACTTCCAAAGCATCAATCCTTGCGACTAGTACTGCTTTCATCCCTCTCAAGCTGATTTCATTCAGTACGTACTGCATTACATGCTCCACTAGCCCAGACTATAGGTTCAAAAAAAGACCTCATCAAGCCTAAATTCGAAACTCTTATCCCCCCTATGTCCCCGTTACAAATAGTACGGGCTGTGGCGCCACTCTTTGATAAATCTCCAATTGCAATACCTGCTGGGGAAACATCTCTAATTGAGCGGTGTCCTTAGATTAGTGAATATACAATCAATAACTCTAGGTCTATACAAACCAGTCCCCTGAAGGGTGTCTTAATCTCAGCCCCACAAGATGCAGCCCTAACTCTACTTTCGTGAGGGTGTAGTCACTAACCTACGTATACTGCCTCTTGACTGATAGTGACGACAACACCATCGACGTCCCGCTCAAATCGGCATAAAGTATGGTATTCATTACTATCCACCCATCACTTGTTAACTCCCTCTGCGATTGTTTGGATTAAACCATTAACATATAATTAAGGGTACTCCGTATATGTATCCAAATATACGATCACAACTCTCCAGAGGTCTTGCATGAGAGCCTCTTCTTGGAGAATAGAATGCAGTGATAGCTGGGGTGTGGCGTGATGTTTAAAGCCTTATTTGCGAAACATGGGTTTGAGTTCGAGTCAGGCTGTGTCTAGAATAATATAATTCTCGGTATCTGTGCCATGGAATCCCTACTGTAATATGGTGTCAAACCAATCCGGTGCCAGTGTTCCTAACTGTGAATCTCTTTGGTATAACTCCCTTAGCCAAAGTGCATACATATATACTCCCTTGACATCAGGCATGCATCAATAGTATTGTCCCTAAATAATGCTCGCACATCTAAACCATAGAGACAATTTGATTTATTCATGTCTGCCATGTCTCACCGGCCCAAGGGATAATGCTGGACGCCACTGTCAGGTGGAGTTTAGGAAACATGTTAGGTACCGGTACCGTACACAATGTTACCCAGTGGAAACTCTCCCCTTTATGTATGTAGTCAAGGCAAAGTAGTAGGACTTGCTTTTGAAATCCGGTGTGCCGAAAATTACTAAGGTTGATCCCGATCGCGACCCGACTCCGAACCTAGTCTGGTTGCATGCTCCGAACCTAGGCCCGTGCTCACTCACGCGGCAACGGGCATCGAACTAGTGAATTTAGATCATGCACCAAAGACATATGACGTAGGTAGATCTAGCGCCAGTGAAGGTAACTTGTGATAGCGCGTGTCTCGTATAAAGGTACTTGGGAGCGAACTATGTAATTGCCCTAGAATCCGGTCAAAGTCTACTCGAAGGAGGCTCACAAAAATCAGTGCATCCTCAAATATTGTGCAGAATTCACAATTCAAAACCCATCTAGATACCAGGTAGCGATCTAGTCTACCTACCAGTTGAGCTTGAGGTACCTAATCATGTATATATAAACTATTCATATATGCCGGCACCAGCTTCCGCGATCCACTGAAATAAGAACCCGCATACCTTCGACACCGACCCATAAGTATCTAGCTAACAAAACTGGAAATATCTCACGTATCCTGGAGCCGACTACGGTATCGCCTATCCAGAACTAATCATATCACAATATGGGCTCCCTTTGAATTCCTATCCCGGCACGATTGAGGCTTCTATTCAGCAAGCCCCCATGGCTTTTCCGGCGATTCTTTGAACCTAAACCCAGCCTCATTTCCTTGGCAGTAAACACCTCAAAAGGTAGATATCTTGACCGTAGTCTGGTTATATTGACCGAAATGACCTTTTCTTCCACAAATCCCATCGGAATCATATTTCAAAAAGGGCATCAGCGTACTACTCATATCCATATTTCACCATGATGATCCATCAGCATCAAGTGTTGTTCAACTCCCTTACTCTCTTTTTGATTCTGGGAACTGGTCTACTTTTTTTTTTTTTCTATTCGAGTCCCTAGCACTTCCAGACTTCTATTTGAGCCCCACCTCACCTCCTGATGCACCAAACAAACTCATGGCATCAAGTCTCGCATTGGCTTTCTCACCGGTAGTACTCTTGATGTCAAAGGCTCTGCGAGCTTTCATCTACGAAATTCCGTGCCCGTTGGAGAAACACGACGAGAAAATGCCAGAAGAGTGTACCTGGCTAGTGAGAAAAGAGGAAGGGTGTGATTTGATCCTGGGAAATAGGGCTTATATCCCGCAGGCCTCAGTATGAACTCCATATATATCCCCTCGTTGTAAACCGAATGCTGATCTTCCAAATACTTGGATTCACACAGTTACCAATAACCATTGACCGCTCTATCCCCAATGCAGAATTTTCCATCGACTTCCACCGCTTAACCTGTGGCAATTCCTGCCGCACAGCCTTCAGAGTTTCTCCCTTCCTGCTTATCGCACACCCTAAAGACTTCTTTAGCAGTGCAGGCTTCAAGCAAACCATGATTTCCGTAAATGTTACGGGAGAAGACCCCCACGGTAAACACCTTCCAGGCCATATGTACAGGATAGGACCTCCAATCGTAGGACAAGACGTCAGCTTCACTCAAGTGAATGTCACGAGGATGGGATGGGGAGTAGTAAGGAGATTAACTGTGACGCCGATGTTGCATATGGAGGAGTCCATGGAGCCGGCGGGGGTTCAGGTTGGGGCTGTTGCAGGGCAAAGCGACATTAGATTAGAAATCCTCATTTGTCCTGATTCGGGGTAGTTGGCGGAGGTTGGGCAACAGCTAGTCCGGACCCAACGTTTTTACTTTAGATAAATGCATGGAATTGTACATTTGAATTTTATCGGCCTTTTGCATGTGTACATATGCTACAGGTACTACTGATGGCAATTTTGGAGCATGAGAAGCTCTAGGCCCACCTAGGCCTTAGATAACTCTACATGGAACCTTGGGAACCCTAGGCCTATATATAGGCTCGGTCCTACAGTAGTCGATGAGGTGCCGAGCAGGAATAGTAAACCTCGATCTACGAAATGCATCCAAATCCCCACCAGAAGAGAAGACATGGATGCTAGCGCTGCTAGTGTGCTCTATATATGTATATCCCTGGCTATTGATTTACTTAGCATCATAGGTCAAAAGAGGGTCGCTTGACAAGAAACAAAGCCATAAACCGCATGCGGGAGTGGTTAGTACCTAGTCGCGCTTGGGTAGTCGGGGGAAAAGCCATAGTCCGAGCCACAGTATGTTCTGTATTTCCGTTATACGAGTTTTGTGATTTACTCATATCGCGCTTATGCCTATATGTCATGCCCCCGAAAGAACTACGAAATAGCCAGTAGTCTAAATAAACTCTATACAATAGGGGTACAAGACTATCATGATCTCCTGCATATTATAAGTCCATAATACCCATACACCATATGCCAGACTAGTACTCGTCGGCTACCTATATGCATATCTGTGTCAGCGTTCATGAAACAGGTCTTTTATCAATCAATAGGGGAGACAAAATCATGAACTACCGTTGCGGGAAAATCCTATTCAATACATAAGTAGTTAGAGTTATGACACAAGTAGCTAAAATACCTCTAGTAAAATCTTTTGATCGTTCCTATAAGACCGTCTTTCTCTCCATAATAGTCACGTAGAGGTGAAGCCCCAAAGCTAAGGACTATGACCCTTAGATCTAGACTACCATAGAATCTGGCTTGTACCGGCCGTGGCCTCTCGTATTCGGTATTTCATTTCTAACCTTTGCCCCGCCGAGGCTATATGCGCATCTGGAAGAGGTACCTATAGCTATGTACTGATGTTTTGAAATCCACATCCTATTGCCTTTCTGAGCACAGTGTACCTCTTTTGCATTGCCCTTTCTAGAAATCATTCCAGACCCCACTAGTGATGGTTACTAGCTCTCGGGCACTACTCCGCTCATGGTGGTTTCAATCCTTACCCATTAGAAATCCACCCAGTTTGCCAATGTAATGTTTTTTTTCGCATGAATCCCTTCTATCATGGAGTTGTCATAGCGCAAGGGGCTGATATACATAGGAGGTATCCGTCTGTACACGCTACGAAATCCCGACCCTGGTTCGGGGAATTTTTTAGACTCCGGTGGGGGGCCAGCATGTTTCAAGGTGTTGTACAATACATTTTCCGTCGCGGGCGGTTCCAGGTGGGCCCTACGCAAGGTACGCCTCAGTGCCTTCACGATTGCTTGGCGACCAATGCTGTGCAGCATCCGAGGCACCCAGAACAACATCCCGGTCACTTTCTCAGGCTTGGGCCGAAAAACCCAGTCTGAGCTTAAAACTGAGCCCAGCTTAAGCTTAACTTGAACTAGGTACCTAGCGACAGGGATGACATCTACTGTAGATGTCAATTAAGTAGCCGAGGGCAATCCCAACTTTGCGATTCCATGCTTGCATCGGACAAACTCTTCCCTGTCTTCCTTTGCTGTAGGCTCGGCTACTGGAACAAGAGGCTTTCTGTAAAAATGTTGGGACCCTGGTTACTAGACCTACCTACTTCATGTGAGTGTTCTGTCATGATTCACCTTCAAGGTGTTTTGTATTGTGCTTGTGTGATGCCGACTGTCAATTCTTGTAGTGCGCCAAAAATACCCGCTGCCAACACAAGGATACTTTTCCTGTAAATTGATCATGGCAATCGCCTCGTGGCAAATCTAGGCCCAACACGCTTCAGCAGGCACCATCTCGAGTTCAGCGATTTCCACATTGGGTAGTTAGTTGTGTTGGTTATAGCTGGCTGAAAAACGCCCTGAAACTCCTGCAGATCAACAGCGTCAGGGGTTTTGCATGGCCTTAGGGCTCGCCACATCCCTTCTTGGCGGTAAGGAACTAGTCTCATTCCCGATCAGGAAATGAGTTACTAGCTCTAAGTGGCTTAATCCAGAATTAGAACGCTGTTGCTTGGGGAGCAGGTTGCCACCAAACCACTTCAATGGCCCTGTCATGACTCTTTCTCTTGCAAGGGCGTTTCGACGTCCTCGATTGGTGTGGCAATTGCAGGCGCGCCTGTAATACCCGTCAGCTAACTTTAACATCCGACCAACGCGATGCCAATCGTGGCACATGGCAGCAACTGCAGCTGTCGGATGCAGGTACGGCTATACAACTCATTGGGGGAGTTACCTAGTGCCTTAGCTCCGTAAATGTTTGTGGAGATGCGATGCAACATAGAGAGGGAATTCGAAACGTCAAGGAGTACAAATAGGCATCCAATTGCCCTGGAATTACTCCCACTCTGCAACCATCGAGTTACATTCGCACACAGCTCTACTCCTGAAGAGTTTCCTTCCGTCTCTTTTCTTTCCTTTTTCCCTTTTCTTCACTTTCCTCTTTCTTTTTTTCGATTTCGAAGCTTCGGTTGGTGACCGGGGTGTGATACTCAGAATTTATATATCCAGCGTATTTGCATCTGCAACACTCACTATCCCACCCCACTGCCACTCATCTACTTCCCTCTTTTCTTAGGCAGTTAATTTTGCCCCTCTGATCTTTACCTTCGCTTTCGACCCTCTTTTTCTGACGGTAGCTAGTCTGTCGTTCAGATTCTCTTCCTTGCTTCCATAGCATCACCACTTCCTAGTATAGCATACAGTTCCCTCCATTCATTCTCTGATTGATTGATTTCTAAATACCTGCTCTTTTTCAATGAAGCTCTCTGCCGTCTTCACGGCGGCTTTCCTCACCGCCTCCGTTTCTGCAACAGGATGGCGTCAACAGCCACCTTTCCCTTGCCCAAAAAATATTGCCAACCAATGTACGGATGTCGAGAAAGTTGGCTTCGATTGGAACGACCTTGGTGATGATGTTCCCGTGGATGACTACAACGGGTATAAGTTCGAGGGCTGGACCTGTGGCAGCACTCCTGGCAAGAAGAGCAGGTCAACGGGTACTCAATTCGGGAGCAAACGCATCGGTTGCGGTCTTTCCAAGGATGAGTTCACCAACACCATTTCTTGCCCTAGCAAGGAATTCTCCGTCGGAGAGATTGATGTCTCTACTGATGTCGACAAGGTTGACCTTGAAATCCACTATACCATGCCGGATAACAGCGTTTGCAAGAAGTTCGCCAAGTGCTACAAGGGCGGAGAAACCATTCCAAACGACCAGTGTGGTGGAGCAAAGTCTGTCAGGATTAAGATCCCGACGACCTCCGGGGTGAAGAAGTGCAACTTGTTCATCCACAAGATTAAGTTCGTCTGTGGGAACACGACGACTAGTGTACCAGTGCCAACTACTACTATTGCACCACCCACCCCAACTCCCGACTGCGGTGTTCCTGGCAAACCAGACTGCGCAACTTGTGGCGTACCAGGCAAGCCGGACTGCACTACTGACACTCCCACTCCTACCCCAACTCCCGACTGTGGTGTTCCGGGCAAGCCAGATTGTACCACGGACACCTCCACTCCTACTCCAACTCCCGATTGCGGTATTCCAGGTAAGCCAGAGTGTGGTGTATCGACCACTGACTCTCCAACAACCACGGATGCCCCAAGCACGACGGATACCCCAACCACAAATTCCCCAACTACTACTACCCCCGGCCCAGACTGCGGTGTTGAAGGAAATCCAGAATGTAGTGCATCGACCACCGATTATCCAACCACTACGGATTCCGAAACCACCACCACTCCCGGCCCAGACTGCGGAGTAGATGGCAAGCCAGAATGTACTCCAGTGCCAACCTGCGGTGTTGACGGGGAGCCAGAATGTGGTGCATCGACTACTGACTCTCCAACAACCACGGATGCTCCAAACACGACGGATTCTCCAACCACAGATTCCCCAACCACTACCACCCCCGGCCCAGATTGCGGTATTGACGGCAAGCCAGAATGTGGTGCATCGACCACCGATTATCCAACCACTACAGATTCCGAAACCACCACCACTCCCGGCCCAGACTGCGGAGTAGATGGCAAGCCAGAATGTACTCCAGTGCCAACCTGCGGTGTCGACGGAAAGCCAGAATGTGGTGCATCGACTACCGATTATCCAACAACCACAGATGCTCCAAGCACGACTGATACTCCAACTACAGATTCTCCAACCACCACCACTCCCGGCCCTGACTGTGGGGTAGATGGCAAGCCAGATTGTACTACCGAAGTGCCAACCACCACCCCTGGTGTTGACTGTGGTGTCGACGGCAAGCCAGAATGCTCGGGACAAGCGACCACCACTCCCGGCCCAGACTGCGGAGTTTACGGTAAGCCAGAGTGTGCACCAACTACCACAGAGGCCCCAGCCACCACCCCTGGCGCTGAGTGCGGTGTTGACGGCAAGCCTGAGTGCGGCCTCTCTACGACCGAGACAACTACCACTGGCGACATTACCACAACCACCACTATCCTTGGAGAACCAACTACCTCATCCCCTGCTCCAGATTGCCAGCAAAATCCTAACGCCGAGGGGTGTGCTCCTACCACCACTCCCGTCTCTCCCGGACAAACCGATACCCCATCGTGCGGTGTTCAGGGTAAGCCGGAGTGCCAAGAAACCACTGATACTCCAGCAGTCATTACCACTACACTTCCACCAGTCGTCACCACCTATGTCCCAGCCCCACCACCACCATCCAGCTGCCCAGACCTTGTTCCCAAGTGCCTCAAGACTTGGATCTTCAAGACCTCTTGTACAGACACTGCCGATGCAGCATGTTTTTGCCCTCAACCCGGTTTCATCGAGGAGGTCGCGGGATGTATCCAAGCCTGGGGTCAAACAGATTCGGAGGTTACTACTGGTCTCAGCTATCTTCTTGGACTCTGTGGTGATTACATCTCCAAGAACCCGACGGTCGTTACTTGTATTCCTGATACCATCACTCTCCCACCACCAATTGACCCCCGTACTGAGATACCAGTAACCCAGGCGCCTGTTCCTACTCAGACTGTCATTGTCACTAATGATGTAACTGAGACAATTATCATCACTCCTACCCCATACAATCCAGTCCCACCACCAGGTATCACTATTATCGCTACTGTTACCAAAACTGAAGAGTGTGCTCCAGTCACGATCACTGAAGGACCTGACGCAGGAAAGGTTGTGACAGAGACCACTTTTGTCAAAGAGCGAACTATCACTGTTCCTAATATAGAACTTATAGTCACCAAAACCGATGTCGAGATGATTTATCCACCACAAGTTTCTACTATCTACCAACCTAGACCAACAGAGTACCCAGTCTCAGAGACTACACTAGACAGTGTTTATGTCCCAACTACACTTTTAACCAAGGTTCCATCGGGGTTCAATGAGTCTCAACCAACTATGCCGGTACAATATGAAGGTATTGGGAGTAAGAATAAAGGATCAGCCACTTTGACTGGAGTGATGGGTGGTATTCTGGTGGTGATGTTGATGTAATAGGTGTTTCAGCCGAAGGTGTAGGGGAGGAAAAGAGAGGGTAATACATTTGTTACTGATTTCGGGCGTGTTTTGATTTATTATTGCTATTGATTTTGTTCTGTATCATGCCTGTTTGCACTATTTCTTACTTTGATTTATCTACACTTAGTGAAAGGTTAGGGGATATTGGACTGCATATATATAAAGTACATGGAATATTGGCCGATTTAGCATCGAAGGATCCAAAATGGAGACTGGTACTATAATATAATAAGACCAAACAAATACATCACATAAATATTAGTCAATCCCATGGTACCATTATGTGAAACGTGCCTTTCGACTTGATCTTCCTAATATTCATGTAATGGATGATAATAACGTCCAATGAAATTATTACTCTTAAGGCCCTTTGCCCGAGAAACACCTAACAGCTACTTAATATCGTTGCGCTTTCTCACTTTACGGCACCAAAGTAAAGCCCCAATAGAAGCAACACCAGACACAATCCCAATAATTAATCCGACCTTCTCGGCCAATTTCCACGAATCCCACCCTCCACCTCCGTCACTTTTCCCATCCCCCTTAGGTTCGTTTCCACCTGTTGAATTTGTACTACCATTAGTACTGTTTGAACCTTCATTAGAAACTGTTGGCACAAGATTGACGGTGATGAGCTGACAGAGTCCATTCACACACTCATGTACACTCAGACAACAACCTGAGATTATCCCAAAGAAGTTAGTGATTTTTATATAGTATATTGAGCTAATTCGCCAAGAAAGGGGAAATATCTATACTTACTTAGTCCACAATGCTCCCGATTTTCACAAGACCACCAACAACCCATTGAATTTGTTGCGGTATTCCATTTACAAGCAGAACCAACTATACAGCAGCCCCCTTCCCCGTTGGACTGACACTGAAACCAACCCCATCTATAAAATAATATAGTTTTAGGTTAGTTATACTCAAGATGAGTTAGTACATCATTAGACTTACGGGCACTTGAGATCTACCCTTTTTTCAAGTCTACCATGTTTTTGTAGACTTTGATCAAAAGTGATTTGAGGTGACCTTTGTTTTAGTTTGTTTTGTAGGCCAAACTCCGTATCAAACGCTGGAGATGAATTCCACCTGAGTATCTGACGTGGTGGCTCATTGTCGGTTTTTTTTTTGATTAAGTGTGCTGAGATTGATTGGCTATGAAGGAGGAGGGCGAGAAGTAAAATGTACAAAGTGAGTATGTACATTTGCGGCTGATCAGCTGAACCTACCCCTACGTGTTGTGCAGGAGATGGTTTGGTAAGATATATCTAGTGCCGATAAACGAGTTGTAACGAACGGGACGGATGTAAGCGAATGTAATATGTCAGAAATAAAAGCGAAGGACACTAGGTGTGCAGGCGTTTATTCGTTAACATAACATCACATTAAATGTTGCGGGTCCAAGGAGACTATATATGCCAATGTTACCCCTGATGAAGGATCGCTATGGCTATCATAGAAGTAATATGGATATATACGGGTCACGGTATCGATACTATATATTCTGGACACTCGATACTGATTTAAACTGGGGCCAGTGAGAATCACTAGTATTACTGTAATTTACACGAGCATTATTTGCTCTAACCAAGTTTTGGGGCTGTGAGACGGGATGTGATAACGTGACACGTAATGCTCTGCTCAAGGCTGAAACATAAAAAGAAAATCCGAACCACCAACCGGTACCAGCTGTGAGTGGTTCTGTGATCCGGTTCTGTACTAGAGTTCAACTCCAACTGCAGGGTGGAAACTCTTGTGATTCTTTTTTGCCATAGCCACTGGAGAAAAGAGTGGGTTGGCTGCCTGACATCGCCTCCCTCACCCCTGACCACATACTGGGTTAGGTGATACTACTTGACCACCGACACCATGACTCAGAGAGTCACCGCTCGTGGAAACGATTGAGCTCATGAGCTAAGTACTGTATATTATAATATTGCCTGAAAAAAATTCGAAACAAATAGTTAAGAGAAGGTCCTGCAGGCTTTTATTGATTTGCATATTGTTGGCACATTTGTGCATACGACAAGCACATTCAGCTTCGACAGTCTGGGACAGAACAGAACACAATTGACTCCGTTATACCACTGAGCACATTGTAGCTCCGTCTCGTTGGCCTAGTAAGTACTTGCAAGGAAATGCCAAGTATATCCCAGTTAGGGAGTAACTTCCCAATACAGACAGCAGTAGACAAGCCTGGCAGGGCATGACACACACCGCCTGCAAGCACTCGATATCTGGTGCCTATTTGTAAATGCAAGGTAATCTTCAAGACGAGACACCATAAGAGACGTCCATCAAAGGCATGTCCTCAATGCCAAGTATATAGGTAGTTTGGTTACACAGACCAATTAGGTACACTAGCTTTGTAAGTTGTGTAACGACCCTTGATGGGTCCTCTGCACAAGCCTTTCGACTGACATGCATGATACATATCATCTGCCTGCTCTGGAGCTTCCTGACTGGGCGCCTTGTACCAAAACCCCGCACATGGCATGCATGGTAACCCACAGCCACTGGTCTCATATGCATGTTCTAGGAGAGTTCGTGCAATTGCAACTAGGCTAACTTACCATGCCCCAGGATACCTCGAAGAGCAAGTACTACGCTACAAAAGTGAGCACGTATTGCAATTGATTATGCTCGCTTGCGAATGCTTAATAGATCTCATGTAGAACGATATTACCGGGAAAACTGGGATACAAGAGTCCTGGTCGGTTTTTGAGACATAGCTGCAGCCACTCTATGGAACCCGACACAACTCAACATCTAAGGCGCCAGGCTACATTTGAAGATTACAAAGTTTGGTAGATGTTAGGAGGAAGATAGTCACGGGAGGAAAGGGGAAAAGGTAGATCCGACTAGATTGCTGAACTCTCCAGGTGCTAATGAGGTTATGTCGACATCCACAGGCACAGCTCAACCTAAGTCTGCGCGCCTTATTTCTATATCTCCTGATGGGACTGAAGATACAAAGCTTTATGTGCGAGGTTTGCCGGATATTACAGTTGGGCCATGGCAGATGGAAGATACATATGAAGATGTTGAGTATATGGAT
>Ga0307511_10004577_pt1 | contig 14110 bp, 21 predicted proteins | sample 13_EM_MG_FD_200266 | JGI IMG/M metagenome (GOLD analysis project Ga0307511, IMG submission 200266) | Populus trichocarpa ectomycorrhiza microbial communities from riparian zone in the Pacific Northwest, United States - 13_EM | ecosystem: Host-associated > Plants > Roots > Unclassified | place...
GTTCTGGAGAGGTAGACATTGTGGGGGCCTTGGAGGGTGAAATGGGTGTCTTCTCCTGGTTGTTGTGAAGCATCCTGTTGTGTGTAAATACTACAAATAAATGGCCAGGCTGTTCCTATGTGCGACAGCGACGGTCAACGATCTTTATGAGATGTCTCTTGACGAGCTTTGTGCCAAGGTCAGATGGTTGGAGGCAGAGAGGGCGATTGACCAATGGAAGTTGGGGGAGGTGCACGGGCACATGGCACAGTTGGAGGCTCATTTGGATCAGTTGGAGGTCCCAGTGTCCTTGAGGGCCCCTGTGGTCTTCGACTTGACCCATGAGGAGGATGAGGGTGGAGTCAGGGGTCCGATTATTCTCGCAGATGAGACTCCTGCTCCCGAGTCAGTGGTCCCGCCATCAGAGGAGTGGGAGTTGAACTCTGATGATGAGAGGGCATTGGCGGGACTCCTTGTGGGGATAACGTTGGAGAAGGAGTGGAAGACCGATGGGGAGTACACTCCAACTGGTCTATATGGCCTTGACTTTGATTTGTAATCATAGACCGGCTCGAATGAAGCATGTCCTTCATCATGTGACTGCAGTTAGTTCACAAGCGTTGAGTCATTTTCCTGCAAGCATAGAGCTAAAGCCAAAGACTTTCTCAAGGTGTATCTCACATTGCTGTGGCATGTGCAGGATGGTCCTGCATGTTTCTTTCAAGTCTTTCATCTCAGAATTTAAGTACTGATGTACTTTGGACTCATACCTTGAGGATCCTACCGCTGTCTTCCCCAACAGCCCATGCATCTCAGCACTCTTTGATAAACTCCCTAGGTCTATATCATAATGCCCTGGCAAGCCTGGAAACAATTCAATCAAGAATGAGCTCGGTGCAGTTAGAGGCCCAGATGAACCCTGTTGGATTCACTAAAATTGGTTTCCATCCTTACCCCTGATGTCACAAGTCTTGAGTCCCATTGAGTATTCCCCCTTCATCTTCATTACAAAGTTTTCGCCTTGCTCACAGGTCCTGCTCTCAGGTCTTGAACATGTCCTCACCCTCACAGTCCCTCGCAGTCTTGAGTCTCTTGGGATTCAATACTGGTTGATTACTGTTTGTCAAAGACTCCCCATAAGTCTCTCCAATAAAGCTTTCCCAGCCACCCCACACTTCAAAATACAGAGGCAATTGGTCTGGATTGTAGGGCAGTGGGTACACTGTATGCTGTGGATAATATGACTGCAGTGTGATACCAATATACTACATCCCCCATCACTGGATCTCGTGAGGCCCAATGAAATAAATGATCCATCATAATACTTCCTTCCCCTCAGAAGGGTATGCCTACCCTCATGTGGCTTGTTCCACCCTCATATGTCTCTGCTCCCTCACATGTAGGGTGCCAACAGCTTGTAAGTGACCTCCAGTCCCACATATGGCCACGTGATCATCTTGTGCATGTTGTTGGTAATTGCAGCCATGACAATGCTTCCTAAGTCTTACAGGTGTCTCCTGTATTTCATTGGATCCTCATGATAAATATGAGCCTATGGTAATGTACACCTTCCCTCATGTACTTGGGGGGCCCACGGGAACTTATGGCCCTCATGTGGGATTATGGGCCACATGTGGGTTTAGGGTTTTTCCCAATGCTGTTGCTAGTCTGCAGAACCTTATCTTATTGCAGATGAAGCCCAAATGGGCCTCACACATTCTTCAACAATGAGTGGCAGAGTTTCACAGAACCTGTCAAAAACAGGGCAGGATAATGTATATCTCATGCAGTAGTGGGGTCTAAGCTAAAGGAGATAGAGTTTTGTGTGCCAACCCAGCTCCCAAAGCAATGGAGCTGGTGAGCAGTCCATACTGAATAACTAAATTCTTTCCATGTTTCCACCTTGAGTCTTGCCTCTTCCACCAGCTTTTCAATCACCTTGTGGTTGGTGGAGTTCCAACCCCCTCTGTCAATAGTTATTTCCACCCTTCCATTGCGAAATGATTCAAGCACTTGGACAACCTAAATGGGTTAGTTTTCCTGAATTCCAGGTTAGTGGATTTTCAATGAAACCAAATACTCACTATCATGATAGCAACCACAACACATTCAACAGTAACACCTTCCAGGGGGGGGAAGGTATTTGTTATTGGAGTCTTTGTTCCAAACATCACAGCTTGAGTCACTTTAAGTACAATGGGATCTCCAAACTTGTTATGTGTATTGTTAGTTTAGGGTAAGTTAAATGTTGTTGACACTCACCTCCCCCTTTCCCCTATGGAGGAATTTCATTGTGGTTAATATCTCCTCAGCTTGCCTCTTGGATTCAACAGGATCTTGGCAGTTAATATTATATAGCCGAGGTATAAGAGATTGAGCATATAGGAAGGCAATATGGTGGTTTTCTGCTGATCTTTCAATGGTTGGAATTGCAACCCCTCCTTCCTGGCTAGACTCTGCAAGTACAAAGCCAAGCCATGAATGGTATGCCCTGCTTGCTGACAACATATCTGTAATATCCAGTCGTGACTGGCTCTGCAGAGATATGTTACTTGTCTCATCCTGCCCATAGTTCTTGTCAGAAGTCCGGTCCCCATGGTTGCCCATTTGGTTAATGATAGAGAGGCCAGATCTCTTGGGCACAAGTGGAAAGTGGCGATTCCTTATGGCCTGCCCCAGTTGGCGCAAATCATGGATGTTGATGGTGAGTTTGAGAGGTTGTGACAAGTGATCCTTGATAGAACTCTTTGTGTAGCTGTAGTACCAGGTCTGGTCAGGGCCATCAGACCTAGCAAAAAGGTACTGTTCCAGTCGCAAAGTATTCCTTCCCAAATTCTGCAAGGCTTTTATGGTAAATGGCCGGATTACTCCCAGATAATAGTAGACTAAGCAGGCAACCTGGGGAGGGTAGGACCACAAGGAACCCTGTTTTGGTCCAACACCCTTTTCCTTTCCCCAAGCCCATGTTAGGTCTCCTCCCATAATGAAGATGTTCCTCTCAGCATACTGAGTTCTTCTGATCCGACAGTCTTCAATAGTGAGGTGCCTAGGAGGGATCCCCCCACCAGTGGCCAATAGGGTGGCCAACAAGAGTTTTTGAAACTGGTGCTCCTGTTCCAACCATGCCTTCAGCTTCTCAATGGCTAGGTAATTGGTTGTTGATCCATTAACCCCTGCTAACCCTCCAAATGAACTGTGCATCCTCTCCTCAAACTCCTTGAAGAGGGGAAGGAAGAAGCTTTGAGATTGGAATGAATCCAAAAAGGACTCAGACCGGAGAGAGTGATCAACAAGTGTCTGAGGGGGTATCTGGGGAAGGGGCATTTGTTCTGGGAGAAGCCCAATTAAGCAAGCTTGGAGTTGGGGGACCAGGTGTGTGACATGTTGCCTATAGTCCTCTAGACCAAGGCATTGGGGGTCCTTCCCCACCCGTGAAAATTCAATTTTGTCCCCCTGTGGTGACCATGTTCCTATCCAGGTTCCCTGGACCAAAAATCCTTCAGGGTTGACCTTAGCCCAAGAAGATTTTAACCGTGAGAATGGAGTATCAAGGGGAACTCCAGATTTCTCTGGCTGGTGCTCCACCCACACACTTAGCTCTTTGGCAAGACTAAAATAAAAGTTCAGTTAGGTAAATAATATAGGTGGAGATACCAACCTGAGAATTGAGTTGGGGTCTGTATCATCCTGTCCAGTAGAAGTTTCCATAGCAGAATCCTCTGGAACTTCAATATCATCATCCAACCCAAGGTCTGGCCATTCTACTTGATCAGAGACTGTATCAGCATCATAGTGGCCTTCTAGGACCTGGTTGTTGGTTGGAGGGTGTGTGTATGCCTTTTCACCTTGATTTTTCAATCGGATAATGTGTGCAAGGGTGAGTCGAAAGCAACCTTGCATTCCAGCAAAAAGTTGGCAAGTCTGGCTGGCATTGAGAGAAAGGCGGTGGGAGTAGATGCAGAGAGCCAGCTCAAAGGAAAACCCCAACTGTGGTGCATTTGATAAATCAACCATGAGGAGACTAGAACACAGCTGATGAATGGTCTGAAAAAGGACACTGTCTGGAACTGGAGGGTTGGACAATAAAGCCTCTATCATGCTGTCTCTGGCTTTGATTTGGGACATAGTAATTGGGATATTGATACCCTTTGGTCGCTTGTTTTCCCAAGAAAGGTATTCTGTGCGGACCATTAAGCAGATAGTTGCTGTTAATGGATACCTATAGTAGGCAATGGTACTAGAAGCCAGGCTTTTGAATGGGGACCTTGAACTGAAAAGTACTTAGTCAGCTCACAGTAACAAAGCTAGGTAGAACATCCTGACCTTCCCTTGAGCCTTTCCCTAAGGCTGTGGTGGTGTAGGTTCAACCATGTGTCTGCTGATAATAGATATGACTGGAGGGTTTGATGTACCCTAAGAAGCCCAGTCTCCAGCTTTTCCATCTCAGGGTTCTTAGCCCCAGAAACCTTTTTGATCCTGGCTTTACTTGGGAGTTCCACAAGCCCAAATACAGCCTTCATCAAATTGCTTTCCTGAGTTTGATCCCCCTTTATTTTGCCCATCCAGTCAGTCCAGTGAAGAGCCTCATAGAAATTTGGAATGACTGGGTCAGAGAAGAGCAGAATGTTGGGAGGGTTTCCAAGGTCATGTGCCACAGGAGGGGGTGGAGAGATTAGGGAACGATTCTTGACCTTATAGAGGTGCTTCTTGTCATGGGAGACATGAAAGGCCCACTGAGTATTAACCTTGGGGAGAGCCTCCCAACGTGGGGCCTTCCTCCATTTTCTTGTTCCTTGGTGTAACTTTCCAATATGCTTTGCCATGCTGGATCTTTTGTCAAATGCCAGGGTGCAGGATGGACACATTCTTGCCTCAATAATCTTCCCAAGGGAAGGGTTGGGGAATGGAAGCATCCAGGTTGTCCGAGGAGGGGCAGCCTGATCTTTGGTGATGGAAAACCTAACTAGGATGTGCTGTATGATATTTTCCAGCTTTGGTTTAGTTAACAGTGTATCAGAGAGAGTCTTGTGTTCTCGGAGATGACGTTGGAGATGTTTTGGAAGGAGCAAAGTATTATGACCAGGGCAAACAAGAAACTTAAGCTCATGATCAAAGTAGAGTCCAAAGTACTTGAGCAGGTTACAATCCGCTTTGCTGTTGGGGCTAGATGTCCCAGTACAGCTGCAGACAACCCCAATCTCTGGAAAGTCTTGGTGGCAGACTAAGGGAGAAGGGTGAGGGGTAGGTGGAAGGCTCTCTTCTGATGGAGGGACCGATTCCTGGTGGCAGGCTAGGGGAGCAGGGTGAGGGGAGGGTGGAAGGCTGTCTTCTGATGGAGGGACTGATTCCACAGGAAGGGTATCAGCCAACAGGGGGACAGATTCTTGGTAATGAAGTGGGCCACCAGAATTTTCAAGAGCGGGTTGGTGGGTTATTATACCCCCCTATAACATAGCTGTCAGACAGAATGATTTTTGTCTAGCAAGGGAGCTGAGCGTACCATGTATGGATCATATGTGCTAAATGATGATGTAGGAACTGAAGTGGGGCCAGAGCTCAGGATTGGCTGCCCTTCTACTCTGAAGGTTGATTCTAGCCTGTTGCAGCATAAACACCATTGTTTCATAATGAGGACAGAGTATCTTACTGGGGTGTTGGCCTTTTCTTCTTCCTTGAAGCATTGGGGCCCTGATAATGTCTGAAGATCATCCCACTGGAGTCCTCCATGGGGAAACAGAGAGAGGCACGTGATGAGGGGAGGGAGCCCTGGGATGAATGGTGTATGTGGCAGGGGTGTCACTGTTGGAAGTGAGGGCACCAGATGCTGTAGGGAGAAGCAGAAATGTGCTGTGGAAAGTCGGAATGGAGTGGAAGCACTGCCCCACTCAAACACCAGTAGTTTTGGTTGGTAATGAACCTCAGGTCTAATCAGAATGGACAGCCCACAATGATGGAAATGAAGGTGTGGTCGTTTGCAAAGGCAGATGTGCTGGCAAGAGTCCAGGAGAGCGATTGTTATCAGTGTGATCGGGTCACATCACGCCTTCCACCCCTCAACGCTTTTCCAGGTCTATCCAACTTCCAACCAACATCCAGCAGGTCTCTCATTCCCTCCTGTCACTTATCTTGTCCCATCACTCATGTGTTACCTATGACAAGATGTCAAGACGACTCTCGCAGAGATCTGAACTTGCAGGGATCAGTCTTCCCTCAAGTTCAACAACAAATTGGCCTCCCTCGACACCATAGCCTTGGTCTCACCTTCCGGGTCCCTCAGATCGATTTCCGCACAATCCAACGACTCCACAGCATCTCACAGAGCTGTCGCGGACTTGGTTGATGAAGATCCCGCCGGCCGATGGTACAGGACCTTTCACGATATCACGCCCATCACTCTGTGTCTTGATTCAGAACCAGAATCCGAGCTCCCGTCCAACACCAGCATCAAGTTCACTGTTCTCAAGGGCTGTCCTGTCGACGCTAAGAACCCTGCATTCGCTCCCGCGCCAACCCACGAAGAACCAAGCCAGTTCCTCTGAGAATTGTCTCTTCCGACTCTCCCGCTGATTTTGACAATCCCGAGTCCATCGGAGTCCGCACGAACCTTGACATCGCCAAGACTCCCACCAATCTTGACTTGTTTCTAAGGCTCCTTGCTCCATCTGGTGTTACCATCTTCCTAGTCCATTGTAAGCGCCGTTTGTCAAGCCGCTCTGTATCACCACTTATACGCTTCTCAGCTGGCAGTCTATCTGAAAGAAGGGTTCATTTCATTCGGCATGCAGGAGTTTGCTTCCGTTCTTGAGGACCTTTTTGTCCATGAAGTCGTCGTTACAACCCGAAGATACTGGAAGACCACCTCAAGGATGCCGCACTCGGTTGGTTCATTACGCCGTCCAGGATCCAAGTTCTGGGTTCACTGCATCGGATATTCGAAGAACTCCCACGGCCGCCGGTCCGTGGCCGCCACTTACCCCCTCTTCCCGGACCCAACGAGGTCAAGGTCACCGTCAAATTGTTCAGCCTTACCGACCTTGAGGCCGAGATTTCTCTCACCGCCTTCGTCGGGAGCGTTGATGGAAAGAAAGCGCTCGGTCGTTCATATCAGCGGCTCATTGACACCGTTGTCATCGACAAGACCTCTTCCCGAGTTTGTCTCCGTTCCGGACGTGGTTTCCTTGCCAACCGCTATCCTTCCCGCCTGGGTCAGGTTGGTCAAAGTTGGAAGGATAGAGAAGGACTCGGTCATCTTGATCCACGACGCCCTTTCCCGTATGTCTCTTTGTTTCTTTCCCCTCGAAATGTTTTCGCTGACACACTTGGCTTATAGGCACCGGGCGTACCGCAGTTCAAATCATCCAGGGTTTGGGAGTATTAGCGTTTTTCACCGCCGCATCAAAGACCTTGTCCACAGAGTTCGGCATTGACATCAAGTCGATCGTTGTGAACGCCTCCGCCTCTGCTGTTCTTTTGTCTACCAAGAGTTGGCTCGAAACTTCCAGCGCTGAAGGATTTGACCTCATTTTCAATTCCACTGGCCACGGTGACCCTCCTGCTGTCGGAGAGATCATTTCTATGTTCATGACAAGGAGACCAGCGAACCCTTCAGTTCAGGCTCCCTACCGATGCCCCTGCCGCCCGGATCATCGATATCACGCCTTTGACCAGGAAGCACCCAGCCGAGTCGGCTAGGACCCCGGAAAATAAGGGAGGAGGTTCGCCGGGCAGACCCGGTGAAACATTTGGACACGGAAATTGAGGATCAAAAGAAACGGTTCGGACGCGGACAGAACTTTCCTTGATGCTGTCCTCGATGCGCACGTCGCCAAGCCATTCAAGCTTTCGCCTATCTCCATCTCATTCCCCGAGCTCGTCCGCCCCACTGGGGACATCACTGCCGCGCATGTCCTCGTGATCATGGCCACTCGCCCAGAGAATGTTCGGGTCGATCCGGCTGCTCAGCTATTTGACCCTCGCAAGACATACCTCTTGGTTGGTGGATGCAGCAAATTCGGTATTGGGATCACTGTCTGGATGTTCAACCACAGCGCACGTCATATCTACCTGTCCTCTCTTGTGGTCGCAGGGCCCTCTCTCCTGTTGACAGGCTGTACCTCAGGGATATCAACAACAAGAGTGGCGATGCCCAAGCTATCTCCTGTGATGCTTTGGGGGAGACGCACATGGCTGGGCTCATCCTGGCTGCAGGATCTGTCGGACCCCACGGTGGTATCATGTTGATGACTGTTGTTTTGAGGGACTCTTCGTTCGCGAACCTCACTCAACAACACTTCGACAACGTGTACCAATTCAAGGATCACGCAGAAGCAAAAGCCTATTCATATCAAGAGAAGAGGATAATGGACTACCTTGTTGACGGTCAGAAGAGTCGCGCCATAGACAAGTATTCCAGGCTCCTGTGTGACGGCACGACCAGCAACATCGGAAAACACTTACAGCCCATCCTGGAGGACTGGTGGATAAAAGTACGGGATCGGGACTTGAAGTGGTCCAAGGAGGTTCTGTGCGGTGCACCGAAGAACGCGGGTCGGGACTACTATCTGCCACACTTCCATCGTTTTGCTCTCGAGGGTGTTGCGGATGCCTTGGAAGTGCTGTCAAACCATTGGGACAAGGAAATTGGGTGGGAGAGTTGGGCGAGGCTTGAGCCGTCATCGTAAATATGGTTGTGTCTCGGCCTCGGGTAGCATGGGCAGCAGTAGCCGGTCCAAGACCGAGCAACCCATGTAGGAAAAAAACAACAACAAGAGACTGATTCCCCATGAACCGCGTGGGCATTCGGTTGGAATTCGGACTATACATCAGGAAAAACCCGAATTGGGTTGCGTAATGACCAATTGTTGACCGGTGACTAACTCAAACTCAAACCACCTTGACCACCTCCACCATTTCTCACCCTCGTCATCACGCTGCTCGCACTTGCGTTGTTGGTTCCGTTCCCGATCCTTCCAAGGCCATGCTGGTATCAAGGTCCTCGACTTCAAACCGCGGCAGGTTGTGTGATGGGGAAGCCTAACTTGAGGACGACCCGTCACCAACCTTGAACTGCCTAACAGCTGTCGGTGCCGCTCTGCTAAAGTCGGCTTGCTCCGGTCCACGGGCCAATTCGACCCCAGGTACTGTTTCGTTGTGTGCACTCTACATGCGGCGGTTGCTGAAGGTGAATGGCTCTATAGGAATCCTCTTTCAACCCGGTTGACAAATGTACTAGGTGTACTTACCGTGAGGGCTCCACCGGCAAGCTCAAGCATGGGTCTGTCTCTCCACATTGCTCATAGACACCTTCTGTAGACGCTTACAAAACGCCCTACAGGTGAACTTTCCGCCCATGCTCTAACACGACCCTCAAAGGGCATCCACGACACCAAGAGCCCTTTCCCAATCCCCTCCGCCGTCGCTTGCAAGTTATTTAACATCGGCACGGATTGAAACCGCATTCATATGGAACTCAACATCGAGGGTTCCATACCAACACGGCGACCACGTCGGTGTTCAGCCGCACAACCAGATCTCCAGGCCGACCGTCTGCTGTGCGCCCTCAGTCTTTACGATAAGAATGACACCATCACCAACGTCGAATATCCCGACCCCGCCCCCGCCAAGGTTCCTTTCCCAGTCCCCACTACTTCCCTCACCAACCTCCGCCACTATATCATTATCATGAATGTCGGCAGTTCCTCAGAGCCTTCGTCAAATACGCCAATCCCCGCTGCTGAGTGGATCAAGACTCTTGCTACGGATAAGGAGGAGTACGCTCGGGTGGTAACCAGCAGATGCCTCAAACTCGCTGAAGTTCCGCAACTCACGTCTGGTACCAATATATCTGCCCCCTCCAACGAAGGATAATACCACGCCTCGGCCTTCGATTTGGTCATCTCCTTCGTTCCTCGTCCCCAGCCTCGTTACTACTCCATCTCATTCAGCCCCAAACTATACGCGACCTCCATCCACACCACTTGTATTGTTCTCAAGTGTATGTCTCTCCATCATGATAAGGTTCCTTCGTAATGGGTCTACGGTGTTGGCTCCAACTTCCTGCTGCATGCCACCACGAAGACCGTGTCGAGTTGGTCACTGCCGCTATGGCCGCTGCTCACAAATACACTCACTCGAGGGACCGCGTAGTCTCTACGAGACCGAAAGCGTCTACAAGCCGCCCCTCATCTCGTCTCTCATTGACGTACTCGGACACTTCACCGTTCTCGCTTGGGGAGCTCCCTGGGAGATCGTGTCCAGGAGATCCGAGGGGATGTACGTTCTGCGTATCATCATCCACCACACCACCGGTGATCTGACCTCATTGATGGGTTTTACATATGCCTATGGATGTCGTTTCGCAAACAAACTATTCCTTTCGACGGCCCAGAAAACTTGGTTATGCTAACCCCTCAAGTACTTTGACACTCCATCCTCCTCTGCGTCCGCTCTCTCACCCCAGACCTCAATACCTGGGATCACGATCCTCCTCTGACACTCCCCAATTCGGCAACGACTCCTTCAAAGGCAAGGTCGATATCAACACCGGTATTTTCAACGGAGAATGGGTTGGGGGTTCTTCTGGAACATTCATTGAGTACGCTGCTCCCCTCCTCTATCTCAACAATCTCACCCTGTTTCTCCTCCACTCTTAGTATCTTCAACCCCTCGACCGGCAAGGTCTTGACCAAGATTTCCAAGGGGTGCACTAAGGATGTCGATGTCGCCGTCGCAGCCGCCCAAAAGGCCTTCGACACCGTCTGGGGTCATAATTGCCGCTTCGCCAAGCGTGGGAGGCTCCTAGACAAACTCGCTGACCTCATGGAGGCACGTTTCGATGCGCTTTGCGCAGTCGAGGCTTTGGGCAATGGCTCGTTGCCTTTCATCTAATCTATTCAAATCAACCTCGTGATTGACGTTGGAGCTTTCCAGTTCATCACAGGCAAAACCTTCGAGTGGGCAAAGAATGCGGACGTATCCTTTTCGATATCTACCCTCAGATACTATGCTGGTTGGGCCGACAAGATCCACGGTCAGACCATCGAGACTGATCACTGGAAGCTTGTCTACACTACCCATGGGCCGTTCGGTGTCGTGGGTCAGATCATCCCGTGGAACTTCCCTCGTACGTTCTTTCGCGATTTCTCCCATCGAACGCGGTGTATTTATCTTTCCCAGTCTTGATGCTGTGCTGGAAGATCGGCCCCACTCTCGCAACCGGAAACACCATCGTCATGAAGTCCTCCGAGGCGACTCCCTTGACCGCTCTCATGGCCGCTGATATGATCCGCAAAACCGGCTTCCCCCCCCCCACGGTGTCTTCAACCTTATTGTCGGATACGGAGACACTGTCGGTCAGGCCATCAGCGAGCACCACGGTATTCAACAGGTTGCGTTCACTGGCTCGACCATCGTCTGCAGGAAGACCATGGAAACCGCTGCCAAGAGCAACCTCAAGAATGTTATCTTAGGCGGAAAGAGTCCGACATTGTCTTCGACGACGCAAATCTCGAACAGGCCGTTGGTTGGGCAGCTCATGATGTCTTGTGAGTCTCCTACCGTACCGTCTCTCCATTGAGGTTAAGCGTTTATTCTCAGCTGGAACCACGGCCAGACCTGCTGCGCTGGTACCCGTATTTTGTGCAGTCTGGAATCTACGGTGCTTTCCTTGCCAGCTTCATTGAGAGGATCAAGGCCATCAAGGCCGGCGATCCCTTTACTAAGGGCGTCCACCAGGGACCGCAGGTCTCCAAAGGCCAGTTCGACGTATGTTCGACATTCCTCCCTTCTTCTACAACCAAAATGACGGTATGAGATCTCTCTAGCGCATCATGTCATACATCGATTCTGGCAAGGAGCAGTCTTCCATTGCGTGTCATATCGGGACTCACCCACCACCTAATCCACTTAGCCCACAATTTTCACCGACACTAAGTCGGACATGAAGATTGTCCAGGAAGAGATCTTCGGCCCCATTGGTGTTCTTATCAAGTTTGAGGACAAGGAAGATGTCATCCGCCGGGCGAACGATACCCTTTATGGTCTTGCCGCCACAGTCTTCAAGGCCGGAACTGTCTGGATCAACTGCGTCGACCCGTTGGAACCGAACGTGCCTTTCGGAGGTTTCAAACAAAGCGGAAGTACGTATTATCCCCTTCTCCCGTACCCACGCTCTGAACATGACATTGATCGCTTCCGATCCACAGTTGGCCGCGAGTTTGGAGAATATGCCCTTAACAACTATACTGACGTCAAAGCGGTTCACGTTAACCTCGGTATCAGGATGTGAGTTTGTTAGTGGTGAACGTTGTGTTTGTGGAAAGGGCGGGCTCAAAACTACTCCCGATCCGGTTTTCTAGCCGTCTACCCTCGTTGTGTACGTGTATCAAAAGGTCGTGACAAACGTTGTATTCTATTCCTCGCCACCACCACACCGTTGCTCTGGACCCCAGCCGGCTAGACACAGATATTTGTAACGGAACTCTCTGGAAGCAGACCGTGCGCAGGTCTGATGGTGCACAGACCACTCGATCCGAAAGACCGAGGGCCAGTTTACCTTTTACTTCCGCCCTGGTCAGTGCTTCGGTCTTTGGATCCACGACCGGCGGAGAAGTGAGACCGGAGTTCGAAACCTTGTTTTTTTGTTACGTCCTCGGAGTCTTGCTATCTCCTGTTCTGTGCCATGTCTCCGGAGCTACCCGCCGTCTCAGTTCGGGAAATCACTCACGTCGGCATAACGTTGCTTTACGACCTTTGGATCGTGGGTAGGGATGGATACGGTTGAGGTGAGCCTCTGCGGCGTAATGCTCCCTCGCTCATCTAAGTTGGCGCCTTTCCCTTCCCCGTTTTTTCTCGTTGACCGAGGCCGAGCGTTTCCTCCAAGGGTCGAGATAGGCGCTTTCTGCGAGGCTGTCACGCGGCCGGAACCTCGTTACAATATTGAAGGCTGTGCCCGTAGGATTGAGAAGCCGAGAAGTGAATCAATTGGGCTCTGACCGCAAGTCGCTAGCGGTGCTGCGACACTTTCGGGCTTGGATGATTCCTTTTAGAGGAGTTTTTTGGAGGAGCGGGTTTGGCGTGCTGCTAGCAGTTCGGGTTGCGGAGGAAAACCGAAACGCGACGCGACAACAGCCTCGTACCTTCGGCCTGGAGACGCGCCCTCGCTCATTCAGACTCTTGGTTTCCTCCAGTGAGCGCATGTGGGGCGCTCATCACAGCTGGATAGGCGAGGAAGGGGGGATGAGGTGCATGTTATGTCTACTTATAACGCCCAACGGATCGCCCAAGACCCGCAATCGTTTACTCAAGAGGCCGGTCCTGTTTGTTCCGTCCACCTCCCCTCCTTACGGCTCGTCTCCTGCCACCCTTCGCGTCCTACCCCCAATACCACCCTATCCGACCATCATTAATTTTATCCCCCGCCGGGATGTTCTTGACATCGGCATTCGGACTGGCCGCTCCCCCCATCTCTCTGGTCGTCCTCCGAGTCCTCCAGTTCTTCTGGAGATGCACCATATCTCCCTTGCACCAACTTCCCGGATCTCTTTCTACGAGCCGGCTTTACAACAACGTCCGGGAGTTTACAGAGGCGGGGCAGTCTGTGCTTTGGGACCACTGGACCGAAATCTACGGCAATACGTTTAAGTTCTCAACATTCTTCAACGTAAGTTCCCCTGTCTTCCGCTTCAGTTCCGGGCTACGTCGTGGCAGTTTTGACCGTGCTCACCATGTTCGTTCGCCCCAGGCCCCTGCATTGTATACCACGGACACGAGAGCCATGAACTACATCCTCTCTCATCAGGATGAGTTCGTGAAGCCGATGGACATCAAGATAGCGTTGACACTCTTGGGAGAAGGTATGACCCGTGTCCGATCGCGTTTTCCATTACGTGATGTACGGTGCTAAAATCTTCGCCCATAGGTCTCGTCTTCGCCGAAGGCCATACGCACAAAAAGCAGGTTCGTCAAACTCCGTGCTACCAACGGGGAATTACCTTCTTACCCGGTCCGTTTTCCTCCCTTCCCGAAAACAACAGCGACGTATCATGGTGATTCGATTTAATTCATCCCATATGGTCCTTGACTTAAACGTGACCCTTCCTGCAGAGTCCCGCGTTCGGCCCTGCACAAATTC